>WNFU01014157.1_pt1 | contig 17278 bp, 21 predicted proteins | sample 5400121 | NCBI WGS metagenome assembly WNFU01 (sample SAMN13153360, study PRJNA577476) | soil metagenome | isolation source: 100 cm soil or saprolite under grassland replicate 1 | place: USA:California | collected 2016-06-15
TGTGGCGTCCTTACCACGCCATCCGGCTCGCAGACACGGACGGCAATCCGGACACTGAGCCGGACCCGACCTGGAATTCATTGTTCCTGGCGCCACGGCATCAGGAGTACTTCTCCGCCCATGCGGTCAACACAGGCGGGATTATGCATGTGCTGGCGCGGGAGTTGGGCGACGAACACACCTTCACGCTTGTCGCGAGGGATTATCCCAGCTTCACCTGGACGTTCGCTCGATTCTCCGACGCTGCCGCGCAGGTGAAGGAAGCGCGGATTTGGGCGGGCATCCACTACCGCAACTCCTGCAACGTGGGTGGCGCGGTGGGCGTGGCCATCGCCGATTACGTGCTCGACAACTTCCTGCTCCCGCTCGACCTGGAGGACGAACAGTGAACTCAAGGAAACAAACCAAAACGAAATGAACGTTATGAACGACAAATTCGATGAGCTGGCCAAAGGAATGGCCCAATCCGTCACGCGCCGCGGGGCGCTGAAGAAATTCGGCCTCGGCCTTGTAGGCATCGCGCTGGCGGCGGTGGGGATAGCGAACCGGGCGCACGCCTCAAAGTGCCTCGATCAGCAGTGTGCTAACGAGTGCAAGAAGTACTGTGCAATCTTCTCTAAGCGCAATTCTGATGATTGGAACGACTGTGTGTCCTTTTGTTATGGCAGCAATGGTTGCTTCAGGGACTGCGGAGTTTAATGGAAGGGAAACACAGAAAGGAACGTCATGAACGACAGATTCGACGAACTGGCCATGAGCATGGGCCAATCGGTGAGGCTCACGTTTCTATGCCTCGCCGTCACCGCGCAGATTGCAGTGTCCGCGCGAGCTAATGACTTCAGGCCGGGTCGGCTCATTGATCTTTCAGATCCGGACGCGTTTGCTGCATGTGGGTCGAATGGTGCCGAGAAGGAAACATCCGTCGCCGCTAACCCTACTAATCCAAAAAATCTCGTCGCTACGTGGATCGCCGGGCTATTCAAAGGGATCGGCGGCGCGGTCAGTTTGGATGGCGGCAAGAGATGGCAGCAGGTGCTCATTCCCGGCCTGTCCATTTGCAGCGGGGGAACACAGGACTTCGACAACAATGCGGATCCGTGGCTGTCTTTCGCTCCCAACGGCGACCTTTACCATTTATGCCTCGGCGGGAACAGCTCAGGCCGAAATGTCGTGCTGGTCAGCAAGTCCGCCGATGGCGGCTTGCATTGGGCGGCCCCGGCAGTTCTGTGGGACACTACAGACAAGCGTTTCTATCCAGATTACACGCGCATAACGGCTGATCCCCGGGACCCGCGGTATGTTTACGCTACCTGGGACAACAACGACAATGGCAACCGGGGACAAGGCTTGCTCGCGCGCACGACCGACGGAGGCCTCACCTGGGAACCGGCGCGAATCATCTACGATCCTGGTAACGCCGACGGCGGGACTTTGGGTCATACGATTAATGTCCTGCCTGATGGAACTCTGGTGGACATTTTCACCGAGTTCAAATTCTCAGACGATGGGACCCACAAGGGAGCGCTGCTGTCGGTCATCCGTTCGACCGACAAGGGCCAAAACTGGTCGCAGCCAATCCGCGCGGCAGCCATACCGGTTTTTTCGGTCATCGATCCCGAGACCGGCGTGACCGTGGTCAACTCCAGCAGTTGTTGTCCCAATCCCGCCAATACGACCGACCCCAACAATGGCAATCTGTACGTCGTTTGGGAGGATACACGCTTCGGCAATGGCCAATACTCGAGCATCGCCTTTGCGATGTCCAGCGACGGCGGATTCACGTGGTCAGACCCGATCCAGGTCAACAAGACTCCTGCCAACATTCCACTGGCCAACCGCCAGGCGTTCATCCCGGGGATAGCCGTCGCGTCCGATGGTACGATCGGCGTCAGCTACTACGACTTTCGATTTAACGACGCTAGCGTCGGCATGCCGACTGATTATTGGCTCGTGCACTGCCATCCCTCGGTCACGACACCGGCGACAAATCCGGCCAGTTGGGGAAACGAGGTGCGCCTCACCGACACTTCGTTCGATATCGAGAAAGCTCCAACGCCCGGGGGCGCATATTTCATCGGCGACTACGAAGGCCTGGCGACGGTCGGAACTGATTTTCTGGCCTCCTGGTCTCAGCCGCATGATACGGATCTCGACAGCATCTTCTTCCGTCGCGTCGGGCCATGAGTGCGAAACATTGTTTCTAACCTTCAGCAACGCAAAAAGAAACAACGACAAACAAGCGAAAAGAAAGTTATGAAGGACAAATTCGATGAACTTACCAAGGGTTTGACGAGATCCGTAACCCGCCATTGTATGTGCGGCTATTGCGCTGCGGTCGTCGTAGCGTCGGCCGTCGGATTCTCTGTTGCCGCGCTGGAGTTCTCGCCCTGGTCCACCCCCATCAACTTGGGTCCCTCCATCAATACTTCGTCCAACGAGCTTCGCCCGTCTGGGAACTGATTCGCTCACGTGACGAACTGAGAAGTCAACCGACAAAACCAAACGCAACCAAAAGGAAAGTTATGAACGACAAATTCGATGAACTGGCCAAGGGAATGGCCCAATCCGTCACGCGGCGCGGGGCCCTTAAGAAATTCGGCCTCGGCCTTGCCGGCCTCACGCTGGCGTCGCTGGGGCTAACAAACAAGGCGCAGGCGCAAGCGGTCGGCAAGAAGTGTAATCAGTGGCACTGCGCTACTGCTTAATTGGACCAGTGGACTGCTCATATTGCAGCTACCAGTGCTGCTAGCCGGCTCCAGCGAAACGTGTAGGAGCGCCACCCCGCGGCAATGTCACATCGGCGTCCTGAACGTCTGTTGCGGGGCAAGGTACTGCCAGCATATGACTAACGAACAAAACGAGAAAAGTTATGAACGACAGATTACATTACCTGACCAATGGCCCGACGAGAGCCGTCGCGCGCCATTGTCGGCGCGGCTTTTGCGCTGCCCTCGTTGTAGTGTTGGCCAGCGGCTTCTCTGTTGCCCCGCAGGAGTTCTCACCCTGGTCCACGCCCATCAACCTGGGTCCCTCCATCAATACCGCGTCCAACGAGCTTCACCCGGCCATTTCCGCCGATGGACTGAGCCTCTTCTTCTCCTCCGGGCGCCCGGGGGGCTTCGGCGGAAGTGACCTATGGGTTGCTCAACGGCTTGATCGCAATGCCGATTGGGAACCGGCGCAGAACCTGGGGCCGGGCTTCTGCACCACTGGAGATGAATTCGGGGTCGAGCTTTCGCCGGACGCTCACTGGCTGTTTTTCTGCAGCGATGGCCTTCCCGATGCCAAAGGCAATAACCTGAACATCTTCGTCGCGTTCCGCAGCGACACCGCCGACAACTTCGGTTGGGGGCTACCCGCCAATCTGGGCAAAGGGATCAACGGCGATCATCTTAACTGTGATCCGACTGTCTTTGTCGACCCGGAAACCGGGGTAACCACGCTCTATTTCGCGCGCCTGAACAAACCCGGCCAGGGCGATTGGGACATTTACGTCAGTACGTTGCAACCGGACGGGACATTCGGAAACGCTGTCCTCGATCCCGAACTCAGCAGCCGGTACCGCGATACGCATCCGACGGTTCGACGCGACGGATTGGAGTTGATCTTCTCATCGGACCGGCCGGGGTCGCTTGGCAGGATTGACCTGTGGATTTCGACGCGGGCGACGACCCATGATAAATGGTCCACGCCAGTGAATCTTGGGGCGGGGGTGAATACTCCCTACGACGACAGGGCGCCCTACCTGTCCGATGATGGTCTCACTCTCATCTTCAGTTCGGATCGGCCAGGCGGACTTGGGGGAACCGACTTCTACATGATTAGCCGCAAAAGGCTTTAGCGCTCTTTGCTGCAGGGAAAAGCAAACAAACCAAAGACAACGACCGCAACGAAAGGAAGGTTATGAACGACCAATTCGATGAATTAACCAAGGACCTGGCCCAATCCGTCACAAGGCGTGGGGCACTGAAGAAATTCGGTGTCGGCCTAGTGGGAGTCGCGCTGGCCATAATGGGGCTGCCGAACAGAGCGGAAGCGCGCCATTGCAAATCGATTGGAAAGCGATGTCACGAGAGCAGCGAGTGCTGCCCAGGGCTCTACTGCAATGCAGGCTTGTTGATCGGCCGGAATGGCGTTTGTGTCGCCGGGTAGAGACGCGGTCGGCACGGCTGGCGAATCACTTTGCGCTCGCGCCTCAATGCCTGCGGGTCTCGGACACACGTCCATTCTCCGTTGCCTCTGTTGCCTCCTGTTGAACAACGGTCCAACTTCCGGCACCAAAGGTAAACGGCGATTTGCGCCCGGATCAATGGTCTGTCCGGCGGGCAGTTAACTACAAAGCGACATGAAAAAGCAAAACGAAAGGAAGGTTATGAACATCAGAATTCAAAATCTCGTGACCGTCAGCCTGGCGCTCGCGGCATTGGCTCGTGTGCCTGACGTCTGCGCCGACGTCGTGACCGATTGGAACCAAACCGCGCTCGCGACCCAGGCCGCAATTCCCGGCGCGATCCGCACCCCGCCCGCGGCTCGCGCCCTCGCGATGGTTCATCTCGCCATCTTTGACTCGGTCAACGCCATCGACCGCAGATTCACTCCGTATGCTGCAGGCGCTCTGGCCGATCCTTCCGCCTCGCCGGAAGCTGCGGCCGCGGCGTCGGCGCATGCGGTGCTGGTCAACCTCTATCCCAGCCGCCAGGCGGAGCTTGATGCGGCCTACGCGACGTCGCTGGCGTCCATCGCTGATGGCATTGCCAAGACGGAAGGCATTTCGGTTGGGGAATCGGTCGCCGCCGTGATCATCGCCTTGCGCAGCTCGGACGGTTCAGCCGTCACTCTCCCGTACACCGTGCCGCCGGGTCCCGGAATCTATCAGCCCGACCCCGCAGCGCTTTTTGTCGCCTGGGGCAAGGTCACGCCCTTTGCCTTGAAGAGCGGTTCTCAATTTCGGGCGGAGGGCCCTCCGGCATTGTCCGGTGACGAATACGCGGCAGACTACAACGAGGTGCAGAGTGTTGGCGCTCTCAACAGCGCCACGCGCACACCCGATCAAACCGAAGCCGCGCTTTTCTGGGTGGAAAACATTCAGATTGCGTTCAACAGGATTGCGCGCATTGCGGCCGCCACCCGGCAGACCAGTCTCTCAGACAATGCCCGATTGTTCGCCCTGCTCAATCTGGCCGGCGCAGACACCACCATCGCGGTCATGGACACCAAGTACATCTATAACTTCTGGCGCCCGCGCGAAGCCATTCACGCGGGTGACACGGACGGGAACGAGAATACGATCGCCGATCCAACATGGGTTCCACTGACTTACATCGGGGTTCATCCGGATTATGTTTCCCAACATGCCGCCTACGGCGCCGCCGCCGCCAGGGTATTGGCCAGCTTCTTTGGAACGGACGATCTCAGCTTCACCATTACCACCAGCACTGCCCCAGGCGGTGTGTTTCGTTCCTATGCCAGCTTCTCGCAAGCGGCTGAGGAGAACCTCATTTCGCGCGTCTGGCTTGGCGCTCACTTCCGCACAGCCTGCGTGCACGGGCTTAACCAAGGCAAGCGAGTGGCCAATTACGCGATTCATCATTTCCTGCAGCCGCTCAAGCAATAATGTCCCGGGTCGCTGCGTCCGGGACGATCTGTTTTGAACGTTAGTGATTTCCATGCGGAACCGACGGCAAGAGTCAAAAACAAAAGGAAAGTTGTGAACAACAACTTCGATGAACTGGCAAAGAGCTTGGCCCAATTCGTCACCCGCCGCGCAGCGCTGAAGAAATTCGGCGTCGGTCTTGCAGGCATCGCGCTGGCGGCTGTGGGGCTGGCGAACAAGGCACAAGCACATGCCGGTGGCAAATGCCATCGCTGGGTTTGCAGCTCGGGCGATGTTGGCACCGTCGTTTTCATCTGCGGTGGAAAGAAGCTAAAGTACCCCTGTCAGGACGAGGGAATCGTGGACTGTTCCTATTGCGGCTACAAATGCTGTTAACCGATTGACGAGGATTAACAAGCTTCGCCAATCTGGGAACTGATTCGCTCGCGTAATGAACTGAGAAGTCAACCGAGAAAACCAAACGCAAACGAAAGGAAAGCTATGAACGACAAATTCGATGAACTGGCCAAGGGCCTGGCCCAATCTGTCACGCGGCGCGGAGCGCTGAAGAAATTCGGCCTCGGCCTCGCGGGCGTCGCGCTGGCGTCGCTGGGGCTGGCGAACAAGGCACACGCTCATTCAGCGAAAAATCCATACCACTGCCGCTGCGGCCAGTTCGATTTCGGGTGCGATCCAACGAAGGGTTCCTTCTACGACTGCGTCTTCTATTGCGGAAGCACCGCAAAGCCTCATGGGTGCGGTGGGGGCTGAAGTTGCGGATCGAACCACGGATGGCACGGATGGACACCGATGAAGACAGAACCGAATCCGTGTTATCCGTGGTCAAAGAAAAAACCAATACCAAAAACCAGCGGAAAGTTATGGACAACAAATTCGATGAACTGGCTAAGGGCCTGGCCAAATCCGTCGCGAGGTCTCACGACTCATAACGGGAGGAACTGGACACGATTGGCCAGGTCTTCAGGATTGCCTACTTTAGCAATGAGTTCGAGGTCGTTCACACATTGGCCGATGGTCACGTAAAGTTGATGCGCATATACGACACCAGCAAAAGGGCGATCGCTCCGTTGCCGACTGGTCGCCTCGGCCAGCAAATCCTCGTCCTGGCTGAACAGGACGCGGCCAAGCTCCGTGGCGCGGTCGAGCAACTCGGGGTCATCGAGTTGCGCCGCGCCGTCGGTCTGCGCCGTCAAAACGTCCACCGCGCGTCCAAGCAGGGCGGTCGAGACGGCGCGCCGCACATGAACATCCATGTAGAGAGCCAGGCTCACCGCTCAGCGCAGCTTGCCCATGGCCTTGAGGCGTTTCTGGAGCGGCGTTTCGCCCGCTTGCGAGCGGAGCTGCTCGTAATGCCGCGTGCTCCGTTCGATCTGAGCATCCATCTCAGGCTGGTGATCGTAATAGTACGCCAAGGCCGCATGGATCTGGGAGAGAGAAAGATGGGGATATTGGAAGTGCATCTCTTCGGGACTCGACGCATGGGCGAGCTTGTCCATGACGACCTCGATCACCTTGACGTTGGTCTGGTCAATCCACGCCACGCCGCGGTCGTCGAGCCAGATGTGGGTTGCCGTTTCAATTGGCATATTGCGGAGCCAGATTACTCTCGCAGACAAGCCAACGCAAACCGGTATTTGAAATCATGCGGGCGGACCAACCGTCTCCGCTGTCCGCTAGAAACAAGAGAGCGAAACAAGAAAAACCAGAACGAAAGGAAAGTTATGAACGACAAATTCGATGAACTGGCCAAGGGCCTAGCCCAATCCGTCACGCGACGCGGGGCACTGAAGAAATTCGGCCTCGGTCTCGCCGGTGTCGCGCTGGCCGCAGTCGGGCTGGCGAATAATGTCGAAGCCCGCCATCCTGGCCCTACACCGGAGTGCAAAAAAGGCTGCGACCATTGTCGCTACCCGTATGGCTGTGCCTCGGACGGTTGCTTCTATTACTGCAACTACTGCTGCGCGATTGGATAGTTAAGCCGGCGGCTTTGGTGTGTCGGAAGGGCGTCGTCCGAGCGGCTTCAAGCGCCGACGACGCTCCGCATCGTTTTACTGGGTTCGCCCAGGACTCATGCCAGGAATGGGTAAACCTCTATGAACGACTTTTTGATTTTCGGAATCGTGTTGAGTTGGGTTTTTATCGGAGTCGGCTGCTGGGTCGGCTGGCAATTGCTGCGCCAGAACGGGCGCATTCTGCTCCGGCTCGACGAACTGGAAAAGCGGCTGGACGCTTTGGAATTCGGCGAGTCCGACGAGCCTGCCGGTTTGCCCGTTGGCTCGGCGGCGCCGGAGTTTGAATTGCCAGACCTGGCAGGCGAACAAAAGTCTCTCGCGCAGTTCCGCGACCAGCCTTTGCTGCTCATTTTTTTCAATCCCGACTGCGGGTTTTGCCGCGACCTGGCGCCCAAGCTCGCGGCGCGTTTTGGACTGCGGCGGCAAGGGGAGCGCGACGCCGCTTTGGCTAACCAAGCCGGTACCGTTGCCCCAATCCAAAGCGCCGTCACATCCGGCGCAGTCCAAAATGACGGCGACCGGTCATCGGATCGGGTTCCGCTCCCCCTCATCCTCACCACCTGCGACGCGGAGAAGAACCGCCAGTTCTTCGCCGAGCACAAGCTCGCTTGCCCCGTGCTGCTGCAAAAGGAAATGGAGGTGGCGGGGGCGTACAAAGCCTACGGCACGCCGACGGGTTATCTGATTGGCGCCGACGGACGAATCGCGAGTGCTCTGGCCGTGGGCGCTGAAGGGATACTGGCGCTGGCCACTGAGCCTGGTGGCAGCCGAGCTGAGGAGGCTCACGCTTCCGTCGCTCGACTCTCGGCCCTCGACTCTCAACCGGAAGACCAGAGCCGCGTTATACCGGCTGCTGCAAGCGGACGTGAAGATAGCCGTGTGAGCCGCTTCAGCAGCGGCTCGCTGGCGCGCAGCAGGATCAAGCGCGATGGGTTGAAGGCGGGCACGCCCGCGCCCGAATTCCGCCTGCCCCGGCTGGATGGGCGCGGCGAACTGTCGTTGGTAGAACTGCGCGGTCGCCGCGTGCTGCTGGTCTTCTCCGATCCGCACTGTGCGCCGTGCAGCGTCCTGGCACGGGAGTTGGAGAAATTCCATGGCGAGAACAAAACGAAAGTACGTCCGCCCTCACCCCGGCCCTCTCCCCCAGGAGAGGGAGAACTGCTGCCCGTCGAAGTCGTGCTGATCAGTCGCGGCGAGCCGAGGGAGAACCGCGCGAAGGTGAAGGAGCACGGATTGACCTTTCCAGTCGTGCTGCAACAGCGCTGGGAAATCTCCCGCCTCTACGGCATGTTTGCCACGCCGATGGCTTACCTGGTGGATGAGGCCGGCATTATCAGCGCCAACGTGGCCGTGGGAGTGGATGGCATCCTGGCTCTCGTATCGTCACCTCCCGCCGGACAGTCCAGCGTCGTGGCGGAGAATCTCGTGTCGGACAGTACCGGTCGTCTTTGATCCAACGGAAATTTCACGTATCTGCGTGAAATTTCCGTCAGGATTTTATTTGCCGATACAGAATTGGCTGAAGATCGAATCGAGCAAATCTTCGGTCGTCGTTTTCCCGACCACTTCGCCGACCGCGTTCACCGCGATGCGCAAGTCCAGCGCGACCAGTTCCAGCGTCAGGTCGCCGCGCAGGGCGTCGATCGTGCGAATCGTCGCTTCCCGCGCCCGGCGCAACGCGTCCTGATGCCGCGAGTTGATCATCACCTGCAGCATTTCGGCTTTGATCTCGCCGGCCCAAACCAGATTCTTGATGGCGTCCTTTAACGCTTCAATGCCCTCGCCGCTCAAGGCGCAGACGTCCACGACCGCCGATCGGGTCGCGAGGTTTGACGCGGGCGAAAGGCTCCGTTCTTCCAAAAGATTCTCCTCACTCTTGCGCTCTCTGGGACAGTTCCCCTCCCGGGAGGGGCCAGGGGTGAGTTTCGCTGTTTGCTCAGTCGCGCATTCGGCCACCAATTCCTCCGGCAACGCCAGTCGTGAGGGCAAATCCGTTTTATTGCGCACCAGGATCCGTTTCTTGTGCGCGAACTGTTTCAGATAATTGTCGTCCTCGGGCGTGAACGGTTCGGAGGCGTCGAAGACGTGAAGAATCAACTCCGCTTTCGCCACGCTCTCGCGGCTGCGACGAATCCCCTCCTGCTCGACGGCATCGCCGGCTTCACGCAAACCCGCCGTATCGACAAACACCACCGGCAGCCCGCGAATGTTGGCCGTTTCCTCAATCGTGTCGCGCGTGGTGCCCGCAATCGGCGAAACAATGGCGCGATCGTGACCGAGCAATTGATTGAGCAAACTCGACTTGCCCACGTTGGGCCGGCCGATGATGGCCGTTCGGATCCCGCGACGAAAAATCTGCCCTTCGTTCGCCGTGCGCAGCAGTTCGTCCATGAAGGTGACACCGCGTTCGAGCCGCGACAACAATTGCTCCTTCGTGTCCGGCGCGATGTCCTCGTCCGGGAAATCAATGTGCGCTTCGACATGAGCCAAAGTCTTCATCAGGTCGTCGCGCAGTTGGTTGATCCGCTGCGAGAGTTTGCCGGCGAGTTGTTCGTTGGCCGCGGCCAGCGACAACTCGGTGCGCGAATGAATCAGATCGGCGACCGCTTCGGCCTGGGCGAGATCAATGCGGCCATTGAGGAACGCGCGCCGGGTGAACTCGCCCGGCTCGGCGAGCCGCGCCCCGTTCTCCAGCACGGTGTCCAACACCAGCTTTGCGGCGAGAATGCCGCCGTGGCAGGTGATTTCCACCGCGTCCTCCCGCGTAAAGGTCCGGGGCGCGCGCATGACTGAGAGCAGGACCTCATCCACGGTTCGTCCCTGTCGCACGATTTTCCCGTATTGAATCGTGTGCGTTGGCGCGGCGGAGGGTTTCAACGAGCTTTTGCCGACCGGCACAAACGCCCGGTCGGCGACCGCCAGCGCCTGCGGCCCCGAAAGGCGAACCACCGCCAGCCCGCCTTCGCCCAGCGGCGTCGCAATCGCGGCAATTGTGTCGTCGAGCATGGACCGGTCGATGTTGTCGGGTTATCAGGTTACCCGGTTGTCAGTTTGTCACGGCGCGCGCGATGGTCATTCGACACTGGTTCTCCGTCTCGCGCCCTTCCAGCCACAACCGTGCTTTCTCATAGCTTTTCCGGTGCAGGTAATGGAGCAGCGTCGGATCCGTATCCTTCGGCAACTGGCGCGCCAGTTCGTCGATCCGGGCAAACAGAGGCAACAGGTCCGGTTTCGGATTCGCCGCGGGCATGGACTGCACGGCATTGTTCAGTTCCACCAACGTCTGCAAAAGGGTCTGTTCCGTCGCGGTCATGCCTGTTGATTACCCCATCCCGGCCATGAAACCAAGTTTTCCCGCGTAGATTCGTTGGACCGTTCAATTGTTCAATCGTTGAAACGTTCAATCGTAAAATTGCCACAACGTCTCCCGACACACCGCGCTTCAACGCTCCAACGCTTCCGGTTGCGGATCAAACGCGCAGTTCATTTCAACGGCCTTGGCGAGCCGACGCAAATATTCTTCGCGCGGGATGGTGATTGCGCCAAGTTGCCGCGTGATGGGCGTCGCGGCTTGAATGTCAAACAGAACGAAACCCCGACTGCGCAAGCGTTGAATCAAGTGGTAAAGGGCCGCCTTGGACGCGTTGCTGGCGCGGTGAAACATCGATTCGCCCGCAAAGAAACCACCGATGGATACGCCGTAGATGCCGCCGACGAGTTGTTCTCCCTGCCAGCATTCAACACTGTGCGCGCAGCCTTTTTTGTGCAGTCGCGTGTAGGCCGCGATAAAAGCGGCGCTGATCCAGGTGCTCTTTCGTCCCGGCGCCGGCGCGGCGCAGCCTTCCACGACTTTACGAAAGGCGCGGTCCACCGTGATTGCAAAAGCGCCTTTGCGGATCACGCGGGCCAGGCTCTCCGATACATGAAACCGGTCCAGTTCAAAAATGGCGCGCGGCTCCGGCGACCACCAGGTGATCGGATTGTCCGTCCAGGGAAAAATTCCGTTGCGATAGGCCAGCAACAGACGCGGCACGGACAAATCACCCCCCACAGCCACCAGTCCGTCAAACTCACCGCCCTGTTTCGCCGAACGCGGATCAGGAAACCAAAGGCGCGTGGTCAGGATCGTTGACACGAGAAGGTTACGCTTCCCGTTCCAGGGCTTCGAGCAGGGTCATCTGCAAGTAGCCGCAGAATTCCATGGCCGCGTAGTAGCGCGCGTTCTTGGGGTTCAACTCAATCGGTTTGCCTTTCTTTTCGTCGGGCTCGCCAAGGACCAGCCAACTGCCGACGCGAATGTCGTTCACCACCTGGAACAGCCATTCCATCTGCGGCGCGCCGAGGGTGAGCTGGTAGCCCCCGTCGGTTTCCCGGAACCGCGGCTCGTCGTTCAGGAGGGCCAGCAGTTGCCGTTGGTTCTCCCGCTTGCGTTCGGCCAGCGCCTCTTCGAGCAATTTCTGGTTCTCCGCGACTTGCTTCGCGTCGGCGGATTTGCTGAGGCGATGGTGCGTGGCGGGAACGAGGGGATAAAGTTTAAGCACTTCAAGGAGCAGGCGCTTCTCGCGTTTGGCAACCTGGAAAACGAATTGGTCCCCGTCTCGCTTGATGAATTTCACTCGTCGCGCTCCATGGTGGCGTGCAGACTGTAACTCTGCAACTGATGCACGTAATGTTCCGCCCGTTCCATGCTTTCGCGGATCAGGACGCTCTTGCCCTGGTTGTGCACCTGCAACATGTGGAATTCCGCCTTCGGTTTCGGCCAGGCAAAAACGACCTGAAAAACGTGCGTCACGTAGGCCATGAGATTGACCGGATCGTCCCAGCAAATCACCAGGTAACCCGGCTCCAACTCGTTTTGGGCGCCGGTTTTTTCTTCTTTCTCGATTTCCGGCAGGACCACCGGTTCAACGGTTTCAGCCATGCTGGGAAGGTATTCGAGAACGGACCGGTTTTCAATTGCGGGGAAACCCGGATCGTTGAACCGTTAAAGCGTGGAACCGCATTCGGTGTCGGACCGTTGTGCCCATTTAACGATTTAACGATTTAACGATTTAATGTCCCTTATGACGCGCGCGCTAATCCTTGTTGGCCGCCAACATTGAAGCTACCTTGAACCCATGAAAACAATCAACGCCGCCTGGGTACGCTGCCGCGCCTTGTGCCCACCGGTGTCCGTGGCGCTTTTATTTTTCCCGCTGCTCCTCGAAAACCTTCCCGCGCGGGCGGCGGACGCGAACCAGGCGGCAAAAGCGGAGGCCGATCCTCAGACGAAAACCGACGCGAAAAAGTCCGCGGTGCGCATCATTGTTCTCAAAGGAAATTACGCCGATTATCCCTCGACCTCCGACATCGATCCGATTTCGCTGTTCTTCGGCGGGCTGGAGAGGCCCGGTTCGTTCTTCGACCTCTGCGAGAAAATCGACGATCTGGCCAGGGACGAGGAAATTCAGCACGTGTTGTTCGATCTCTCCTCCTCCACACTTCACCTGAACCTGGCGCAGCTCTCCGAGGTGTCCCGCCACGTCCAAAAGCTGCGCGAGGCGGGCAAGCGGTCGTTCGCCTGGCTGGAAAACGCCGACACAATCCACTACGCAATTGCCAGCGCGTGCGACACGATTCTCATGACCGACCTCGGCTCGCTCGATTTGCCATCGCTTTCTCTCATGACGCTGCACTTCCGCGACGCGATGGATTTGCTGGGCGCGAAGGCGAGCTTCGCGCGCACCGGCGATTTCAAGGGAGCGGTCGAGCCATTCACGCTCTCCGAGATGAGCGAGCAACTGCGCGCCCATTACAAATCCATGGTCGAGAGCATGAACGACTCCCTCATCCAACAGATTTGCGCGGGGCGGAAGTTGAAGCGCGAACAGTTTCGGAAAGTGCAATCCGACCGGCTCTTCACGCCGGCCGCGGCGCGTGAGGCGAAGCTGGTCGATGAGGTCGTCCCGTTCGGCACGGCGCGCGAGAACGTCGCCAAACTCATCGGCCGGGAGGTCACCTGGGTGGAGCCGCAGAAGGCCAGGCCCAAGCAACTCTCCTTTTTCGAGCTGATGGGCAAAATCATGGGCGGCGGGCAGGAACGGCGCGCGAACAAACCGGCGATCGCCGTGTTGCATCTCGACGGCCAGATCCTGGACGGCGAAAAAGAGATGCCCGGCATGTTGGTGTCGGGACCGACCGTGCAAGCGATTCAGGAGCTGGAGTCCGATGACAACGTGCGCGCGGTGGTGGCGCGCATCAATTCGCCCGGCGGTTCCGCCACCGCCAGCGAAGCCGTTCGCGCCGCGCTGGAAAAACTCTCGAAGAACAAGCCCACGCTGATTTCGATGGGTGACATGGCGGCCTCCGGCGGTTACTGGATTTCGTGCGTGGGCCGGCCGGTTTACGCCGAGCCGGAGACCCTCACCGGCTCCATCGGCGTGTTCGCCTTGAAGCTGAGTTTCGGGCCGTTCCTGAAAAAGATCGGCCTTAAGGTGGAAAGCGTGATGCTGGATGAATCGGCCGGCGCAATGGCGATCGACCGCGGCTGGACGCCGAACGAGCAGGAACGAATGCAGGGATTCGTGGACGACATCTACGACAAGTTTTTGAAACTGGTCGCGGGTTCCCGCCGGCGCGCCGTCCAGGACATTGCCCCGATGGCGGGCGGACGGGTCTGGTCGGGTGCCCAGGCGCTCAAACTGGGGCTGGTGGACAAACTGGGCGGATTGGACGATGCGCTCGCGGCGGTGGCGCGCGAAGCCGGACTTGAACCCGGCTATCAAGTGATCCATCGTCCGCGCAAGAAGAATTTCTTTGAATTATTCGATTTGTTTGGCGATTCGACCGATGACATCAGGGGCGCGATCAGCCCGACAGCGGGGAAATGGCTGCGCGATGCCGGATTTGATTTGTCCGTTCCGCTGAATCTGGCGCGCGAAAGTCTCTCGGGCCGGCCGGCCAGGATTTGGCTGCTGGCGCCGACCGTAATGGTGATCCGGTAGATGTAGAAATGGTAACCGTTCAACATGCAACCGACACAGAATTTACACGTAAAAGAAATCGTTCGACTGCTTCCGCCGCGGGCGTTGAAGGACGAATTCCCGATGACCGAGCGGGCGAACCAAACGGTCGTCGAAGGCCGCGAAGTGGTAAAACGGATTTTGCGCCGGGAAGACCCGCGCCTGCTGGTCGTCGTCGGTCCGTGTTCGATTCACGACCTGGACGGCGCGCTCGAATACGCGCGAAAGCTCAACTGCCTCCGCGAACAATTGGCCGGCCAGTTCTCCATCGTCATGCGGGTTTATTTTGAAAAGCCGCGCACGACGATCGGTTGGAAAGGATTGATCAACGACCCGCACCTCGACGGTTCCTACGACATCGAAACCGGCTTGAAGAAAGCGCGGCGTTTGCTTCTGCAAATCACCGGGATGGGGCTGCCGGCAGCGACCGAATTTCTCGATCCCATCGTGCCGCAATATCTTGCCGACCTGGTGAGTTGGGCGGCGATCGGCGCCCGCACGACGGAATCCCAAACGCACCGCGAGATGGCGAGCGGTTTGTCCATGCCGGTCGGCTTCAAAAACGCGACCGACGGCAGCCTGCAAATTGCCGTTGACGCAATGACGTCCGCGCGCACGCCCCACAGTTTTCTCGGCATCGATCAGGACGGCGTCACCAGCATCATCCGCACGACGGGAAATCCGCACGGTCACGTCGTATTGCGCGGCGGCCGTTTGGAGGCGAACTACGATCCCGAAAGCATCGCTTCCGCCATCGTCACGTTGCAGAAGGCCGGTTTGCCGCCGGTACTCATGGTGGACTGCAGCCATGCCAACTCGGGAAAACAACACGCGCGCCAGGAGGAAGTCTGGAAGAGCGTCCTCCACCAGCGCGCTGCCGGGAACACCGCTCTCATCGGCCTGATGGTCGAGAGTTATCTGGAGGAGGGCAGTCAGCCGATTCCAAAACGCCTGGAGGATTTGCGTCACTGCGTGTCGATCACCGACGCCTGTGTCGGCTGGGAAACGACCGAGCGCATGCTGCGGCACGGGCAGGAAGCGATGAGCAGAACAGAAAAGCAGTGTGTTGCCTGACGGTGGCGGCAGGCGTCCTGCCTGCCAGTGAGCCGGGCTTCCAGCCCGGCGGACCAGTGCTCGATTTGCAGGAAACCAATGCGTCCTCACGAAAATCGCCCCGATTTCCCGCTGTCCAAACCGTTCGTTTTGTCGAATACTGGCGACCAACCACCAGACGGAAAGTGAGGCAGCCATGTTTAAGCGACAGGTTTTGATTCAGACGGCGCTCCTCGGCGCACTCCAGGCAATGACTTCAAGCGCGGCGGCGGCAGACGCGCCGACTCTGCCCATGGTCAAAAACGTCGAGTTGCAACCGCTCGTCGCGCAGGTCCGCCGCGTGATTGAAGCAACCGATTATCTCGGAACACCGCTCCGCGCCGCGGACAAGGAGGCGTTGGAAGCGGCGTTCAAGAAGTCCGACGCCGACGAAGCCGGCGAGGCCATCCAGCGCGTGCTGGACCAATACTGTCTGTTCGGCGTGAACATCAACCCGGAGTCGCGCGTGAAGGTCGCCCAGGGGCAAGCCAGGCCGGTGTTGTCGGAGAAAGGCTGGCGGCAGTTCCTGGTGAAGGTTCAGAACGAAGCCGGGGTGACCGCGGAACTGCGGGCGGCCAGCCGCAACGCGCAATCAGTCCATAATTCGCCCGGGAAGAAAAACGTTTCGGACGATCAATTCCGCAAACGCGGCGAGGGCGAGGGCGCGGAAAGTCCCGCCGAGCTGTGGCTGGACCTTCAGATGTCGAATGCGCAGCCGCTGCGCCCCGCGCTAAGCGGCCTGCCCCTGGAGTACCGGATCATCCAGTTGTACAGCCGTGACGCCGGAAAACGCGAAGGCAAGATTGCCTTCAACGTCGGCCAGGGCACACAGGACATCGGATTTCGCAACGAAGCGGACCTGTTGTTCGAGTGCCTGCCGGCGAGCGAAGTGATCTTCCGTGTCCGCGACGAGAACAACCAGCCCACCACCGCCATGTTCGTCATCCGGGACAAGGCAGGTCTGGTTTATCCGTCCCAGGCCAAGCGGCTCGCGCCGGATTTCGCCTTTCACCCCCAGGTCTATCGGGCGGACGGCGAGATGGAGAAACTCCCGCCGGGTGAGTACGCCGTGGAATACACGCGCGGGCCGGAATACGTAACGAAGACGGCGGCCTTCAAGGTGGACGGCCGGAAGGAGAATTGGTCGTTCAACCTCGAGCGCTGGGTCGATCCTTCCAAGCTCGGCTGGTGGTCGGGCGATCATCACATCCACGCCGCTGGCTGCGCCCATTACACCAAACCGACCGAAGGCGTTCATGCGCCCGATATGATGCGCCATTGCCTGGGCGAGGATTTGAAGGTGGGCTGCAATCTGACCTGGGGCCCGTGTTTCGATTACCAGAAACAGTTTTTCACCGGCAAGGACGACAAGGTGTCGGTGTGGCCTTATTTGCTGCACTACGATGTCGAGGTTTCCGGGTTTGGCTCCCATCAATCCGGCCATCTTTGCCTGCTGCGGCTCAAGGAGGAAATTTATCCGGGCGGTGATTCCGACAAGCACTGGCCGACGATGTGCCTCAACACGCTGCGCTGGGCGAAAAAGCAGGGCGCGGTTTGCG
>WNFU01011198.1_pt1 | contig 17270 bp, 15 predicted proteins | sample 5400121 | NCBI WGS metagenome assembly WNFU01 (sample SAMN13153360, study PRJNA577476) | soil metagenome | isolation source: 100 cm soil or saprolite under grassland replicate 1 | place: USA:California | collected 2016-06-15
CGGGGAACGCCGCCGTCGCGGTGAACGCGGCATGCAACGGCTGCGGGAGCTATGCGTACGCCTGGCAGTACTGGGTCTTCACCAGTCGGCCGGTGCAACTGAGCTCGTCTACCGTGCAGGAGGTCGCCGCCCTGCGAGCCGAGATTGCAGACACCGCGGCGTCGATTCTCCCGTCGGACCGTCTCACCGATCCATGCTTCACCGAGCCGCCGTTTCCGTGCACGCCACGGAACCTCGAGCTCGACGAGGCGCTCGACAGGCTCACGGCGAGGTTGAAAGAGGTCATCGACAACGACGTCAAGGCCGCGGGCGTGACGGCGACCGGATCGATCGCGCGAGACGTGCAGCAGGCGCCCGGCTCGTAGACAAGCGTCTTAGGATCGAGGCGTGAGCAGGCTTCGCCTCGGTCGCATCTCCTACGTGAACATGGCGCCGGTCTTCTACCGGCTGGACGCCGACGTCGAGGAGGTGCAGGGCGTACCGACCGAGCTCAACCGGCGGCTGCTCGCAGGGGAGCTCGATCTCGCACCCATCTCGTCGATCGAGTACGCGCGAAACGCCGACCGCCTGCGGCTTTTGCCCCGCTTGTGCGTCGGTTCCGAAGGAGCCGTCGACTCGATTCAGCTGGTCTCGCGGAAGCCGCTCGAGCAGGTGCGTTCGGTCGCGGTGACCCCAGAGTCCGCGACGTCGGTCGTGCTCACGAAGGTGCTGCTGCCGGAGGCCCGGCACGTGGAGCTCGGCGAGGAAGCCGACGCCAAGCTCCTGATCGGCGACGCTGCGCTGAAGTCCGCGTTCGAAGATCCGACGCCGCACTACGACCTCGGCCGACTGTGGCTCGAACGCACGGGGCTGCCGATGGTGTTCGCGGTGTGGGCCTGTCCCGAGCCGCTCTGCGCCGGACTGGGTGAGCTGGAGGACGCCCTCGTCGCGTCGGTGCGTCTCGCGCGCGCGGAACCCGAACAGCTCGCGCACGAGGCGAGTGAGCGCTACGGCTATCCGGCCGGCTTCCTCGCGCGGTACTTCGAGAAGCTGCGCTATCGCTTCGGCCCGCGCGAGCGCGCGGGCCTGATGACGTTCCTCGAGCTTGCACGCGACGCCGGCGAGCTGGAGGAGGTCCCGGAGCTGCGCTTCGTCCGAGAGGCCGTGCCCGCGTGAGCCACGGCCTGGTGTCAGACACCGTGCCGGGAGTGTCACGAAACTGTGACGAGATTCAGCAACGCCGCCTCCGAAGCCGCCTCGCCCCCCGTCCCGCGCGGCCACGGCCGGGTGTCAGACACCGTGCCGGAGGTGTGACGTGGGTGTGACGGGACATGCCGTAGCGGCCGTGCTGGACAAGGCGCTCGAGGGAGAGCGCATCTCCGACGACGAGGCGGTCGCGTTGCTCGAGTCGCGCGATCTCGTTTCGATAGGGCGTGCGGCGAACGAGATCCGCAATCGCAAGGCTGACCCCGACCGGATCACGTTCATCGTCGACCGCAACCTCAACTACACGAACATCTGCTACACGGACTGCGACTTCTGCGCGTTCTACCGGCGCCCCGGTGACACGCGCGAGGGCTATCTCCTCCCGAAGCCGGTCATCTTCAAGAAGATCGAGGAGACGCTCGCGCTCGGCGGCACCGGGCTCCTGATGCAGGGCGGACACCATCCCGATCTCGGGATCGATTACTACGAGGATCTCTTCCGCTCCATCAAAGCGCGCTACAAGATCCACCTGCACGCGCTCTCGCCGCCCGAGATCCAGCACGTCGCGCGGCGATCGAAGCTCACCCTCTGGCAGACGATCTCCAGGCTTCGCGACGCCGGGCTCGACTCGATCCCCGGGGGCGGCGGCGAGATCCTCGTCGACCGCGTGCGGAACGAGATTGCGCCGAAGAAGACGAAGACGAACGAGTGGCTGGCCGTCATGCGTCACGCGCACAGGCTCGGGATGTCGACGACCGCCACCATGATGTACGGCCACGTCGAGACGACCGCCGACCGCGTCGAGCACATGTGTCGCATCCGGGAGCTCCAGGACGAGACCGGCGGTTTCCGGGCCTTCATCTCCTGGACGTTCCAGGCGGACGGCAACCGACTCGCTGCGCGGGTCGACCGCGATCGGATGCCGACCTCATTCGACTACCTGCTCACGCAGGCGGTCTCTCGGATCTACCTCGACAACGTTCCCCACATCCAGTCGTCGTGGGTGACGCAGGGCATGAAGATCGGCCAGGTCGCGCTCGGCTTCGGCGCCGACGACATGGGGTCGGTGATGATCGAGGAGAACGTCGTCTCCGCTGCGGGCACGACGCATCGCACGTCGACGGAGGAGCTCGTCCACCTGATCAAGGCGCTCGGCAAGACACCGGTTCAGCGCGACACGCTCTACCGCGACGTCAAGGTGTGGAATTGAACGACCGCCTAGAGCCTGAAGTGCAGCTGTACGACGAGGCCGCCGCCGAGCTGGACCTCGCCGCAGAGCATTGCCGTACGGCAGCGGGACATTTCCGGAACGGCGAGGTCCCGCGGGGCGCGGCCCATGGCTGGGCTGCGCATGGTCACGTGCTCGAAGCGCAGGAGCGCCTGCGGCAGCAGGCGCTCCGCCACGCCAAGATGTCGAATCCCTAGCGCCCCAGCCGCGTGCGGAGTCGTTTCAGCGCCGGCGCGTTGAGGATGTTCACGCAGTCGAGATTGGTAGTTCCGTAGAGGGCTACGGCCGCGAGCGCGGCAAGCGCGACGGCGAGAATGCGTTTCATGACAACCCCTTCTTGATCGGGCGGCTTCGGGCCGCGATGGCCAACGCGACAACACTAGAGATTGTCCAGCGAAAGCCGGCAGAGTCTTTACACGATCCGGCAGGCGGGTCAGCTACCCTCGGCCGGGGTCGTGGTCCGCAAAGCCGTCATCTGCGCCCTCTGTGCAGGGCTTTTAGTCGCACCGGGAAGCGCGCGTGCGGCAACGCCGATCCGCGGCCAGGTGCTGATGCCGGGCGTCGTCTACTCGCGCCAGCTGGAGTTCACCGCGCACGGACCGGTCGTGCTGCACGTGATCGCCGCGCCGAAGCCGACCGGGCTCTTTGCGTTGAGGCCGGTCCTCTCGAACAATGCGATCCTCGGCCGCGAGCGAGTCACGTCGATGCAGCGCCGCGTCTCGGCGGAAGCGACCGTCGCAGGCGTCAACGGCGATCTGTTCAGCTTCGCCGACGGCCATCCGACCGGCGGCCTGATCCGCGGCGGTGTCCTGGACAGCGGGCCGGTCGACTTCCGCTCGACGGTGGGAATCGACACGGACGGCGTCCTGCACGTCGAGCGCCTCCGGCTCGCCGGCACGTGGCAGGGTTCGGGCCAGAGACGAATCCTCGGCATCAACGAGCCGCCGCGTGCCGGACGCACGACGCTGTACACGCGTGCATGGGGCGCGAGGACCCCGGCCGAGAGCGGCGGCGCACAGGCGATCCTGCAAACCTTTCCCGCTTCGAAGCCGAACACGCCGCTGACGTCGACGGTGACGGCGTATGTCAGCGGCGGGAATCAGCCGATTCCGCCTGACGGCGCCGTCCTCGTCGCCCGCGGCGCGCAGGCGGGCTTTCTGTCCGCCGAGGCTCCTGTCGGGTCGAACGTCACGATTCTGCTCACGTTGACGCCGCAGTGGTCGAACGTGCCGGAAGCGCTCGGAGGCGGGCCGATGATCGTGCGTGACGGCAAGCCGGTGTACAGGTCGTTCGAAACCTTCACGACCGACCAGCTCGCTCGACGACACCCTCGCACCGGCGTGGGTCAGCTTGCCGACGGCCGGATCGTCCTCGTCGCCGTCGACGGGCGGCAACCCGGATACAGCACGGGGCTGACGAACTTCGAGCTCGCCCTCGCGATGATGCGGCTCGGCTGCGTGACGGCCTCCGCGCTCGACGCCGGCGGGTCGACGACGATGGCCTTCGACGGGAAGCTTCTCAACAGCCCGTCCGATCGCGACGGCGAGCGCGCCGTTGCGGAAGCACTGACGCTCTTCTACTACGGCGTCTATGCGCCCGCTCTGCCGAGTCGCGTCCTCTCGCCGAATGCGGACGGTCTCGACGACACGCAGACGCTCGCGTACAAGCTCGTTCGCCCGTCGACGGTCTCGGCGACCTTGACAGGGCCGGGAGGAGCCGTGATCCCGCTCGATTCCGGCTCCCGCCCGCCGGGTGTCTATCGGTTCAGCTGGAACGGCGCCGGGCAGCCCGAAGGAGCGTGGGCCTTCAAGGTGGCCGCGGACGACGACCTCGGCCGCCACTCCGCCGCCGACCGGCAGTTCTCGCTCAACAACACGCTCGGCTTCCTGTCAGCGCGTGCAAGCGGGCGGCGCGTCGTCGCGAGCTTCAAGCTCGCGCGCCCCGCGCGTGTCGCGCTGCGGATCGAGACACCCGGCGGCGCGATTGTCCGCACGCTTCCCGGCCGAAGCCTCTCCGCGGGCGATGCGACGGTGGCCTGGAGCGGCAGCCCGGGGAGTTACGTCTTCAGCGTGACCGCCACGAACGACATCGGGGCCGTGGAGCTCACCGCTCCGTTCCGCCTACGCCGGTAGCCTCCGCCGAATGCCGGTCGCCGGCGTCACGAGCACCCTCACCTCGCTGATCGGAAACCACGGCGTCTATGCCGTCTTCCTGCTGATGGCGATCGACGCGGTGCTCCCGGCGTTCAGCGAGCTCGTCATGGTCTACGCGGGCGCCCTGGCCGCGTCGGCCTTTGCCGGGCAGCACGTCGATCTCTTCGGCACGAGGATCTCCTCCCACCTCTGGGGGTATGTCGTGATGGCGCTCTCCGGCACGCTCGGCTACCTGCTGGGCTCCATCGTCGGCTGGGCGATCGGCCTCTACGGCGGCCGGCCACTGCTGGAGCGGCGGGGGCGCTGGCTGCACCTCGGTGGCGACAAGCTGCAGCGCGCCGAGCGCTGGTTCGACCGCTGGGACGAGCTCGCCGTGCTCGTGGGACGCGTGACGCCCGTGGTGCGGTCGTTCATCTCCATTCCGGCCGGCATCTTCCGAATGCCCTTCTGGCGCTACACGGTGCTGACGCTGATCGGCTCGGCGGTCTGGTGCTTCGCGCTCGCCGGCGCGGGTTGGGGAGCCGGCCGAAGCTACGAGAGCTTCCACCGGGACTTCCGGTTCGTCGACTACGCGGCGATCGGCGGAATTGTGGCGATCGCGGTCTATTTGATCGTGCGCAGACGGCGGTCTTCTAGACTTGGTCGCCGTGCGTCCGATCCCGCTCGTTGACGTAAAAGCGCAGTACGACCCGCTTCTGCCCCGCCTCCGGGAGGCGATCGAGGGCGTGCTCGCGAGCGGCGAGTTCATCCTGGGCCCGAACGTCGGCTCGTTCGAGCGCGAGGCAGCGGCTTACCTCGGCGTTCGCGAGAGCATCGGCGTTGCCAACGGCACCGATGCCCTCGTGCTCGTGCTGGATGCCCTCGGAGTCGGGCCGGGGGACGAGGTCATCTGTCCGGCATTCACCTTCTACGCCACCGCGGAGGCGATCGCACGGCGTGGCGCCACTCCCGTCTTCGCGGACGCCGACGCCGCGACGATGAACCTCGACCCGGATGACGTCGCCGCGCGGATCAGCCGCCGGACGAAAGCCGTGATCGCGGTCCATCTCTTCGGACGGCCTGCTCCGGTCGCCGAGCTCGCGCAGCTCGGCGTGCCGCTGATCGAGGACGCCGCGCAGGCGTTCGGCTCGCCCGAGATCGCCCGCACCGGCATTGCGTCGACCTTCAGCTTCTATCCCACCAAGAACCTGTTCTGCATCGGCGACGGCGGGCTCGTGGCCACCGACGACTCGGACCTGGCGGAGCGAATCAGGATGCTGCGCTTCCACGGCTCGCGCGACAAGGTCGACTTCGAGCTGCTCGGCTACAACTCCCGGCTCGACGAGCTTCAGGCTGCCGTACTGCGCGTCTTCCTCGTCGAGCTCGACCGCTGGATCGCTCTCCGGCGTGAGGCTGCAGCGCGCTATGCCGAGCTCGGCCTCGCCGCCGCGTGCGATCTGCCGGAGGACGAGCCGGGTCACGCCTACCACCTGTTCGTCTGCCGCTCGCCCGAGCGGGACCGCGTCCGCGCAGCGCTGAAGGCGGCCGGGATCGGGACCGGTGTCTACTACACGACGCCGCTGCACCTGCAACCGGCGCTCGCATATCTCGGTTACAGCAGCGGCGCGCTTCCCGTGACCGAGCAGCTCGGACAGGACAACTTCTCCGTTCCGCTCTGGGCCGGAATCGACGCGGATGCGCAGGAGCGCGTCGTCTCCGTCGTGCAGGCGGCGGCGCCGGTCGTCTCGTGATTCCGGTCAACCGGCACCGGCTCTGGCAGCTGCTCGCCGATGCAGCGCTGATCGCCGCCGCGTGGTGGCTGGCGTTCTGGCTTCGGTTCGACCACGGCGTGCCGGGGCCGTACCACCGGCTCTTCGTGGACACGATCGCCGTCATCGTCGCGATCAAGCTCGCGGTCTTCATCGCGTTCGGCTTCTACAACCGCTGGTGGCGTTACGTGTCGACGCGCGACATGTGGGGCGCGGCCCGGGGCGTGACGGTCGCCTGCGTCGTCGCGGACCTCGTCGTCTACTTCGCGCATCCCGTCAAGGGCTTCCCGCTGCCGCGCTCGATCGCGGTGCTCGACTGGTTGATCTTGCTCGCCTTCGTCGCCGGCACGCGCCTGATCGCGCGCAGCCTGATCGAGCGCCCCGGGGCGGCGTCGCTCGTCGCGCGCGGCAAGGAGGTCATCGTCGTCGGCGCCGGCGACGCCGCCCAGCTCGTCATCCGCGAGATGCTGAAGGCGCCCGCGCTCGGCTACACGCCGATCGGCCTCATCGACGACGATCCGCGCAAGAAGAATCTGCGGCTCCACGGCATCCGCGTTTTGGGGACGACGGCCGAGCTCCCGCACATCCTGGGCGACAATCCGCCGGACGAGGTGCTGATCGCGATCCCGTCCGCCTCCGGCGAGACGCGCCAGCGGGTGGTCGAGATCGCGCAGGACGCGAACGTCCCCGTCAAGACGCTGCCCGGCATCTACGAGCTCATCTCCGGCGACCTGAACCTCGCCGGGCAGATCCGCCCTGTTCAGGTGGAGGACGTCCTCGGCCGCGAGCCCGTCGAGGTGGACGTCCACTCGATCGCCAAGTACCTCTCCGGCGAGACCGTGCTCGTGACCGGCGCCGGCGGTTCGATCGGCGCTGAGCTCTGCCGCCAGATCGCGCGCGTCGATCCTGCCCGTCTCGTCCTCGTCGAGCACTCGGAGTCGGCGCTGTTCGACATCGAGCGGGAGCTCGTGGGCGAGCGCGACTTCTCGGCCGTGGCGACGGTGCTCGGGGACTGCGGCGATCGCGCGAAGATGAGTCAGGTCTTCGAGCGTTACCGTCCCGGCGTTGTCTTCCACGCGGCGGCGTACAAGCACGTCGCGCTTCTGGAGGCCAACCCGCTCGAGGCCGTCCGCAACAACACGCTGGTGACGCGTGCGGTGGCCGACGTGGCTGTCGAGTACGGCGCGGCGCGGTTCGTCCTCGTGTCGACGGACAAGGCTGCCAACCCGAAGAACCTCCTCGGCCAGTCCAAGGCGCTGTGTGAATGGATCGTCGAGGGCTACGGGCATCGCGACGACATCAGGACGCGGTTCGTGGCCGTCCGCTTCGGCAACGTCCTCAACTCGTCCGGCAGCGTGATCCCGATCTTTCGGCGCCAGGTCGAGAAGGGCGGTCCGGTGACGGTCACCCACCCGGAGATGACGCGCTACTTCATGACCATCCCCGAGGCGGTCTCGCTCGTCGTCCAGGCGGGCGCGATCGGCGGTCGCGGGCAGGTGTACGTGCTCGACATGGGCGAGCCGGTGAAGATCCTCGAGCTCGCGCGCAACATGATCCGCCTGTCCGGAAAGGAGCCCGAGACCGAGATCCCGATCACGTTCGTGGGGGTCCGGCCGGGAGAGAAGCTGCACGAGGAGCTGTGGACGGACGGCGAGACGGTCGGCCCGACCTCGCATCCGAAGATCCTGCGCGCCGCCCGACCCCCGATCGACGTCGACTGGCTCGACGAGGAGCTCGCCGAGCTGGAGCGGATGGTCTCGCGCGGGGAGACGCTCTACGTCGTCTCGAAGCTCGCCGCCATGCTGCGTGAGCCTCGGCGCGCGGGCGCTGCCGTGCTCGAGGACACACTCCACTAGGACTCATCCCCCAGCGCCGCCCGTACTTTCGGCGTGGCGCGCGTCCTCCTCGCCGCTCTCATCGCCGGCGTTCTCCTCGCCGGAGGCTCGGCGAACGGCGCCGTGCGGAAGGGAGACGGCCCGACGACGATCGCGACCGGCTACGGATCGGTCTGGGTCGGGACGGGCTCGGGATCGGTGCTTCGGATCGATCCGCGCAGGCGGAGGGTCGTGCAGCGGATCAAGATCTATGGCTTCGTCCACGACCTCGTGCCGGCGTACGGCTCGATCTGGGTCTCGAGCGGCACGGCTGTCCTCCAGCGGATCGATCCCGCCACCGGGCGCGTGCGCGAGATCTGGAGCCGCGACCTGTGGACGGTCACCGCCGTGGCAGTCTCGGCCGGGAGAGTGTGGATACTGGACGGCGCCCATCGTCAGCTCCGCCGGATCGACCCGGCTCGGAATCGCATCGACGAGAAGGTCGGGATCCCCGCGGGCGAGCCGCTCTGGCTGTGGGCCGATCCGTCCCACCTGTGGCTGCAGGTGAACACCGACCCGAAGCCGCCGCTGGTCGAGGACGACCTCGCACACGTCCGCCTGATCGCGCTCGACCCTGTGACCGGCCTACCGCTCGACTCTGCGGTCGAGACGGCCGGGTGGATCCGCTTCTCGGCCGGCTTCGGCTCGCTCTGGGCGACCGACCAGATCGCGCGGACGCTGGCGCGGATCGATCCGTCGAGTGGCAGTACCGTCGCCACCCGGTCCGGCGTGGTGTCGATCGTGGCCCCCGTGCCCGGGTTTGGATCGCTCTGGCTTCCCGACGGGGCAACGCTGCGACGCCTCGATCCCGAGTCGCTGGCGACGGTCGCAGCTGTCGAGGCGCCGGGCTCGGCTGTCGCTGTCGGCTCAGGCGCCGTTTGGCTGCTCGGCAACGGCGACGGCACGCGTGGCACCGTGACGAAGGTCGATCCGCGCACGAACCGCGTCGTCGGACGTCCGATTCCGATCGTTCCAAAGCCGTGACGAAGTCGACGCAGTTCCGCGCGTAGATCGCGGCAGCTCCGTCCCGGCGCGCCTCTAGGGTGGACGGATGGACGTCGAGCGGATCTTCGCCGGGCTGAATCCCGAGCAGCGGCGCGCCGTGGAAGCGGTTCGCGGGCCCGTCTGCATCCTCGCCGGCGCCGGCTCCGGCAAGACGACGACGATCACGCGGCGCGTCGCGCACCAGGTTGCGAGCGGAACCTTCGCGGCGTCAGAGATCCTCGCGGTCACGTTCACCGACAAGGCGGCGACGGAGATGCGCCACAGGTTGGAGGTCCTCGGCGTCGGCGGCGTCACCGCGCGCACCTTCCACTCGGCCGCGCTCGCGCAGCTGCATTGGCTCGGGGAGCCGCCGCAGCACATCCTTCCCTCGAAGGCGCTCATCCTCCGGCGCATCGGGAACACGCTGCCGCCGCCGTACAAGTTCCGTCCGGCGGGTGACCTCGCGACCGAGGTGGAATGGGCGAAGAACCGCCGCCTGACTCCCGACGGCTACCTCGAGGGACTCCGCGAGCACGAGTCGCCGATTCCTCCCGAGCTCATGCTGCGGGTCTTTCGCTCCTACGAACGGGAGAAGGCGGAACGCGGCCACGTCGACTTCGAGGATCTCCTCGAGCTCACGATCCGCCTCTTCGACGAGAACGAGGATGCGCTTGCCGAGGCTCGCGGGCGCTTTCGCGCGTTTACGGTCGACGAGTACCAGGACGTCAACCTGCTCCAGCAGACGCTGCTCGACCGCTGGCTCGGAGGAAGCGACGAGCTGTGCGCTGTCGGGGACGACTACCAGTCGATCTATGCGTTCACGGGTGCGACGCCCGCCTACCTGCTCGGTCTCCCGCGGCGCTTCCCGAACGCGACCGTGGTACGGCTGGAGTCGAACTACCGCTCGTCGCCCGAGGTGCTCGGGCTGGCGAACAGGATCGTCCCCGCGCTCGGCGGCGCGGAGAAGGTGTTGCGCGCGACACGCGACGGCGGGCCCGCGCCGACGGCGCAGGCGTTTCCGGCCCGCGAGGCCGAGACCGCCTACGTCGTCGAACGTGTGCGCGCTCTCCACGGGGAAGGGGTGCCCCTGGAGGACATGGCCGTCCTGTGCCGCACGAACGCGCGCCTGGCCGACTTCGAGGAGCCGTTCCACGAGGCGAAGATCCCGTTTCAGGGTGCGGCGCTCCTGGGTCGCGAAGCTGCGCGGCAGCTTCTGAAGCGGCTGCGCAAGCTCGACTCCACTGCCGTCGCCGCCGCTGTTCGCGGTCTGGCCGAGGAGGCCGGGTGGGTCGAGCGGCCGCCGGAGAAGCTCGGCGAGCGCGAAGTGGTGCGTCAGGGCGATCTGACGCGACTCGTTCGCCTCGCTGCGGAGTTCGACGACGGCGTGCGCACGACGCGAGAGTTCATTGCCGACCTCGAGGCACGCTTCAGCTCGACCGGTCCCGAGCGGCGCGGCGTGCACCTGCTGACGTTGCACCGCGCGAAGGGGCTCGAGTTCGAGGCCGTGTTCATTCCCCGGGTCGAGGAACGCGAGCTTCCGATCAAGCAGGCCAAGCGCCCGGCGGAGATCGCCGAGGAGCGGCGCCTGCTCTACGTCGGCATGACGCGTGCCAAGCGGCACCTCGCCGTGACCTGGAGCGGGAAGCCGAGCCGCTTCCTGGCCGAGCTCGGGATCGAGACGCGGGCACCGCGCGCGGCGGAGCCGGACGATCCGCTGTACACGGCCCTGAAACGCTGGCGGCTGGAGCGCGCGACCGCGGACGATCTCCCCGCGTACGTCGTCTTCCACAACTCGACGCTGGCCGAGATCGCCGGCCGGCGCCCGCGAGATCTGTCCGAGCTCGGCAACCTCGCCGGCGTCGGGCCGACCAAGCTAGAACGCTATGGAGGCGACGTGTTACGCGTCGTCGCCCAGTGCGGAGAGGAGGAGCTCGAGCAGCAGCCGCGGGTCGCGGCGGACGCGGTTGCCTGATCCGTCCTCACGCTTCTGCAGCTCGAGCGCGCGTGGATCCGTGAGCGGCTTGAGCCTCCCCTCCCGGATCAGCTCCTCGTCGACGCCGCCGAGTCGCCCTCCGTACGTGGTGTAGACGGGCACTCCGAGAGCGGCCGCCTCGCGGTTCATCGTCCCGCCCGCGGACACGACGACGTCGGCGAGCGCGATCAGGCTCTGTGCGTCGACGGCGCGCTCGGGGACGATCACCGAGGGTAGCTCGAGCCTGCGCACGAACTTGCGCTGCTCCTCGGTCCGAGGCAAAACGACGGCCTGCACGCCGTCGAGGCTGCCGAGATAGTCGATCGTCTGCGGGAAGAGGGGGTTGGAGTGCCGGTGATAGAGGGACACGTCCGGCGGGGGGCGCAGGACGACGAGCACCCGCTCGCGGTCGAGGTCGAAGAGGTCGAGCACCTTTGGATCCGGCTCGAAGTCGGCGAGGTAGTACTCCTCTTTCAGTCCCGGGTACCGGAGCAGCTTCGGCGGTCTGACACCGAACCGCGCGAGACGCTCCTCGGGGATCGCCTCCGGGACGACGACCTTCGTCGCCGCCCGCATCCCGAGATGATGTTGGAGCGTGGCGAACTCGTAGTCGTGCGTCGTCGCACTCGGGATCCCGAGTCGGCGCGCGCTCAGGGTCAGCTCGTGTGAGCCGTGCGCGAGCGCGAGGTCGAACTCGCGCGGTCGCGCCCAGCGGCGGAGCGCACGCAGGCGGGAGAAGAGCGAGCGCGCCTTGCCGAGCCGGGAGCGGCCCCCATGGCGGCCGACGATCGTCGCCTCGAGCCCGTGCAGCTCGAGCAGCTGCAGCGTCTGCGCGTAGTCGCGCGCCGTGATCTCGACCTCGTCGCCCTGCTCGCGCAGCAACCGGATGAGCGGCCGGAACACGAGCACGTGCGCCGACGCGGTCATGTCGACCCACACCCTCAGGCGGGAACCTCCACCAGCGAGAGCTGCGCCGGGCGTGCCTCCGTCAGAAGCGCCGGGACAGCTCGGAGCGCCTCAGGATCTTGGCCGAGGATGGTGTTCGTGCCAAGCTCGACGGTGACGGGGCGCTCCGTCGTCCTTCGGAGCGTGAAGCAGGGCACTCCCAGCGCGGTCGTCTCCTCCGGCACCCCCCCGGAGTCGGTGATGACGCCGGCCGCGTCGGCCTCGAGCGACAGAAAGGCTCGGTAAGGAAGCGGCGGCGTCAGGATCACCCGCCCGCCCCCGGTGAGACCTTCTGCCTCGAGCGCCCGCCGGGTGCGAGGGTGGACGGGAAAGATCACCGGCAGGGAGTCGGCGACGACTTCGAGGGCGTCGATTGCGCGTCCCAGCAGATCCGGGACGTCGAAGAGACGTTGTCGATGGAGGGTGACGAGGATGTACCTGCGCGGTTCCAGTCCGAATTCGCGCCGGGTTTCCAGCGCGCGCGCCGCATCGACGTTCGCGAGGAGCGTGTCGATCATCGTGTTGCCGACGAACTCGATCTGCTCTTCGGGAATGCCCTCGCGTACGAGGTTCTGATTCGCGCTCTCCGAGTGCGTGAGCAGGAGCGACGAGAGCTGATCGGTGACGCGGCGGTTGTGCTCCTCGGGCAGGTCCCACTCGAAGCTGCGCAGACCCGCCTCGATGTGGCACACGCGAATCCCGACCTTGACCGCCGCCAGTGCGCCGGCGAGCGTCGAGTTCACGTCGCCCGCGACGACGACGAGGTCGGGGCGCAGCTCGAGGAAGACCCGCTCGAGCTCGATCAGCGCGCGTCCGGTCTGCCCGCCGTGCGAGCCGGAGCCGACCTCGAGCTCGACGTGCGGCCGCGGCAGCGGCAGCTCGGCGAAAAAGACGTCCTTCAGCAGAGCGTCGTAGTGCTGACCCGTGTGCACGAGCCGCTGATCGAGGCGGCTGCGGCGCTCGAGCTCCGCGTAGACCGGCGCAACCTTCATGTAGTTCGGACGCGCACCGACGACGTGGACGACGAGCGGGCGGGACATCGCGTCCCAGTCTAGGTCAGCGCTCGACGAGCACTTCGGGCCGCGGCGCTGTGCCCGGCGCCCGCTCCACGTGGCGCTCGTGCCAGAGCGTGAACGCCAGCAGTCCCCAGAGCTGGCGGCTTCTGTCCTCCCTGCCGGCGACGTGGTCGTCGAGCAGCCGCCCGACGACCTCGGGCCGGAAGAAGCCCTGACGGCGCAGGACGTCCGCGGACAGCGTCTCGCGCGCAAACGGTGCGAGCTCGCCGCGCAGCCACGCTGCCGCGGGGATCGAGAAGCCGCGCTTCTTCCCGTGCACGATCTCGCGCGGCAGCAGCGGTTCGGCCGCCTTGCGGAGCAATACCTTCTTCGACAGTCCGCGCACCTTGTGGCGTGTCCGGAGCGCCAGCGCGAGATTCGTCACGACGGTGTCCAGATAGGGAACGCGCGCCTCGAGAGAGTGCGCCATCGACGCTCGGTCCGTCTTCACGAGCAGATCGTCGATGAGATAGACGCCGAGGTCGACGTCCTGGAGACGGGCGAGCTCGTCGGCCCCGGCCGTCTCCGCGTGGCGCGCACGCAGGAGGTCGACGGGATCGAACGCGGAGGTCTCGGAGGTCAGCTCGGTGCGTGCATCCGCGGAGAAGATTTCCTTCCAGCCGTGATGGCGCTCGAGCGGCGGCAGATGCGCGGCACGCACGAAGCGCTTCGCCCGGTAGTCGAAGCTCGCCCTCGCGGTCGACGTCGGGAGCCGCTCGACGAGCGGCCGGGCGAGGCGCGCCAGACGTCCGACGCGCGAGGCGAGTAGGTCGGCCGCGTAGGTGTAGTAGCCGCCGAACAGCTCGTCGCCGCCCTCGCCGGAGAGCGCGACCTTGACGTCGCTTGCGGCGAGCTGCGAGACGAGGTACGTCGGCAGGGCGGAGGAGTCCGCGAACGGCTCGTCGAAGGCTTCCGCGAGCGCCGGGAGGAGCAACGCCGCATCCGGTCGCAGGACGAGCTCGCGGTGCCGGGTTCCGTAGCGTCAGCCGATCGAGAAGGTTCGCAACGGCTCCGAGCTCTCGTCGGCCGCAAGCGCGGCGAGCAACGACGAGTCGACGCCGCCCGAGAGCAGCACGCCGACGGGAACGTCGCTGACAAGATGCGCCCGCACGGAGTCGCGCAGACGCGATCGGAGCTCCTCCGCCAGCTCGGCCTCGTCGTCGTCACGGAGCTCGTCGATCGGCGCCGGTGCGGGCCGAGCGAACCGCTCGAGCCGAACGCGTCCGTCCTCCCAGAGGAGGAGATGTCCGGCCGGCAGCTTGCGCACCTCGCGGAAGATCGTCAGCGGGGCCGGAATCGAGTTGAAGGCGAGAAAGGCCTCGAGCGCATCGAGATCGATCTCGCCCCGCGGCAGCGCACGCAGCTCAGAGGCGAACTCGAGCTCGCCGGTGCTCTCCCGGTAGTAGAGGGGCTTGATCCCGAAGCGGTCGCGCGCGAGGACGAGGCGGCGCCGCGCCGCGTCCCAGATCGCAACCGCGAACATGCCGCGGAGCCGCTCTGCGAAGCGGTCGCCGTGCTCCTCGTAGAGGTGGAGCAGCACCTCGGTGTCGCCGTGCGTGCGGAAGCGGTGCCCCGCACGCTCGAGCTCGCGGCGGAGCTCGCGGTAGTTGTAGATCTCGCCGTTCTGGACGACGTGCAGCGTCCCGTCCTCGTTCGCGATCGGCTGATCGCCCGTCTCCAGGTCGATGATCGAGAGGCGCCTGGCAGCGAGTGCGACGGTGCCGTCTTCGAACTCGCCGAAGCTGTCAGGACCGCGATGGGCGAGCGTCGCGCTCATGGAGGCGACGCGCTCGGGGTCGGCCGAGCCGGCGGCGGACGCGAGCCCGCAGATCCCACACATGCGCAGGAGTGTAGGGGCGGCGTAACCTCGGCCCATGGCCTTCGGCACCGGCGACCAGCTGATCCTCATGGGCTTGTTGCTGGCGATCGCCGCCCTGCTGGTGGCGGCTCCCGCGCTGCGAGTTCCGTATCCGATCTTCCTCGTCCTCGGGGGGCTGGCGCTGGGCTTCGTTCCGGGCGTGCCGTCGCTCGAGCTGCCACCCGAGGTCGTCCTGGTTGCGGTGTTGCCCCCGCTTCTCTACTCCTCCGCCTTCTTCACGTCCCTACGCGACCTGCGTGCCAATGCCCGCCCGATCGGAATGCTGGCGATCGGGCTCGTCATCGCGACGATGACGATCGTCGCCGTAGTCGCGCACGAAGCGATCGACGACATGTCCTGGAGGGCGGCGTTCGTGCTGGGAGCGATCGTGTCTCCCACGGATCCGATCGCGGCGACGGCGATCATGCGGCGGCTGGGCGTGCCGCGGCGGATCGTCACGGTCGTCGAGGGCGAGGCGCTGGTCAACGACGGTACGGCCCTCGTGCTCTACCGCCTCGCGGTCACCGCCGCCGTCTCGGGTGCCTTTTCGTTCTGGAACGCCACCTGGCACCTCGTCTGGAGCGTCGTCGGCGGCGTGGGTATCGGGCTGATCGCCGGCTTCCTCATCGCAGCCGTGCGGCGACGGCTCGACAACCCGCCCGTCGAGGTGACGATCGCCCTGATGACCGGCTACCTCGCGTTCATTCCGGCGAATGCGGCGGACGCGTCCGGCGTGCTCGCCGTCGTCACCGCGGGGGTCTTCCTCGGCTGGCGAACGCCGGAGCTCACTTCCGTGCAGACGCGGCTGCAAGGCGTTGCCGTGTTCGAGATCCTCGTGTTCGTCATCAACGCGCTGCTGTTCGCCCTGGTCGGGCTCCAGCTCTCGCACATCCTCGACGTGCTGACCGGACACTCCGCCGGCTCGCTGATGCTGTACGGCCTGATCGTGACCGGCACCGTCGTCGGCACCCGGCTGGTCTGGGCACCGGCCTTCAAGTACCTGCCCTACCGCCTCTCGCGCGGACAGCGCGAGGGCGGGGTGGCTGCCGCGTTCGGCCAGTCGATCCTCGTCTCCTGGTCCGGGATGCGCGGCGCGGTATCGCTCGCGGCGGCGCTTGCGATTCCCTTGACCACGCATGCGGGAGCCCCGTTTCCGCAGCGCGACCTGATCGTCTTCCTGACGTTCTGCGTCATCCTGGGAACGCTCGTCGTCCAGGGCCTGACGCTTCCGCTCGTGATCCGCGCGTTCGGGATCGAGGCGGACCATCTCGACGAGAAGGAGGAAGCGAAAGCGCGAATCAAGGCCGCGGACGCGGCGCTCGCCCGGCTCGAGGAGCTCACGGGCGAGGAGTGGGTGCGAGAGGACACGGCGGAGCGAATGCGCGGCCTCTACGGCTTCCGCCGCAACCGCTTCGCTTCACGCTTCAACAGGGATGACGACGGCGCGATCGAGGAGCAGTCACTCAGCTATCAGCGTCTGCGGCGGGAGCTGCTCGAGGCGGAACGCTCGGCGATCGTCGACCTTCGCCGCCGGGGAGTCATCAACAGCGACGTCGAGCGCCGGTTGCACCGGGATCTCGATCTCGAAGACGCGCGTCTAGACGTCTAGGAGAGGCCGAAGACGCCGCGGAGGAATTGACCGAGGACCCTCCATGCCGTCGTGGCGAGGGTACGCAGGTACAGGCGCACGGAACGGTCCGCGATCCACTCGAGGTCGTGCGCCAGCTTCTCCGCCATCGAAGTCTCGTAGCCGCGGCGCACCTGTGCGAACCCGGTCAGTCCGGGGCGCACGACCAGCCGTTGCCAGTACGCGGGCAGCTCCTCCGCGAGCTCCTCGAAGAAGCGCGGCCGGATCGGCCGCGGGCCGACGAGGCTCATGTCGCCGCGCAGGACGTTCCAGAGCTGCGGGATCTCGTCGAGCTGCGTGGCGCGGAGCCAGCCGCCGATCGCCGTCGTCTCGGCGCGCGTGCGTCGGACGAGCTCTTCGCCGAGATACGGGCCCAGCCGTTCCTCGGCGCCGGGCCGCAGAGTGCGGAACTTCAGCATCTCGAAGACGTGTCCGCCACGTCCCACACGCCGGCCGCGGTACAGAAGCGGGCGTCCGCTGCTGAGCAGGACCGCGAGTGCGATCGGCACGATCACCGGCAGGCACAGGAGCAGGAAGAGCGCCGAGAGCAGGACGTCGAGCGCGCGCAGAACGCCGTCTCGCGGACGCGTGGCACTTGCCTCCGTCAGCTCCGAGAACCGCAGGATGAACGAGTCACTCGG
>WNFU01009513.1_pt1 | contig 17258 bp, 15 predicted proteins | sample 5400121 | NCBI WGS metagenome assembly WNFU01 (sample SAMN13153360, study PRJNA577476) | soil metagenome | isolation source: 100 cm soil or saprolite under grassland replicate 1 | place: USA:California | collected 2016-06-15
CTTTGGCGGCAATCACAACGAAGGTAAAGCTTGCCGTTGGCTGTATGGCAACGTTTCCGCAGCGCCATCCGGCGCTGCTCGCGCAACAGTGGGCGAGTCTTGACGTGATCTCCGGCGGCCGCTCGTGGCTCGCGGTGTGCCTGGGTGGACCGAATGAGCAAAGCCCGGCGCAGGCGCTGGAACACAAAGTCATGGGCATCAAGGACACCGAGCGCGTCGGTCGGCTCGAAGAAGGTATCGCGATCTTGCGCAAGCTTTTTCACGAAGAAAAGGCATCGCATAAAGGCCGCTTCTATGAATTCGAGGGCGTGACGATTCAACCGCGGCCGGTGCAAAATCCGCTGCCGATCTGGATCGCCAGCAACCCAACAGGTTTGACCTGGAAAGATGGCGCGAGCGCCCCCAACCCTGCCGTCGAAAAGGGACTGCGGCGGGTGGCGAAATTTGCTGATGGCTGGATGACCAACAAAGTTACGCCGGAAGAATTTAAATCCCAGTGGACGCGCATTGTGACGATGGCCGAAGAAGAAGGCCGAGAGGCTTCGAAAATCGGCAGCGCGCTCTACCATAACATCAACATCAAGGCAGACCGCCAAACGGCGTTGGCTGAGAGCAAGGCATTTCTCGACAAATATTACACGTCGAACTTCAGCATGAAATTCGTCGAAGGTTTCACCACCGCGGGCACTCCCGAGCAATGTGTCGAAGAATTGAAAGCCTATTTCGCCGCGGGCATCGAGCACATCACGCTACGCATGACTTCTTGGGATCAAATCGGCCAACTCAAACGGTTTCTTGAGGAAGTGGTGCCCGCGTTCAAATAAATAGCTCGTAGTTGCATCCATGATTCATGGAATTGATCACCTTGTCATTGTCGTCAACGACCTCGAGCAATCCGCCAGGGACTTTGAGCAGCTCGGTTTCAACGTCATCCCCGGCGGCCAGCACCCGGTCGGTAGTCACAACGCGTTGATTTCTTTCCGGGACGACTCATATCTCGAAATCATCGCTTTCTATCGAGAGGCAATGGATCATCGCTGGTGGGAGCCGCTCCAGACAGCGGAACGTTTAGTCGACTTTTGTTTGCAGACCGATGATTTGCGCGACGACACCAGGCAATTGCAAAGCGCCGGCGTAACCATCAACGATCCCGTTCCTTGGTCGCGCAAGCGGCCGGACGGTTACGAGCTCAAGTGGCTTCTTTCACTTGCGACCGGCGCCCATCGCGGCGTCGCGCCGTTTCTCATCGAGGACGTTACGCCGAGAAGCGAGCGCATTCCGCAACAATTCGACCACGCCAACGGAATCACCGGCATAGACAAAGTCATCGTCGCGGTAGGCGAGCCTTCCGAAATCGATAGATGGTACGGCGCGCTTCTTGGAGCCAAAGGAGAAAAGATCGCAGATGCCGACCTAGCCGCCGAAGGATCGCGCTATCGAGCCGGGCCGCATGCTCTCGATTTCTTGGCTCCGCGCGACGCCGCTAGCCCCCTCGCTGAATGGATGCGGCGGTTCGGACCGTCGTCGTACGCCGCGGTTCTCAAAGGCGCCGGCACCGTACCTATACCCTTGAACCCTGCGCTCACCCACGGCGCCAATCTGTTCGTAAAATAGTTATTAACCTAAATTCGGCATGAAAGGTTAAATGAAGACTGCATCTCAAGGACACTTTGTGCTGCGAAAAGTGGTTTTCGCTGTCTCCGGTGAACCCTACCTATTAGGTAGCTTTCACCGGGATGGCCACGAGAGCCCCAAAACTATTTAAGTCCCGAATTTTTTGATTTTTTCCTCCAGTCACGCCAACCATTTAACAAACCTCTCGCCGGCGCGTCTAACGCGGTGAAGGGAGGAAATTCACATGAACGCATTCAAAAACTCCAAATATATATCCTCGGTCGCGATCATACTGGCGCTAGCGCTGTCGGTCCTCAGCACACCGAGTACTGCATGGAGCAGTATGCGCGATGATGTTCGAGAATTTCATCTGTTTCTGCAGGATCACCCGCGCATTTCTTCTGACTTGAGAGCAAATCCCAACTTGGTCCACAACAGAAGATATATGGACCAGCACGATGATTTGGCGCGGTTCCTAAGACACCGGCCGGGGCTGCGGCAGGAAATAGCTCTTAATCCCGATCGGGTCTTCGGCAGATACTACACCAATGGTCGCTACGACCGGTATGATCGTGACCGGTTCGGTCGCTGGCGCTAGACAGTCTTGACATCGATCAGACGGCAGGAGAAATCCTGCCGTCTTTTTTTGGTCTTCGGGTTTTCCCTACGAAATTCTGCGATGCGACAAGGAAAGTCGGATCGGTAGCCGTTCAAGGTTCCATGTTCAAGGTTCAAAGACAATCACGGATCGGAGCGAACGCGTTGAACGTTTGAACCTTGAACCCTTGAACGGCCGTCCCTTCCTCGCTACCTGTGAACTGCTAAAAACGCGAAGACCTTGGCCGCGTTGAAAACGTTGCCGACCGACACGAGATCATGGTCGGTGTGCTGAAAGCGGATATCGCGTGAGCCATAATTGATTGCCTGAATGCCGCGAAAATTGAAAAGCCCGGTATCGTTGGCCGCCGTTGAGAAAGTGAACTTAGGTTCATAGCCGAGCATGGTGCGGATTCCATGCTCGAGGGAGCGCACGACTTCGACATCCTTACCGACCTCGCTTGGATACATGAAATCCCGCGGCGCGACTTCGATCTCGAATGGTTCGATCTTGCCGATGGCATCTTTCATCTGTTTGATCGCATTCCTAGGATCATCGCCAGGTAGAAGACGACGATCGAACATAACGCGGCACTCGTTTTGAATCGTATGCGTGGCTTTCGGAAAACTCTCGATCGCATTCGGCGTCAAGCTTACTTTTCCCAATTCCGCATGAGACTTCGCCTCGGGATACGGCATCAGCGGTTTGAGCTTGTCGAGAACTTTCACCGCGCCGTCGATGGCGTTGATCCCCTCCCATGGGCGGCTGCTGTGCGCCTGTTTGCCTTTGACCGTCACCAGAATATCCACGCGCCCTTTGTTGCCCAGTTGAATTTCCGGCGGGCCATCGATAATGCACCAGTCGGCTTCCACGCCACCGTGATCTAAAACGAAAGCGAGCGAATCATGCCGGCCGGTTTCGCCTGCGGTACTTACGATGAAGTAAAGATCGCTCGGCAGTTCCACTTTGCCACCGACGACGAATCTCATTGCCGCCATCATCGCCGCCAAACTGCCCTTCTGCTCGCATGCGCCTCGGCCCCAAACGCATTCGCCGTCGAGCTTGTACGGCGCGCCATCGACGATTTCCCCGGAGTAAGGATTCTGCATGGTGCTCGGCGCCGCGCACATGGCGTAAGCGACGAGCATCAATCGATCGTTTCGCGTTTTACCTTTGACATGAAGTATGAGATTGCCCATCCGATCGATCGTGGGTTTCAGCCCCGACTGTTCCAATTCCGCTTTGATCACGTCACGAATGAGGGACAAAACTTGCGGCTCGGACTCGAGCAGGTGAGTCTGCGGGCTGGCGTGTTGAACGAGCTTGACTGTTAGCCGCTTGACCTCGTCGTACGTCAGGTTCTTCTCAATCAATTTCTTTGCAGTTCCCGCATCCATCTTACTCTTGCCTCATGTCTGTCGCCTCAAGCCTATTTGCTTAATGTCCCTCAAAATTCGCCGCCCACTTTACCGATCTTTCGAGCAAGCAAAATCAAAATGATGCAAATTAAACTAACGATCAAGGCCAACGAACACATTGGCCCTAAGTTACCATCCACGTAAAAATGATAGAGCAACGGACCCAAAGGCTCGGATCCGGGCGAATAAAGAAAAATCGAGGTGCTGAACTCGCGCAAAAAGATCGTCGCCAGAATGATCCAACCGGCGATGAAGCCTGGCCGTAACAACGGTAGCAGGATGCGCCGAAAGGTCGTCAAGAATCCGGCGCCGCATGCCATCGAGGCCTGCGACAAATCGTCATGTAGCTGTACGATTGTGCTTGTCATCGTCCTCAACCCATAAGGGAGAAACCGGGTGATGTAACCGATCAATAGGATCCACAGCGTACCGTAAATCGGCAATGGAACATAAACGTAAGTCCAGAGAAGCCCGATGGCCAGCGCGGTTCCAGGAAAGGCCCAGGGAATGAAGGTCAAGGCCTCGATTGCTCCTCGCCCGGCAACTTTTGTCTTTGTCGTCACCCACGCAGTCAACGCAGCAAGGAGCATGCACAAAGTAGCGCCCCCCACGGCGAGGAAGAGACTGTTCTGCAGTGCCCGGTAGGTGCGCGCATCCTTGAAATTCCCCCGGTAGTTATCTAGGGTCAACAACTCCCAAGTCTTCGGTCCGGGAACGTGAATATAGGAAATAAAAGAAACATAGATGAGGACAAGAAACGGTAACACAACGATCAGCAAGAGAACCAGACCGGCGACGCCGCTGATTTGGTGGAAACGCTCCCACCGCTTCACGATAGATCTTGGTGGTAAAGACTTCGATCCGCGCCGGCAGCGCGATAATCGCCGGGGTATCAAAGCTCTCGATGGCTCGCACAAAGTTCAGAATGACCGCGGCTAGCAGCGCCGGCCGAATAATCGGGAAAGTGATGCGCGAAGCAATCTGAATGTTATTCGAACCCGCCACTCGCGCCGATTCCTCAAGCGACGGATCCATTGAATAGAGTGACGCGGAAACGATCAAGAAGGCCAGCGGCGTGGTAATCAGCGCTTCGACGAAGATCATGCCCCACAAGGAGTAAAGATTCAGCGGCGCGTTACCCAAGCTGAAGAGCTCCATCAATAACCGGTTAATCAATCCGGTACGCGGGCTCAGTAACACCGTCCACGAAACGGCGAGCATAACGGGAGGAAAAATGTTGGGAATAATTGCCGTCAGCTCAAAAAACTTTCTAAAAGGGGCATTTGTCCGGATCGAGATCCAAGCCAGAGTGGCGGCCAGTGCGGTCGCTAGGATTGATGAACCTGCCGCAAAAATAAAAGAATTGAACAGTAACTGATAGGTCAACGGGTCATTATAAGCTTGGAGGTAGTGCGCCAGAGTGAACTCGGCGCCGGGCACACCTAGCGGCTTGCTGCGAAAGCTGCCGTAGAAGAGCATGAGAGTCGGAGACAGGCTCAAATAAGCGATGATGATGCCTACGCATATAACAACCGTCAGCTGAGGCTCGCGTCTAAACGAATCCAAAAAACGACGTAACAACGCTCGACCGATCCTTTCTGGATTTCCAAATTAACTGGCGCGCAATAAAAAGAGGGCCGGCCACTTATAGGCCAGCCCTCATAGGCTGTCAACAACGACGGAAAATTGTCAAATTTATTTGGCGAAAAAAATCTCGCGAAAGGTCCCGCTCATGAGTTTTTTGAATTCGTCTTCCGACGGGTTATCCATGAAAACCATACGCGGGGCTACTTTCTCGGCATCTTTGATCGGGGGATAGACACCCGGCGCCAAGACGAATTCACCATCTTCGGCTATTTCCTTTTGCCCTTCGATAGAACACGCGAAATCGATATAGAGTTTAGCCGCATTCGGATGTGCCGATTTGGCACCTAGGCTCAGATAGTTTGGATCCGTCAGGTATTTATCCATGGGAATATAGTTCACCGGACCTTTGTACTGCTTGATGTACTTGATATACGTAATTCCCACCACTGCCTCACCTTTGATGATCGTAGTCGTGACCGGCGCCAAAGACTCCACCAGGATCGGTTTCTGCTTAGCCAAAGCTCTGACGTAGTCCAGCCATTTATCGCCCTTAAACTTCTCCAGATTCCATAGAAACTGGGCGGTGGTCGTGTGACGCGTTGGATCTGGGATCGAGATTTTTCCCATCCACTTCGGATTCAACAAATCGTCGAAAGTTTTGGGTAAGTCCACCGCTTTCACAAGCTCGGTGTTGTAGAGAATGCTAATCGGTAACACACGCCACGGCGTAATAAGACCGTCCTTTTCCTTGTACTGAGCCGGGAACTTCTCCGATGCGGGCGGGATAAATTTTTGAAACAAGCCCTCGCTCTTCATGATTAATTGCACGCCGCGATTGCCTTCGGCGATGTCGAAACCCGGCCTGCCGGCGCGCCATTCCGTCAATGCCCGCTCAGACACTTGCGTCGAAGAACCGCGCCAATAATCAACTTCAATGCCGTATTTTTTCTTAAAGGCTTGGTGCAGTCCATCCATCGCCTGCGGCACCACCGAGCCGTAGACGACGACTTTACCTTCTTTCTTGCCGGCATCGACATTGGCGGACTGCGCAAGCGCTTGCCCTGCGAACATGACGGCGGTAACCGCGAGAACCTCGGCTATGATAACAAGACGACTGATTACTTTATTCACAATATCCTCCAACCCGTTCTTAAATGGTCAAAAAATTATAGAGCCGATTGTGCCAAGTCAAGGCATCATTCGTCGCTAGTCTGCTAATTCATTTGGCGAGGAATAATTGGCGAAACTCGCTCTGAAGCTTCGCAAGCTGGTCACCACTGGTATCGTTCATGAGCAGCAAACTGGCCATGATCTTATCAGCGCCCTTAATATTGGGATAAACGCCGGGCGCGAGCACAAATTCGCCGGTATCCGCCACTTTCTTCTGTCCTTCGGCTGAACATAAATACTCAATAAACAGCTTGCCGGCGTTCACATTGGGAGATTTCGAGCTGAGCGCCGCGTCGCTCGGATCGGCGAACAGCTTGTCGATGGGTGCAAAGCTAATCGGGCCTTTGGTTTGTCCGGCGTACTGGACATAAGTTATGCCGACGGCACTCTCTCCACGGACGATGGCGTTAGGCACGGACGAATAGGATTCAACCAAATGAGGCCTTTGTTTAGCCAATCCGCGCGCAAACTCGATCCACTTCTCTCCCTTGATCTGCTCCATGTTCCACAAGAATTGCGCCGTGCTCGCGTGGCGAGACGGGTCCGGCATGCTGATTTTAGCCTGCCATTTCTGGTCCAGAAGATCGTCAAAGGTCTTCGGAGCGTCCGCGCTTTTTACCAACTCGGTATTGTACAAAATGCCGACTGGAGTCACTCGCATAGCGGTCAGTTGTCCGTCTTTATCTTTGAACTTCGCGGGAAAATTCGCCGATGCTGCTGGAGAGTATTTCGCAAACACTCCCTCGGGCTTCGCCAGCGCCAACGGACCTCTCGCGCCGATCACGACGTCGAAGCTCGGTTTGCCGGCGCGCCATTCGGTGAGCACGCGGTCGATCACTTTGGTGGCGTCGCCGCGCCAGTATTCGGTCTTAATTCCATACTTCGCCTCGAAGCCTTTTTCGATAAAACTCATCACCTGCGGCACAATGGTGCCGTAGATCACGACCTTGCCTTCCTTTTTGGCCGCGTCGATATCGACCGGCTGAGCTGATAGCGTCGTACCGCCCAATAGCCACGCGACGAGTACCGCCAGGCTCATTCGTGCCGCTTGTAGAACCATAAACTGACACCCCCTGATTACGCCGGACGAAACGAAGTTTGGACCTTTTTAATCTAAACCGGATCAATTGAAAATCATGGAACGCTCAGCTCACCAGCTCGCGCGCCATTCGCACGACCTGTTTTCGCCCTTCTTGTGTGCCGGTAGGCAAAAGGATGGGTAAGTTCAAACCACCTTTCACAAAGGACTCGAGCTGCGCGCGACAGTCCGCCGGTGTGCCGGCAACCGAATGCGCGTGCACAAGCTCGTCCGTGATGAATTTCTTCGCCGCTTCCCAGTCTCGTTTTGCTACCGCTGCCGCGAGACCTTCTTGATCGACCTTCCCGCCTCCCAACCGAATATTTTCACTGTGATGCGTGTTGCGAAAAATATAGGCCAAAAACAACTTGTTGGCTTCGATCGCCTCGCGGCGATCGTTAGAAACCGCTGCCGTAACGAAGCCCGCAACGTCGACGTTGCTCAAAGACTTACCGGCTTTTGCTGCCCCCTGGGCAATTTCCCCGATACATTTTTCAATATAGCCAGGCGAACAGCCTCCCGACAGCAACACTCCATCACCGATCTCGCCGCCGAGCTGAAGCATGCGCGGGCGCACGGCGGTGATGTACATCGGGATTGGCGCGAACGGCACGAAGCCCATCTTTGCGCCGTTGATCTGGAACATCTTGCCCTGAAAGTTAACGGTCTCGCCTTTCAATAAGCGCCGTAAAATCTCGACATATTCGCGCATGGTCTGGAGTGGATGCGGCGATTCGATCCCCGCTTCTTTCAGCGCCGCCGCATTGCCGGTTCCCGGACTGGCAATCACGCGGCCTGGAGCGAACTCGTCCATAGTAGCGATCGACATCGCTGAAATGATCGGATGGCGCGAGTATGGACTCATAGGCGCCGGCGCGACTTGAATCCTGCTGGTCCCCATGAACAACGCCATCGATGTCGTCAGTGAATCGCGGAAACAAAGATGATCCGACATCCAGACCGACTCCATGCCGACGTTGTCGGCGAGTTGCGCCAGCTCGATCATCTCATGAATCGAGTAAAACCCGTCGAAGCATAACCCGATGCGCATAAATTAGCTCCTAGAAACCTTCCTGCAGAATCTCTGGCAGATTTTCCGCTAGGACGCTCGCTAATCCCATCTTCTCCAGCGTCAGACCTTCGTTTCGGAAGTTCGTATGAAGCGCCGTCGAAGCCAACGTGATCAGCGCATCCATCACCGGCGTCTTTACACCTAACAGTCTCGCAATCTCCGCCATTGGCACGAGACCATATCCGACATCTTCTTTGATGTAGCGATGATCGAGAGACGACGGTGATTTGATCGTTTGATTGGGTACGCTCTCGTTAATTGCCCGGTATGCGGATCCACTTGCGCAGGCTTCCTCCGAAGTGAGGCCCGCTTGATGAAAGATATCGACAAAGCGAAGTGGTTTGAGCCCCAGGTGCTGAACGATTTCCAAGCGCTCTTTGTCCACCTCTTCGATCCACGCGGCGATGGAGGGGGTAATTCCATCACGATAATAACGAAAATCGCCGGCGGTCTTTTCAATCCAGCCTGCATTACCGATCATGCCCGCCGGATGCATGATCGCGTTGATATTCGATAAGCCGGTTTCGAGGACGTTTTCTGCGGCAATGACGTTGGGAAATATTTCTTGAATCTCTTTTACGAGACCGTGAGTCTGCTTTCCCGGAAACGCGGCAGAGCGAAGATTGGTTGTCCGCCGATAGACTTCTACGCGTGCCGGCCCAGGCATTCTGCAAATGTATGTGAGCGTGACCGTTTCACAGAGCCTCACCTCGACCTTGCAACCAAAACTACGCAACAGGTTGGCGACATGGAGCGAGCCGCCAGTGTGGCCGGGGGTCAGCAAAATGCGCTGGCCATCGATGAGATAATCAGCCAAACTCTTTGCCAGGTATTCGTGCGCGACCGACGGCGCGGCGACGATGATGAGATCGACCCCGTTCAACACCGGCGGCAGATGCGGACTTATGAAGTAAGGCGTGGCGAACTTCGTCTCGCCATTCTCGACCAGCTCGATACCGCCGCGCCTGGCGATTGGAATCAATGTCGATTCCGTGCGCGAGAAGAGCCGTACTTCGTAACCGCGCAGTGTCAAGTCCGCGGCAATCGCGCAACCACCGTTGCCGGCTCCGAGCACTGCAATCTTTCGAAAAGACATAAAAGAATTTGGCGATGGCCGCGCGGTCGCCGGCCATCGGTCATCCGACGCGGTAATGCCCGAGCTTGTCTTCGTCGAGCTCGATGCCAAGCCCGGGCTTGGAAGATACGACCACTTCGCCGTCCGAATAATCGAATGGCTCTTGAACGATATCATCCTGGTAATAAATTCCGGCGATGCCGCCTTTGCCCTTTCCTTTGGGGGTGGACACGGGCACAACGCAGCCGTACGTCACAACGCCAGTCGATGCCGCTAAATGAATGTTCGCCGCGTTTCCTACGCCGGTCTCGACCGAACCGTTGACGTTGCACTGTAGACCCGCCGCTTCCGCGACGGCCGCAAGCTTTTTTGCTTTGAACAATCCGCCGGGCTTGGTCGTGTAAATGGAAATCAGATCCGCCGCCTTCTTTTTCACAATCTCGATGACGTCCTGTGGCGTCCAAGCGCTCTCGTCTGCCATGATCGGCGTGTCGACGCGGCCCGCGACTTCCGCCATCTGATCTATGCCTTCGACGGGTTGTTCCATATAGAGCAGATTGTACGTTTCCATCGCTTTGATGATTTTCACCGCGATCTTCGCCGTCGGATAACCTTGATTGGCGTCAACGCAAATATTCAAATCCGCCCCGATCGCTGTGCGAATTTCTCTCACCAACTCGACATCGCGTTTCTGGTCGACACCGCCTTTGAGCTTGATGGTCTTCACGCCTTCAGCCTTCACCTGCACGGCTTCCTCTACGGCCTTGTCGATTTCCATCAATCCGAGGCTGTGCGCGATCGGCACGCGCTCGTGAAACAGACCGCCCAGGAGCTGATATGCCGGAACCTTGAGCGCCTTGCCGATGACATCGTAAAGCGCTGCATCGATGGCCGCTTTGCAGTAGGGGTAGCCTTTTACCGCTTTGTCCATCAACGCGTGAACCGACTCGAATCGGCTCGGATCCTGGCCGGCCAATGCCGGTGCAAGAATATCGTTGATGATGTGAACCGTAGTTTGCGGCGTCTCGCCAAAATACTTGCCGTGATCGCCGCCCCAATCTTTAAGCACCGGCGCTTCGCCGAGACCGATCAGACCTTGGTCGGTGTGAAGCTTGATGATCACGTACACGCCGATGGGCGTGGTGAGGCTTGCCCACTGGTGTACGCGACGCGTCGGCAGGCGAATAGGAATTGTCTCGATCCTGGTGATCTTCATCTTCGTTTAGCCCGCTCTCAACAGCGTGTCGGTTGGAGTATAGTCAGAGAGCAGCTCGCACCCTTTCTCGGTCACGCAAAACATGTCCTTGTTCTGCATGCCGAAGCGGCCGGGAATATACACCAGCGGCTCGAATGCGCCGACCATCCCGGCTTCGACGATTTCGTTGCCGTATCTTCCCATGTAAGGTTCTTCGTGCAGGTGCAGTCCGATACCATGCGCGACGAAGCTGATGGGCTCGAAACCAAGATCACTGAACTTCGCAAGAAACCGCTGGTAGATCTCAGGGCAGCTGGCGCCGGGCTGGATCAAATCCATTACGAGATACTTGCACTCGATCAGATTCGCCCAGATTTTCTCTTGCTCCGCGGTGGCGTCACCGACCACCGCCGTCCGGCAAACTCCGGTCAGATAACCGTTTTTCTGCCCGAATATTTCCATCCGAATAAGATCACCGTTTTGGAGCTTACGCTCCGTCGGCCCGACGTTGGGAAACTGGCTGCGCTCGCCGGAAGCAATAATCATCAGCTTGTAGCTCTCGGCGCCGCCGGCGAAGAGTGAAGTGAGGAGATTTCCCGCAAGTTCCATCTCGCTCATCCCCATCTTGGCGGATCGCAACGTGTCGCCGATCGCTTTGTCGGTGAGTTTGCTCAATGTGCGGAGTAGTGCCAGCTCACTGAGCGTTTTGATTTGTCGGGCTTTGTCAAATATCGCATCGGCGGCGACCCATTGGATGCCGGACAGGATCTTGTGCAGCGTGGCAAAGTCCCTCGCCGGCAGAAACTCCAGCTCGATACCTACCCTAGCGCGATCGAGGTCCAAATCCTTCAACACGTCGGCAATTTTCTCCATCGGATCATCGGTGAATTCTCGATAGATGCGGAGATCGTCGATGCCGGCATGCGCTTTGACCGTCGTCGCCTCCATGTCGATGGCCACCATGGCGATGCGACCGTCCGCGGTCAAAATACACGCAGCATGCCGCCAACGCATCAGCGACTGCGACGGCACAACAAAACCCGAGACGTAGGTGACATTTTCCGGGGACAAAGCAATGATGGCGTCCAAGCCTTCGCCAATGATGTGTCTCTTAAGGGATGAGATAATTTCTTGGTCCATGGCTCGGCTAGATATGAAGATGCGAGAATATCGGCTGGTTCTCAGAGCGTCAAGCCATTCTAGACCACGACCAGTGGACGATTGTTCGTGGATTCGTCACGCATGGTCGTTGAGCGTCCTCTTTTTCAAGGCGTCGTCGAGGGACTTCTTGTTAATACGAACTCCACCGGCGAATTACCTTGATCGTCCATAATTCTTAGTTGTATCGTATCAGCGCTCAGTTTCCCCTCATAACGATTTCGCCGCGGTCGCGTGGTGGACCCATAAATCTCTTCGAATGCGACGCTAAAAGAGATCATATCGCCGACTATTTTGCCGTCCTCGATGCCACGCTTTACTCCGAGAAAAGTCGCTGTGCCGAAGAGCTTGTCTCCTTCGGGTTGGAAAAGGAACTGTTCCGTATAACTGACTTGCCATGGATAGGTGACGTCTCCCTTCCACGACCCCGTAAAGGCCATCGCCTTCGACGTGTCGGTTTGCTTGGCGGTCGTCAATTGCGCCTCATTCTCGCGGCGCATTTGCCACCATACCGCCAGCGACATTAGCAAAAAAATCAGTGGAACCTTCCATACAAGCCGGCGCAGCAATTTCCTTCGCAGCTCCGCTCTCGAGTCTATGTTTTCCTTTACCGCTGCCTTTCGAAGACCTGGTGCCTTATCAAGTGCCGCGATTAACTGATCGACATCGCGCTGAAAATCATGATCGTTCAAAGTCAGCGCATTTCGCTTCGAAAGCGCCTTTAGGTCGGCTCGCAGTCCTTCCGGCTTGGGTATTGAGGCGCCACCGACTAGCACGGGAATGACGAGAACACTTCGCTGTAAGGCCAGCGACACTTCCAGGCCGACAAAATCGCTTGGATCGCTCAGGCGCAGCTGCCCGTCCGCGTTTCGCGCTGTAAGCCAATCTTTACCAATGACCACAACCATGGCGTCGCACGATCCGACTTTCGCGTCGATGTGCGCTGCGAAGTCGGCTCCGGGCGGAATATCATCGACGTCCATGAAAACCTGATCCGCTCCAAAATGCGCACAGAGCCGGTCATACAAACGCCCCGCATAGGGAGCGCTGTCTTCACGGCGGTAACTGATGAAGATTCCGGACATGGACTTTGAGAGATTCGGTGAACGATGAATGCCCGCACGGATACGTACTGAACCCGTGGAATAATTTGCATTTATGGCGGATTATACCGGCTTTCCGGATAGATTGCCCGTGAATAGTCGACGCAATAGTATTTTTGATTGCGTGATTAGCAATTCATTCCAGGCGCCCGGCGACCTGCCACAACCTACTTGCCGCTTAACTCCCGCCGCACCTCTCTCAGCAAGCGAAAGTCGACGACTTTTTCGATCGGGATTTCGCCGATATTCTTTTCGGTCCGGCGAATCATATCGAAGTGAACTCTTAGTTGCTTTTCGCTGATAATGCCGTCTTCATTGAGAGCTTTGACGATCGCGCGATAGGATTCTTTGGCGATTTCAGGATCGACCTTCCACTCTTTTTGGATCACACCAACGGTTCCCTCGGGGTTTTCCTTGGCGTATCGAAGCCCTCTATAGAGCGCTCTCACGACTTTTTTGACTTCCTGCGGGTGCTCCTTGAGGCGTTGCTCGGTGGTGGTGTAGCCATTGCTCGCGAACTCAACGACGTCGCCGACAAACGAGACTTCGTTGAATCCTTCGCGCTTGAGGACGGCGACGGCAGGCACGGGAACGATAATCGCAGCGACAGAGCCGGCTCGTAGAGCGGCCATGCGCGTCCCCTCGGCGCCGATTTGAATTAACAGCGCGTCTTTTTCCGGTTCAACGCCATAGTGTCTGAGCGCCAGGCGCGCCGAAAGATCGGAAGTGCCGCCGAATTGGCTGACACCAATTCTCTTGCCTTTCAGCTCGGCGACTGTGCGGATATCTTTTTGCGCAACCAGATAATACATCGGCCGGTCGGCAGCGTAGAAGATCGCTTTCAACGGCAATCCTCGCGCCGCGAGCCGCAATCCTGAATCCGCAAGCCCATGGTAATGAGCCTCGCCGGCGATCAGCGCGTTGTGGGCCATCGCTGGAACAAGACGCGGCAACTCGATCTCGATCCCTTCATCCTTAAAGAATCCTCTGTGCACAGCGACAAAAAGCGGCAAATAGCCCATCGAGTTTCCCGGCAGGACGAACTTGACCGTATCGGCGCACAACCCGTTGTGGGAGTCGCCGGAAAAATGCAGCGCCAGAACGGTAGCAGCAACGAATAGATATCGTGATAAATGGTTTTGCATAGGTTGGATCTCTTAACGGTGATCGCCGATTAAGCTTTAAACGTTTTGATTTTTGAACCGAAGCGAGCTTCACAGGCCCTCAATGGAACACGCTTCCCCCATCCACCACGATGGTCTGCCCGGTCATGAAGTCGCTGTCCGATGAAGCAAGAAAGACCACTGTGCCCAATAAATCTTCAGGCCTCTCGAGACGTTTGATAGAGCGTGCCTTGAGTTGCAATTCCGTCAACGCCTTCGGCGCGTTTTGGCCTTCGTGTTCCACCAAACCCGGCGCGATGGCGTTGACACAAATGCCGTACTCGCCGACCTCGCGAGCCAACGAACGGGTCATGCCGATGAGCGCCGCCTTTGAAGCCACGTAATGCAAGAAATTGGGCGTGCCCCAGTAGGCGGTAGATGAAGAGATGTTTATGATTTTTCCGCTGCGCTGTTCTTTCATCTGCGGGAACACCGCCTTGGCGCACAAGAACGGCCCTTTGATGTTGACAGCAGAAATGCGATCCCATTCCTCGGCGGTGATCTGGTAAAACGGCCGACGCTCGATGTTAATGAAGATCGCCGCGTTATTGACCAGGATATCGATCCGGCCAAATGACTTTACCGCCTCTGCTGCCATCAGATTTGTGTCTTCTTCCTTGGAGACGTCGATCTTGAGCGCCAGCGCTCGACCGCCTTGCGAGCAGATTTCTTCGGCGACTGTCTCTCCATCAAGAATATCGGCGATGACGACAGCCGCGCCCTCCGCAGCAAGTTTGCGGCAATACGCCGCGCCGATATGCCGCGCCCCGCCAGTAACGATAGCAACTCGCCCCTCCAGCCTCATGAAGACACACCACCGAATTGGAGTACTGGAATATTGGAATAATGGAACGCGCGGCGTTGTATCCCGGCGCGCCGGTGATATTACCGCCGGGATGGCACGACGAACCGCACATAAATAACCCATCGATCGGTGTCCGGTAATTTCCCCAACCTGGAAATGGTCGATTCTCCAACGCCTGATCGCCGGAATACTCACCCACCATCCAGTCGCCGTAGTACATGTTCTTATCATGCCGCTCGATATCAAGCGGGGTCGTCGAATCGGTCGAGAGAATATTGTTCTCATCGAGATTGGGCGCAAAGCGCTGCCATGCTGCCAGCTGTTTATCAAACCATTCTTGGCGCGCTTTATCCCAGTTCTGCGGATTGCCCCAAAGATTGTAAGTCGCAAGCTGCCACATGAACGCCGTTGCCTTGCCTGGCGGCGCTTGCGTCGGGTCATGATGCGACGGCGTCGCACCGTTCATAAACGGCTTGCGTGGTAGTTGACCCGTGCGGCAGTCCTCGAACAAGTTACGTAATTCGTCATATTCTTCGAGGCCGACGATGTGCATGAACGAACCTGCCACCTCCGGATGTTTTTCTTCCGTGATGTACTTTGGCCGTTCGTTCAATGCCAGATTAACGGCAAAAATCGGCGTCGTCTTTGAAAAACGAAAATTGACAGCTAAATCGGCAAACCTGGGTTGAAGATTTTCCTGACCCACGAGTTTAATGAACGTCTCCACCGGATTGACGTTCGACGCGATAAACTTCCGCGCTCTAATCACCGTCCCATCTTCCAATACTACAGCCGTCGCTTGGCCGTTCTCCAAAAGAATCCGCTCTACGCCATTAGCTTCGATGTAGTCGATATGGTTGTGCGACATCATGTGGGCTAGATTGTCGCCGAGCGCATGCGACGTGCCGCGACAGAGCTGCGGGTTGACCCCCCAGGCAATCATTGCAGGAATCAAATATCCCGTCTGCGGCGCATCAAGCTCGTAGCCGCGCATCACGCCGAGAAAGCCGATGAACGCGCGCACGCGCGGATGCTCGAAGTGTTGGAGGACGAATTCCTCCGGCGTGGTCTCGAAATATTTCAGATACTCACGACCTTCGGGAATCCTTCCCAGCAGCGGCCGCTTTTCTTCGATGGGCAGCGGCACCGCGTACGTTTCAGGGAAGACGATATTTTTCACCACGGCCTGCCAGCGGGCCCAAATCTCCATGAAGGCTGCCGCGTCTCTTTTGGAGAAACGCTCGATGGTTTGCGCTGTCCGCTTCACATCGGCGAACCAGCCGAGATAGGTTTCGTCGAGAAAATGATGGACCACGCCGGGATCGGGCCGATAGTAATGAATGCCGAACTTTTCCAACTCTAAATCTTTAAACCAGGGAAGCATCACCAGGCCGCGATGAAAAACAGAATGAATGTTGTGCCAGAAGCCGGGATAATTGCGGTCCTCGTGCGAGTCCAAGCCGCCTCCCACTTCCATGTTTTTCTCGACGACCATGATCTTCTCGCCGCACCTTGCCAGATAGCCTGCGCAAATCATGCCGTTGTGGCCGGCGCCGATCACGACGCCGTCGTACTCAAGAATTTTCGCCATAACCTTCTTCGAACCAAACGGCTTGAACGTATTGAACTACTTGAACGTCTTGAACGAGTCTTGGTTCAAATCGTTCCAACAGTTCAAGCCGTTCAAATCGTTCGGAAAGCATCTAAAGCTTCAAGTCTTCCTTCATAACCTGCCAGCAGTTATAGCCCGAACCGGCGATCACCGCATCCGCCGGATGCATCGCCACTCCCACTTGGTATAGCCGTTGAATCGGCGTGCGGTAGTCGGCGATTTGCTCGATCGGCCGCCGCTGGCCCATCTGCGCCGCAATCTTACGCGCGACCCAAACAGAGCCGCGACGCATGTTCGGCCAGCGTCCGGAAATGTAGAATGGATCCATCGCCACCTTCATTTCGATGTTCTCATCGGTCAGATTCGTCGCGTAACGGCGCCAAGTTCCTAGTACCGAATCCATCAAACCATTCTTGAGTTTAACCCAATCCTCCGCTCTTTTTTCCTTCAACTGGAACGGCACGGGCACAAACACCGACGCAGCGTGTTTGGTTTTCGGCGCTTGCAAAGGGTCAAAAGCCGTCGGACAAATGGCGTGCAGGCAAATATGATCAGGAAATTCGCCGGCGCGAATCTCCTTCCACATCGCCTCGATATCCGCCGGCTGTTT
>WNFU01004735.1_pt1 | contig 17253 bp, 15 predicted proteins | sample 5400121 | NCBI WGS metagenome assembly WNFU01 (sample SAMN13153360, study PRJNA577476) | soil metagenome | isolation source: 100 cm soil or saprolite under grassland replicate 1 | place: USA:California | collected 2016-06-15
AAGGAGAAGGAGCGGCTCGAGAAGAAGGACCTCAAGGCGAGCTTCGCCGGGAACCTCTCCGACATGGGCGTCGTGGACCTCGTCCAGACGCTCGAGATGGGCAAGAAGTCGGGCGCCCTCCACGTGAAGAACACGAAGGGGCTCGAGGCCGTCTGCTACTTCCGCGACGGCCGCATCCTCGACTGCGAGCTCGGGAAGCTCGCCGGGGAGAACGCGTTCTACCGACTCCTCAACTGGCAAGAGGGGGAGTTCGCGATCGAGTTCAGGCCGATCGAGCGCGACGAGCGGATCCCCGTCTCGACGCAGGGCCTCCTCATGGAGGGCATGCGCCGGATCGACGAGTGGGGCCGCATCGTCGAGCAGCTCCCCGCGCTCGACAAGGTGTTCGAGATTGACTACGCGCTGCTCGCCGATCGGCTCGCCGAGATCCCGGACGACGTGAACGCGCTCCTGAAGCTGTTCGACGGGCGGCGCACCCTCGACCAGGTGATCGAGGAGGCCGACTACGACGACCTCGCCGCCGCAGGGGTCATCTCGAAGCTCTACTTCGAGGGGATCATCAAGGAGGTCGTGATCCCCGCGTTCGAGCAGCCGCTCTTCACGACTGCGCCGGGGCTCGCCCGCGCCGTCGCGGCGGAGCAGGCCGCGCGCGAGCCGGAGGGCGACGCGCCTGCCGGCGAGCCCACGCCCGAGGCGACGCGGGAGCACGACGGGGTCGACTGGTTCGCCGGCCCGATGCCCGCGCCCTCCGTGCCGCCGCGCTCGCACACCGCCGCGGCGCTGCAGGCGGCGGCGGCGGAGGCTCGTGTCGCCGAGTCCTCGAAGGTGGTGCCGTTCCCGCACCAGCGGCGCGAGGCGACGAAGGAGCAGCCCGTCGTCGCGCCCGCGCCCGCGCCGGATCCTGCGTCCCCCCCGGCGCCGCCCCCGGCGGCGTCGCCCGCCGACGGCCCGCCCCCACCCCGCTCGGCGACCCCGTACTCGATGCCGATGCCGCCCCCTGGGACCGTGCCGCTCCCGGCCTCGCTCGGCGGGACCGGGACGCTCCAGGGCATCCCCGCCGCCGTGTCTGTCTCCGCCCAGACCGGGACCGCCGTCGCCGCCACCGCGCCGCACGAGGCCGCCGCGCAGGCCGCCGCGCCCGCTGCTGTGACGGAAGAGGCCGCCCGCGCGGTCGCCGCCGCGCGTCCCCGCTCGAAGGCCTCGTTCGCGGCGGTCGCCGCGCTCGTCGTCGTCGCCGCAGGGCTCGGCGCGTTCTTCGCGCTCCGCCCGGGGTCGCCGCCGCCCGCCCCGGCGCCGCAGGCGAAGGCGCCGGAGCCCGCGCGGCCGGCCGCAACGCCGCCGCCCGCCGCGCCGGAGCCGCCCCCGCCGGAGCCCGCGACCGCGGCGGCGCCGCAGCCCGCACCTCCCGCCCCCGCGGCGCCGGTCGCGGCCCCGCCGGCGGCACCCGCGCCGCCGAAGAGGTCGGAGGAGAGCGACTTCAGGCGGCTCCTCGCGGCGGCCGATCGGAAGTACGAGATCGGCCGGTTCCCCGAGGCGATCGCCGACTACCGACGCGCCGTCGCGCTCCGCGCGACCGGTCCGGCGATCGTCGGCCTCGCGCGCGCGCTCTACGACTCGGACAAGCCCGGCGAGGCGCTCGTCACGCTCGAGCAGGCGATCCAGACGGACGGCCGCTATGCGCCCGGCTGGCTGCTCCTCGGCGAGCTGCACCAGGGCGCAGGCCGCAAGGCGCAGGCGCGCGCCGCGTACGAGCGGTTCCTGCAGCTCGAGCCGAAGGGCGAGCAGGCGTCGGCGGTCCGGGAGATCGTCGCGAAGCAGCTCAAGTAGGCGCCGCGGCTCGCGCGTCGCAGCCGACCGGGTTAAGTTCCCGCGCGCGCGGCTTAGCACCTGGACTTCGACCTGGACGAGCCGGTCCAGGACCAGGTCCAGGTCCAGGTTCGAATCGTTCATGAAGATCCTCGCCATCGAGACCTCGTGCGACGAGACGGCCGCCGCGGTCGTCGAGGACGGCCGGCGGGTGCTCGCCGACGTCGTCGCGACGCAGATCGAGATCCACCGGCGCTGGGGCGGCGTCGTCCCCGAGCTCGCGAGCCGCAACCACGTCGTGCAGGTGCTTCCGGTGGTGGACGAGGCGCTCCAGCGCGCGGAGATCGCCGCGGGCGCGCTCGACGCGATCGCGGTGACGAGCGGCCCCGGCCTCGTCGGCGCGCTCCTCGTCGGCGTGCAGGCCGCGAAGGCGTTCGCCGTCGCCTGGGGAAAGCCGCTCGTGCGCGTGAACCACCTCGAGGGCCACCTCGTCGCCGCGTTCCTCTCGGACCCTCCGCCCGCCTTCCCCTTCCTCGGCCTCGTCGTCTCCGGTGGGCACACGTCGCTGTACGCGGCCCGCGCGTTCGGCGACTACCGCCTCCTCGGGCAGACCCGCGACGACGCCGCCGGCGAGGCGTTCGACAAGGGGGCAAAGCTCCTCGGCCTGCCGTATCCGGGCGGCGTCGCGATCGATCGGCTCGCGAAGGAGGGCGACGCCACCGCGCACCGCTTCCCGACTGCGATCGTGAGGGGGGCGGACCTCGACTTCAGCTTCTCCGGCCTCAAGACCGCGCTCCTCCACCACGTGCGGAAGCACGGGGTCCCGGAGGGCAGGGCGCTCGCCGACCTGTGCGCGTGCTACCAGGAGGCGATCGTCCGCGCCCTCGTCGAGAAGGCGTTCCGCGCGGCGCGCCGGCTCCAGTTCGACCGCCTCGTCCTCTCCGGCGGGGTCGCGGCGAACAGCCGGCTCCGCGCCGCCTTCGCGGAGCGGGCGCGCGAGTACGAGGGGATGGAGCTCTTCGTGCCACCCGTGCGGCTCTGCACGGACAACGCGGCGATGATCGCGGTCGCGGGCACCCACGCGTTCCTGCGCGGAGAGCGCGCGGGCCCCGAGCTCGACGCAGATCCGGCGTGGCGGCTCTGACGCGGGGGGACACCCGGGCTGCGCCCCGAGCTTGCCCGCGGAACTCCCTCGCCCCCGCGAAGCCGGGGGTGAGGGGCGGCGAGCGCGCACCCCCGAGCCCCCCGCTCGCGCTACGCTGAGGGCGGACCCATGACCGAGCGCTACCCGTCGCCGCGCGCGCTGCTCGAGAAGTACGGACTGCGCGCGAAGAAGAGCTGGGGACAGAACTTCCTCGGCGACGACCACATCCTCGCGGACATCGCGCGCCTCGCGGCGCCGCGGCCGGGCGACCTCGTCGTCGAGCTCGGCGCGGGGCTCGGCCACCTCACCGCGCGGCTCGTCGCGCGCGGCGCGCGGGTCGTCGCGGTGGAGCGCGACCGCGACATGGCCGCGGTCCTGCGCGGCGAGCTCGGCGAGCGGATCGTCCTGCTCGAGGCGGATGCGGTGAAGCTCGACTACCGGAGGGTCCAGGACCAGGTCCAGGTCCAGGACCAGGTCCATGCGAGCAAGCTGGCCGTGGTCGGAAACCTGCCGTACCACCTCACCTCGCCCATCCTCTTCTCGCTCCTCGACCAGGCCGACCGGGTCTCCCGCGCGGTCTTCCTCGTCCAGCGCGAGGTGGCGCAGCGGCTCGCGGCCTCCCCGGGGACCCACGCGTGGGGCATCCTCTCGGTGCTCCTGCAGCGCGAGGCGGACGTCTCGATCGAGCGGATCGTGCCGCCGGGCGCGTTCCTGCCGCCGCCGAAGGTCGAGAGCGCGGTCCTGTGCGCGCTGTTCCGGCCGCCGACGGAGGCGGTCGCGGACCCTGTCCGCTTCCGGCGGCTCGTGAAGGCGGGGTTCGGACAGCGGCGGAAGACGCTCGGGAACGCCCTGCGCGCGGCGCGGCTCGTAGACCCGGAGCGGCTCGCGGCGGCGCTCGCGCTCGCCGGGATCGATCCCGGCCGGCGCGGCGAGACGCTCACGGTGGCGGAGTGGGCGGCGCTCGACCGCGCCCTCGAACCCGCCGAACTTTCACGGGCGCCCACCCGCTAACTCCGCCCGCCCACGCCCATCCGTCGAGCGGGCGCCCGTGAAATCCTCGAGGCCCTCAGGGCCCCATCGTGCGGGCCGTCGCGAGGAGGAGGTTCATATTCCTCGCGCCGTTCTCGCCCAGGTACTTGCGGAAGCCGACCGCGTCGAGCCGCATCGAACGAATGGTCGTGTGGACGATCGCCTCGTACGACAGCGCATTCGGCTTCTTCAGCTCGAGCGCGATCTTGAGGATGGCGCGGTGGAAGGCCGGGTCGATCCCGTCCTCCTGCGCCGCCTCGACCGTCTTCGCCTGCTGCCGCGTCGCGACTCGGCTCGCCATCTCGCTCGCGCCTCCCGCGCACCCGCACTCGAAGCGAGCGCGACAGTACGTGACGAGACATGTCGCGTCAAGCAGACCCTGATCTCCGGATCACGGTATCCGCGATCGAAATGTCGCAGCTCCCAGGCGAGCGCCCCCAGCACGATCGCTCGGCGCGCGGCTTGCGGGGCGCCGACCGGCGTGGCAAGCTCCCGCGCTCTCGCGCGTTTCCTCATGGAACGTCCTCGGTACATCGCCGTGGAGGGGCCCGCCGGCGTCGGGAAGTCGTCGCTCGCCCGCGTCCTCGCGGAGCGGCTCGGGGCGCGGCTCGTCGAGGAGAACCCGGAGGAGAACCCCTTTCTCCACGCGTACTTCCAGGATCGAAGGAAGCACGCCTTCCAGGCGCAGCTCTTCTTCCTGCTCTCGCGCTTCCAGCAGCAGCAGGCGCTCTTCCAGCAGGATCTCTTCAGCCGCTCGACCGTCGCGGAGTACCTGTTCGCGCGCGACCGGATCTTCGCCTCGCTGACGCTCGGTCCCGACGAGCTCGCGCTCTACGACCGCGTCTACGAGCTGCTCGGGCCGCGCGTCGTGAAGCCCGACCTCGTCGTGTATCTCCAGGCGCGCACGGAGGTGCTCCTCGCGCGCGTCCGCCGCCGCGGCCGGGACTACGAGCGCTCGATCGACGTGGCGTGGCTCGAGGGGCTCGCCAAGGGCTACAACGACTTCTTCTTCCACTATGATGACACCCCCCTGCTCGTGGTGAACGCGAGCGACATCGACCTCGAGGGGAGCCCCGACGACGTCGAGGCGCTGCTCGCGGTCGTCCGGAAGCACCGGAAGGGGACGCAGCACTACGTGCCACTCGGCACGCGAACGTATTAGAGTCTCCACTCTCGCCAATGGGCAGGACCCCGCGCGGCGGGGCCTACACCGGAGGTCTCGAGCATGTCGACCCAGACCGCGCCGAAGAAGCGCGTCACGATTCACGAGCTTCGCCGGATGAAGGACGCCGGCGAGAAGATCGCCATGGTCACCGCGTACGACGCCACCGCGGCCCGCCTCGTCGGCGCCGCAGGGGTGGACGCGGTGCTCGTCGGCGATTCCCTGGGAATGGCGGTCCAGGGCCACGACTCGACACTCCCGGTGACGCTCGATCAGATGGTCTACCACTCCGCGATGGTGCGCCGCGGCCTCGACCGCGAGGGCGCGAGCGCCCATCTCGTCGGCGACCTGCCGTTCGGCAGCTACCAGGCGAGCGCGGACGACGGCGTGAAGGCCGCGATGCGCCTCGTCGCCGAGGGCGGCGTCCAGGCGGTGAAGCTCGAGGGCGGCGCCGACTTCGTCGACGTGGTCCGGCGGATCGCGCGCGCCGGCGTGCCGGTGATGGGCCACATCGGCCTCACCCCGCAGTCGGTCCACAAGATGGGTGGCTACGTCGTGCAGGGGAAGGACTCGGACAAGGCGCAGCAGCTCCTCAAGGACGCGCGTTCGCTCGAGGCGACCGGCTGCTACGCGCTCGTGCTCGAGTGCATCCCCGCCGAGCTCGCCCGGATCATCACCGGCCAGCTGCGGATCCCGACGATCGGCATCGGCGCCGGACCCCACGTCGACGGGCAGGTGCTCGTGCTGAACGACCTGCTCGCGCTCGACGCCTCGTTCACCCCGAAGTTCGTGAAGCGGTTCGCCGAGGTGGGCGCCGCGATCCAGGGCGCCGTCTCCGCGTACGTCGGCGAGGTGAAGGCCCGGACGTTCCCCGCGGACGAGCACAGCTTCCACTCCTCCCCGGTCCGGCTCGTGCCGGTGCCCGAGGAGGAGGACCACGAGGAGCCTTCGGGCGGCGTGATGGGCGCGCCGGTTTGAACGGTCCTCGACGCCCACGGCGGCGCGCCCCGCGCGCGCCGCAGACCCGGATCCCGTGAGCCTTCCAGAGCTCGTCACCGACCCGGCCGCCTGGCAGGCGCGCTGCCGCGCCGACCGCGAGTCGGGCAAGCGCATCGTCCTCGTTCCGACGATGGGCTACCTGCACGACGGCCACCTCTCGCTCATGCTCGAGGCGCGCCGCCTCGCGACCCCGCGTGGAGTGGCGGTCGCGTCCGTGTTCGTGAACCCGACGCAGTTCGGGCCGACCGAGGACCTCTCGTCCTACCCGCGCGACCTCCAGGGCGACCTCGAGAAGCTCGGGCGGGCCGGGATCGACCGGGTGTTCGCCCCCACGGATCCGGCGCAGATCTTCGCGCCGGGCCACGAGACCTGGATCGTGGTCGAGAAGGTCTCGCAGGGGCTCTGCGGCGGGTCCCGCCCCGGCCACTTCCGCGGCGTCGCGACGGTGGTCTCGAAGCTCTTCAACCTGACGCTGCCGCACGCGGCGCTGTTCGGGGAGAAGGACTACCAGCAGCTCGCCGTGATCCGGGCGATGGTGCGCGACCTCTCCTTCGGCGTCGAGATCGTCGGGATGCCGATCGTGCGCGAGCAGGACGGCCTCGCGCTCTCGTCGCGGAACGCGTACCTCTCCGCCGGAGAGCGCACGCGCGCGCTCGCGCTCTCCCGGGCGCTGTTCGAGGCGCGCGACGCGGCGGCACGCGGCGAGCGCGACGCGGCGCGGCTCCGCGCGCGCGGGCGGGAGCGGCTCGAGGCGGCGGGCGCGCGGGTGGACTACGTCGAGATCGTCCACCCGATCACGCTCGCACCGGTGGAGCGCGTCGAGCCCGGCAGCATCATGCTCGTCGCCGCGTTCGTCGGCGCGACCCGCCTCATCGACAACGTGCGGCTGCCATGAAGGGAAAGGGCGGAGGGAAGGTCGCGGAAGGCGAGAAGGTCGTCGCGTCGAACCGGCGCGCCCGGTTCGACTACGAGATCGAGGACACCTGGGAGGCCGGGCTCGTGCTTACCGGCAGCGAGGTGAAGTCGCTCCGCGGCGGGAACGTGAACCTCTCCGACGCCTACGCGGCGCCCCGCGGCGAGGAGCTGTTCCTCTTCAACTGCCGCATCGGCGAGTATCAGCAGGCCGCGCACTTCGGGCACGCGCCGCTGCGGGACCGCAAGCTCCTCATGAGCCGCGCCGAGATCGACCGCGTCCGCGGCAAGGTCGATCAGCGCGGCTACACCCTCGTGCCGCTGCGCGTCTACTTCAAGGACGGCTGGGCGAAGGTGGAGCTCGGGCTCGCGAAGGGGCGGACGCACGAGGACCGCCGCGGCGCGATCGCGGAGCGCGAGTCGAAGCGCGAGATCGACCGCGCCCTCGGGCGCGCGCGGAAGCGGTAGAAGCCCGCCGGACGGTCGGTCGACGCCCGCCCGCCGCTCCCGCGCCGGGCGCTCCCTCCACCGGGTGCTGCACCGGCCTTCGTTGGGTCGGGCCTCCCGACCCCGGCTCGGTTCTGCTAGCGTCACCGGCAGTGGGATGTTCGACCGGCTGATCCTGAACGAGGAGCTCGTGGGATGCCGCGGCGAGGTGATCGCTGCGCGCGGCACGGTCCTGTCCCTCGAGACCGTCGCCGAGGTGGCGCGCCGCGTGCCGGCGCTTCCGCGGCGGACGCTCGACGAGACGGCGCTCGCGGCGGACGTCGAGGTCCCGCTCGACGCGGCCGTCTACCGGCACCTGTTCGAGGGGGACGCGGTCCGTGACGCGGTGCGTTGCGCGCTGCGGGCGATCCGTCTGCCCGAGGTGCTCTTCGAGGAGCTGCTCGCGCTGCGCCGCGCCGCATCCCCCATCCACGCGCACGGGTTCGCGACCGCCGCCATCGCGGTCCGGATGCTGCTCTCGGCCGTCGGCGGGGCGCGCGGCGTCTCGGAGCTCGCCGCGGCGGCGCTGCTCCACGACTTCGGCATGCGCCACGTTCCGGCGCGGCTCTTGCGGCAGCGCGAGCGGCTCGGGCGCGACGACGCGCTCCGCGTGGCGGCGCACCCGCTCCTCGGCGCCTACCACCTCGCGAGCGTGCTCGGCGCGCACCCCGGCGTCGCAGCCGCCCAGTCGCACCACTGGCGCTGCGGCCAGGGCTACCCGACGCTCGGCAGGCCGCCGAGCCGCTCGATCGAGGTGATCTCCGTCGCGAGCGCGTTCGCCGCGCTCACCGAGCCGCGCCCGTTCCGGCCCGGGTGCTACGACGCCCGCGGCGCCTCGGACGTGCTCGCCACGGAGGCGCTCGGGGGGCACGCCGACGCGAACACGGTGAAGCTGCTCGTCCACGCGCTGCGCGGCGGCCGCGGCGATCCGAGGGCGATCCGCTTCGGGCGCGAGCGCACCGGGCACGGGCCGGACGTGAATCAGTACGTGCACGTCGCCGCGCCCGCGCGAAGCCCGGTGTGATCGCGGGGCGGGCCGACGCCGGCCCCGAGCTTCACCGCGGGCGAGCTCGACCGCGCCGGCGTGTTGCCGCCTACGGGAGCCCGCAGGCGTCGCGGAGCGTCTGCCAGGTGTAGATGCCGGTCGAGTGGCCGTCCGACCACTGGATCTGGACCGCGTAGTTGCCGACCGAGACGATCTTTTCGGGCCGGATGTCCGCCGGGATCGTCGCGGGATCGAGGATCTTCTTGCCGGTCCCCTCCTCGACGCAGCCGGCGCAAGGGCAGAGGTCGCGCAGGCGGGCCGCGGGAACGCCGACCTCCGGCCCGCCCGCCCAGACGATCCGGATGTCGCCGCTCGCGGAGACGTCGATCGCCTCCGGCGGCGCGACCTCCTGCTTCTTGAAGGCGATCTTGTCGAGGAGTCCCATGTCGACGTTTCTTGTCGCGCTCGGGCCGCGACGTCAAGCGGTCCGGGCGAGCGCCGCGAGGACGTCCGAGCGGTCCTCGAGCGGCGAGAGACACGGGCGCGCGTCGGCGACGTACAGCTCGGAGGCGGAGAGCGCCGGCGCGAGGCGCAGGACGGCCGAGGAGCGCGTCCCGTACGCCGGGTCGCCGTGGATGCAGGTCGCGCTCTCGGCGGGCGGGGCGTGGACGGTGAGGAGCTCGGCGATCCGCGGGACGGACGGGTCGAGCGGCCAGCGCGCGCGGACGAGCTCGCCGCGCGGGCAGCGCCCGTCGGGCGAGCGCTCCGTCACGACGTGGAGGCCCGGCGAGAGGTCCACGAGCGCGGTCCGCTCGCCGTCGTACCACCAGAGGAAGGCGTCCGCGCCGTCGGCGACGGCGAGGTGGAATGGGTTCCAGCGCGCGGCGTCGAGCGCGCGAAGCGCCTCGCGCGCTGCGGCGGCGCTGGGCGCTGCGAGGGCGGCGTTCACGATCTCGCCGCGCGACCGGCGAGCCGGATCCGGGTACCACGCGAACGGCGCGTGGAAGTTCGTGAGCCCGGCGAAGACGCCGCGCGCCGACACGCCGATCCAGGTGCCGCCCCCGAGGACGTCGCGCGGCGCGGCGAGGCGTACTCCCCCTTGGCCGTCACGGAGCGCCCAGCTCTCCGAGGGGCGACCGAGCCGCTCGTCGCGGTTCGCGGCGACGACGATGGGCCAGCGCCGGTCGACGCGCCACGAGATGGCGAGGGTGCACATGCCGAGCGTTGTAGCGCGCCCGGCGTGCGCACGCCCGGCTCGAACCGCTGAACACCTGGACCTGGACCTGGACCTGGACCTGGACCTGGACTGACACGTCCAAGACCAAGACCCAAGAAAGCAAACGGGCCCGACCGTCTCCGGCCGGGCCCGCGTGATCCTCGGTCTCGCGAACGCTACTTCACCGCGCGCGCCGTCTTGACGCGCTCGAGCAGCAGCTCGCGCTCGAGCGTGAGCGGCCGCGGGAGCGTCTTGCCGAGCTTCTCGAACCACTCCTTCTGCGACTCGAGCTCGTCCTGCCACTCGGCGAGATCCACCTTCATCGCCGCGCGGATCGCCTCCTCCTTCACGTCGAGACCGGAGACGTTGAAGTCCGACGTGCGCGGCACGTAGCCGACGATCGTCTCCTGCGCGCCGACGCGGCCGTGCGACCTGTCGAGGATCCACTTGAGCGCGCGCATGTTCTCGCCGTAGCCCGGCCAGAGGAACTTGCCCTCCGCGCTCTTCCGGAACCAGTTCACCATGAAGATCTTCGGCGGGTTCGGGATCCGGCTCTGCATGTCGAGCCAGTGCTGGAAGTAGGTCCCCGCGTCGTAGCCGATGAACGGCAGCATCGCCATCGGGTCACGGCGCACGCCCTCCTTCAGCCCCTGCGCGGCGGCGGTGGTCTCGGACCCCATGGTCGACGCGAGGTACACGCCGTGCGACCAGTTGAACGACTGCAGGACGAGCGGCATCGTCGTCGAGCGCCGGCCGCCGAAGATGAGCGCGGAGATCGGCACGCCCTTCGGATCGTGGGCGAAGCGCGACAGCGCCGGGTTGTTCGCCATGGGCGCGGTGAAGCGGCTGTTCGGGTGCGCCGCCTTCTCGGCCGAGCCCTTCTTCCAGGGCGCGCCCTTCCAGTCGATCATCTCGGCGTAGGGCTCGTTGTCCTTGCCCTCCCACCAGACGTCGCCGTCCGCCGTCCGCGCGACGTTCGTGAAGATCGTGTCCCGCTCGATCGACTTCATCGCGTTCGGGTTCGTCTTGTAGTTCGTCCCCGGAACGACCCCGAAGTAGCCCGCCTCGGGGTTCACCGCCCAGAGCTGGCCGCCGTCGCCGACGCGCATCCAGGCGATGTCGTCACCGACCGTGCGGATCGACCACCCGTCGAAGGTCTTCGGCGGGATGAGCATCGCGAAGTTGGTCTTGCCGCACGCCGACGGGAACGCCGCCGCGACGTAGGAGATCTCGCCCTCCGGGCTCTCCGCCTCGAGGATGAGCATGTGCTCCGCGAGCCAGCCCTCGTCCTTCGCGAGGTAGCTCGCGATGCGCAGCGCGAGGCACTTCTTGCCGAGGAGCGCGTTGCCGCCGTACCCGGAGCCGACCGACCAGATCGTGTTGTCCTGCGGGAAGTGGCAGATGAAGCGCCGCTCGGGGTTGCAGTCCGCCACCGAGTGCATGCCGCGGTTGAACTCGTTCGACGCGCCGAGGCGGTCGAGCGCGACCTTCCCCATCCGCGTCATGATCCCCATGTTCAGCGCCACGTACACGGAGTCCGTGATCTCGAAGCCGACCTTCGAGAACGGCGAGTCCGCCGGCCCCATGATGTACGGCACGACGTACATCGTGCGGCCCTTCATCGCGCCGTCGTAGATGGCGCCGAGCTTCCGGTACGCCTCCTTGGGATCCATCCAGTTGTTGGTCGGCCCCGCCTGCTCCTTCGTCGGCGTGCAGATGAAGGTGAGGTGCTCGACGCGCGCGACGTCGCTCGGGCTCGAGTGGTGGTAGTAGCAGCCCGGCCACTTCTTCTGGTCGAGCGGAATCAGCACCTTCTGCGCGACCGCCTGCTCCGTGAGGCTCTTCTTCTCGGCGTCGGTGCCGTCGCACCAGTAGACGCGGTCGGGCTTCGCGAGCTTCGCCATCTCGTCGACCCAGCCGAGGAGATGGGGGTTCGTCGTGGGGCGGTCGTTCGTGGACATCGGGGCCTTTTCCTTTTTGGATTCGTCCGGAAAACGGGCGTGCCGTCGGGGTCCTATGGGGCGGCGGTGGGGCCCACAACCTAGCGCACGACCGGTCGCTGCGTCGATACCGGAGATCGGTGCGAAAGGGATCGTAAGGTGGGGTCCCGGAACGCGCCGCGCGACGTAGCTTCTCCCCGATGCGGACGGGCGAACATGGGGCGGTGCGCGTACCGGGTGGCGCGCGATTCTCCGTCTGGGCGCCGCGATCGCAGCGCGTCGCGGTCCGCGCGGCGGGGCGGGATCACCCGCTCGCGCCGAGGGGGCGGGGCTGGTTCGAGGACGAGGTGCGCGGGCTCGGAGACGGAGCGGAGTACGCCTTCGTCCTCGACGGCGACCGCGTCCGGCCGGACCCCGCGTCGCGGCGCCAGCCCCAGGGGGTCCACGGGCCCTCGGCGCTCTTCGACCCGGGCCGGCACCGGTGGGGCGACGCCTCCTGGCGCGGCCTCGCCCTCGAGGCGCTCGTCTTCTACGAGGTCCACGTCGGAACGTTCACTTCCGAGGGGACCCTCGACGCGGCGGCCGCCCGGCTCTCCGATCTCGTCGAGCTCGGCGTCACCTGCGTCGAGCTGATGCCCGTGCAGCCCTTCGCGGGCGAGCGGAACTGGGGCTACGACGGGGTGTCGCTCCACGCCGTGCACGAGCGGTACGGCGGGCCGTCCGCGCTGCAGCGGTTCGTCGACCGCGCGCACGCGCTCGGCCTCGCCGTCTGCCTCGACGTGGTCTTCAACCACCTCGGGCCGGAGGGGAACTACCTCTCCGACTTCGGGCCGTACTTCACGGGTCGTCACCACTCGCTCTGGGGCGACGGCCTCGACTACGACGGGCCGGACGCGGCGCCGATCCGCCGGCTCATGGCGGGCGCGGCGGTGCAGTGGGTCCGCGACTTCCACGTGGACGCGCTCCGGCTGGACGCGACGCACGCGATCGAGGACGGGAGCCCGCGGCACCTCGTCTCCGAGCTCTGCGACGAGGTGCGGGAGGTCGCGCGCGCGTCGGGCCGCCTCGTCCACGTCGTCGCGGAGAACGACCGGAACGACCGGCGCGTGCTCGACCCGCCGCCGGCGGGCTGGGGGTGCTGGGCCGTGTGGGCCGACGACCTCCACCACGCGGTGCACGCGCTCCTCACCGGCGAGCGCGAGAGCTTCCTCGAGGACTACGGCGGCGCCGACCCGGTCAGGCGCGCGCTCGCGGCGGGCTTCGCCTACCAGGGGGAGCGCTCGCGGTTCCGGGGCCGGCCGCACGGGACGGACCCGCGCGGCCTCGAGCCGGCGCGCTTCGTGACCTTCCTGCAGAACCACGACCAGGTCGGCAACCGGCCGCGCGGGGAGCGGCTCGCGTCGCTCGTGCCGTGGGACGCGCTCTACCCCGCGTCGGCGCTCGTCCTCCTCGGCGCGGGGACGCCGCTCCTCTTCATGGGCGAGGAGTACGGGGAGACCCGGCCGTTCCAGTACTTCACGAGCCACGGCGACGCCGGGCTCGCCGACGCCGTCTCGGCGGGGCGCCGCAGCGAGTTCATCGCGAAGGGGGTGGAGGACGTCCCGGACCCGCAGGATCCGCAGACGTTCGCGCGCTCGCGGCCGACGCACCGGCGCGACGGGCGGCACGCGCACCTGCGCGAGCACTACCGCCGCCTCCTCGCGCTGCGCCGCAAGCACCTCACCGCGATCACCGCGCGGTTCCCGCACGTCGAGGTGGCGGGGACGGCGTTCACGCTGCGCCGCGAGGAGCTCGTCGTGCGCGCGAACCTCGGGGCGGCGCCCGCGGGTGGGCTCGCGCCGTGGGGGCTGGTCGTCGAGGAGGCGCCGCGCGAGCGGGCGGACCCGGTGGACCCGCCGCACACGCTCGAGACCGGCGACGGGAGCGGGCTCGCGCCCTAGTGCGCCTCGCGGATCACTTCTTCTCGAGCTTCGCGCGCAGCAGATCGCCGAGTGTCCCGAAGCCCTTGCCGCCACCCTTCGGCGCGACGGCCTTCATGTAATCGGCCGCCTCCTTGCGCTCCGCCGCGTCCTCCGCCCCCGTCTTCGAGAGGCGGATCCGGTGCTGCTCGTCGATCGCGAGCACGAGCGCCTGGAACAGGTCGCCCACCTTGAACGCCTTGCGCAGGTCGGAGCCGCGCGGCGTTCCCGTCTCGCTCGCCGGCACGAGGCCGCGCCCGCCCGCGAACCGCACGAACAGGCCGAAGCTCTCGATCTTGTCGACGCTCGCCTCGACGACGTCGCCCGCCTTCGGCGGCGGCGGGGGGGCCGGACGCGGCGGCGCCGCTCCGGTCGCCTCGGCCTGACCCGGCCGCGCGACCGGCTCCGGCTTCGGCGTGAGCGCCCGGACCGAGAGGGCGATCCGCTCGCCCTTCTTCGCGTCCTGCTCGATCTTGAGCACCTGGACCTGCACCTGATCGCCCGCGGCGAGCAGGTCCTGCGGCTTCGACACGCGATCCCAGGAGAGCTCGGAGACGTGGACGAGCCCCTCGAGCCCGCCGAGATCGACGAACGCGCCGTAGTCCTGGACGCTCGTCACGACCCCGTCGAGCACCGCGCCCGGCGCGAGCTTTTCGCGGGTCTCCTTCGCCTTCGCGGCGCGCTCCTCCTCGAGGAGTGCGCGGCGCGACAGGACGGCGTCGCGCCCGTCGGCGCGCTGCACGCGGAAGAGGAGCTTCTGACCGACGAAGCTCGCCGGGTCGCCGACGAACCGGACGTCGATCTGCGAGACCGGACAGAAGGCGCGGGCGCCGTGGACCTCGACCTCGAGACCACCCTTGTTGACCGCCTTCACGACCCCCTCGACGGGCAGGCCGGTGCGGGCCGCCTCGACGAGCGCGTCGCGCGCGCCATCGCGCGTGGTGCGGCCGTGCCCCTTCGAGATCACGACGCCCCGGTCGCCGGTGTGGACGACGACGCCGTCCACGATGTCGCCCTCGCGCGCCGCGACGTTCCCGTCGGCGTCCATGAGCTCGGCGACCTCGATCATCGCCTCGGCGACCCCCGAGCCGAGCTCGAGGAACGCGACGTCGTGACCGAGCTGGATGATCTTGCCCGCGACCTTCTCGCCGACCTGGAAGCGGCGGCGGGGCGCGGAGTCCGACGCCGCGAACATGTCCGCGAACGAGCCCTCGTCGACCGCCGTAGCCTCGGGCGCAGGCGGCGGCTCACCCGCCGCCGCGTGCGGCTCGGGCGGCCCACGGCCCTCGTCGCGCTCGCGCCGGGGGCGGTCGCGCCGGCCCCGCTCGGGGCCGCGGTCGCGCGGGCGGTCGCCGCGCGGACTACCGCGCTGCGGCGGGGGCGGCGGCGGGCGGGACGGCGCTGCTGCGGCGCCGGACTTCTCCTCCGCGAGGCGCTGCCAGAGCGGACGCGGGTCGCTCTTCGGGGGGGTCGCCGGCTCGGGCGCGAGCACCTCGACCACGGGCGCCTCGATGCGGACGCCGGGGGGCGGGGGTTTCACGTGTCCCTTGCGCACGACGACCGGACCCTGGGATCCGGGCTTCTTCTCGTCGGACATGCGGGCGTGTCATAGCACGCCGGCCGCTTCTCGCGTATGAGTGCCGCCATGCCCGAGCGGCGCGTCGCCGTCTTCCTGTCCCACGCCGACGCGCGCGCGCTCCGCCTCGCCGGGTCGGTCGCGCTCGCCGCGGCGGCGGCGGGCGACCGGGTGGACGTCTACCTGTTCGGCCCGGCGGTACCTGCCCTCGTGGAGGCCCACGACGGAGAGCCGGACGAGCCCGGGTCGCTCCTCCACCAGGCCCGGGGCTTGGGGACCTGCCGACTCGTCGCGTGCAGCGCGAGCGTCGTCGAGGAGAAGGTCTCGCTCGACGCCGCCGACCGGACCCTCGACGCGGTGGTCGGCTGGCCGACGATCCTCGAGTGGTCGCGCGGGGTCGTCGACCGGTTCTCGTTCTAGCAGCCTACCGGGCGGCCGCTCGGACGGCGCCGGAGGGGCGTACCCGCGCGGCGCGGAACACCACCCGCTCGTTGGGCGTTCCCTCGTCGACTCCCCTGCACTGGAGCCGTCCCCATGGTCAGTCTCGCGCTCGATCCTCCTCCCTCGTCGCGCCACTCGCGCCCGCCGCGCTCCGGCCTGCTCGGCGCCGTCCTCGTCACCGTCGTCCTCGCCGCCCTCGCGGGCGCCTTCTGGCTCGGTCGCATCACCGCACCGAAGAGCCGGGCGCCGGCGGCGGCGGCAACTTCGACGCCTACCGCGGCCGCGAACCCGACCGCGACCGCGACCGCGACTGCGAACCCGACCGCGACCGCGCCCCCGACCACGACGGCGAACCCGCCCGCCACCGCGACCGCGAACCCGACCGCGAACCCGACGCCGACCGTCGCCGCCGACCCGACGGGCCCCCGCCGCCTCGTCGTGACGGTGAACGGTGCCCTCGAGGACTCCATCGCGAACGCGCTCCCGCGCGAGGAGCGCACGCACGCCGAGGAGCTGACAGCGGTCGTGAACCGGCTCCTCGTATGGGACCTGCACGTCGCGCGCGACGGGCGTCGCGGCGATCGGCTCGAGCTCCTATGGGCCCCGGCGGTCGCGGCGGCGCCGGGCCTGCCCGTCTCCGGCGAGCCGGTGGTGCTCGCGATGCGCTACGCCTCGTCGAAGCTCGGGACCGTGCTCGCGTCCTACCGCTTCCAGCCGAAGGAGGCCCGCTGGGCTCGTTACTACCGCCGCGACGGCAGCGAGGTCGAGCAGCGCCTCTCGGACGCACCCGTCGCCGAGTACGAGCAGATCACCTCGCTCCTGCGCGACGGCCGCCGCCACAAGGGCGTCGACTTCAAGACGCCGGTCGGGTCGCCGGTCGTCGCCCCGTTCGACGGCGTCGTCGAGCGCCGCAACTGGAACTTCGCCGGCAACGGCAACTGCCTCGACGTGCGGGACCTCGCGAGCGGCCGCCACGCGATCTTCCTCCACCTGGACGTCGTCCCGAAGGACATGGGCGCCGGCCGCAAGGTGAGGAAGGGCGAGGTGATCGCCGCGTCGGGAAACAGCGGCCACTCCTTCGCGCCGCACCTCCACTACCAGCTCGAGGACGCCTCGGGCCGCGTGCTCGATCCGTTCGAGACGCTCCGGACCGAGCGGCGCGCGCTCCCGGCCGGCGAGAAGGCCTCGTTCGAGGCGGCGCGCGCGAAGCTCGACGCCGCGCTCGGCGGCTAACAAAAGGGCCGCCCCTCGCGGAGCGGCCCTCGGATGCGTCAGGCTGCGAAGGCGACTACTTGTCGAGCTTCCGGCCGCCCTCGGCCGCCCACTTCTCGAGCATATCGGTGGTGACCGACTTCGGGCGCTCGATCGCGTAGCCGAGGCCGCGGTCCCACACGAGGTTCGCGAGCACGCCCAGCGCGCGGCCGATGCCGAAGAGGACCGTGTAGAAGTCCCACTCGCGGACGCCGTAGTACCACTGGATCACGCCCGAGTGCGCGTCGACGTTCGGCCACGGGTTCTTCGTCTTCCCGTGCTCCGTGAGGACGCCCGGCGCCACCTCGTAGATCATGTTCACGAGCTGGAAGAGCGGGTCATTCGGGA
>WNFU01006584.1_pt1 | contig 17248 bp, 17 predicted proteins | sample 5400121 | NCBI WGS metagenome assembly WNFU01 (sample SAMN13153360, study PRJNA577476) | soil metagenome | isolation source: 100 cm soil or saprolite under grassland replicate 1 | place: USA:California | collected 2016-06-15
TGATTCGGTTTAACGCCGCGGTCGAAGCGCGAGAGGCCTCGGCCAAGTTTCTCGCGATTCTCAGCAGTCCGTTTCCATTTCTCTTCGTCGGAAATCAGCGACCAGTTTTCCTTGCCCAGCGCGGTAAGTTGGAGCTTGTTGGTGTCGGGGTCGGAAAAATAGATGCTCCGCTCACCCGGAGCGCGCAGCCCATCCTCGGAGCGAAAATCACCCTGATTGGCGCCGCCGAGCGCGGGAATAAGTTCGAGCATGCGGTCGTAATCATCCTGGCTCACGTTAAAGGCGACGTGAACCGCCCGGCCATGCCGTTTCGTGCGATCGGAAAGCGCGTCGACTTCCTTCACTGCCAAAAGTTGATGATTGGGAAATTCGAAGAAGTGCTCGTTCTGTTCTTCACTGACGAATTTTAGGCCGAGCCCTTCGGCATAGAATTTCTTTGCTTGCTCCAGGTTCTTGGTCTCGAACACAACGTGACTTAGGCAAATATCGCCGAGCGAGTGGCGGTTCATGCAGATTTCAAAATGATTGTTATCGAAATCCGTAAAGCGGAAGGAGCGGATGAAAGGCGCTGTGTTTACGTGTTCACGGACCGCCTCGCAAACGACGCCGGAATGCTTGATTCGTTCCACGGTCGCATTGAAGGCTGTCTCGGAACCGACGGCTACCGCGTAACGCGGCGCGCCGCTAGGCGACGGCTCGGTCTGGATGCCCGGCAGATTCAACCCGATGATATTCTCTCCGGCTTTTACGTAAGTATGCCGCGGCGAGCCGTCGGCGTTTTTTCGCTGCGTGAGAAACGTCAGGCCTACGGTGTCGATATAGAATTTCTCCGAGAGCGGTAAATCGCGCACCGGAAAGGCGACGTGGTCGAGTGTTTCGGCGCCGAACATTTGTTTTCCTCCGATCGCTAGGATGATTTTCGCTTCAAAACGATTTCGTCGAGAATTTGAATGCCCTCTTTAAGGAGTTTGTGGCTTTGCTCCAAGGTGTTGAGCTGGATGCGCGGCGTGCCCAACAAATTCTGCAACTCTTTCATGCGCGGATATATGGGCTCGACTTTCGGGTGAGCAACGACGCGGCCTTCCTTGGCGATCAGCCGCTGGCCTTCTTCGGAGATCAAGAAATCATAAAACAACGCGGCGGCATGCGGATGCGGAGCGTTGCGCGCCATCGTCAGCGGGTAGATCAAAGCGGGGATCAAATCTTCCGCAATCCAATCGACGGGCGCGTTTTGGGCGCGCAGGCTTTCATTATTATAGGCGTAGGTCGTCACGGCCAGCGGCGCCTCGCCGGCCATCATCATTTGGGTCGTGGTATCACGGCCGACACGGATCAATAGTTGCTGCTGGCTGAGCTTGGTGAAATAACCAACGGTCCTTTCTTTGCCCCACGCGCCGAGCAAGGCCATTACTTCTTCCAAAGAAGATTCATCGAAAAGAATTTCGCCTTTCCAGCGCGGCTGAAGCAAGTCCTCCCAACTCTTGGGCGCATCTTTGCGGTTTACCTTGCGCGGGTTGAAAGCAAAAACGCGAAAGGCGTAGTTCATGTTTGTGTAATAAACAGATTTCGCATGGGCCGGGTAAATCGCTCGAACGGGAGTTTCATACTTACCGACGAGATTCTTTTCGAAAAGCGGCGGCAAGAGGTCAGTTGACGGCTTCACCACGTCCACTAAGTTACGGCCGGCATTGGCCTCGGAAATCACCCGTTGGGTTACTTGCCTTGTCTTGGCGCGCCAGACCTGCGCGTTTATAAAGGGATAGTTCTTCTTGAAGGCTTGAATATAACGGGTGGCGTTTTCCAGGCCAGAATTGGTGTACCAAAGCATCTCGCCTTCGCTCTTGGCGCCTTCGACGAGTTTTTTCTCGCGTTCCGCCGCCGGCAACTTTTCCAGGGACTTCCAAATCTCTTCCGCCGATCTCGTCGCGGCGCCGAAAATTGGGTTCGGTAAAAGACCGAATAGGAAAAATAATGCCGGAAAGATTTTGATCAGATTATTCATCGCGGGACATTCCCTGTGCCGTAAAGCCGGTCGAGATCACACCTTAACTCTATTTCACTGTGAAATTCGAAGTCAAACGACTGTGTAAAGTCAATTATTCCAAGTTCCGCCGGCCGCAGAACGTTCAGACCGGCAAGGCGATCATGCCGAGGTGATTTTCGAGCGTAACTTGCTTGATGGTTCATGGCCCGCGCAGCACTCGGCAGCATTCGGCCGGCAATTCCAATGAAATATTCTGACCTTGTTGCACGGGGGACGAAGGATGCAGTTTCGTCCGCAGGCGCTGGTTTCCCACCAGCACTTGACACTCCAACGAATCCCCCATAAAGATTACCGCGTTCACCTTACCTTGGAACAAGTTGTGCCGCGGTTTGGAGTCGTTGATAACGCGGATATCTTCCGGTCGGACGACGACGATCACGGGATCGCCAGGTTTCATGCCCTCATCCAACACGCAACTTAGATCTCCACAAGCGGTTTCGACTTCGCGAATCGATGCTGTGTCACATGGGCTCGATTTCACTCGACCGTCGATAAAATTCGTCAGGCCGATGAAGTTGGCAACGAAGCGATCCTGCGGCGACTGATAAATCTCCATCGGCGGATTCAAGCTTTAATTTCTTGAGCATTTCTTCGGTCGACTTGGGAAGAGAAGCGGAAGCCGAAGGAGAAATGCCCGGCAAGATGGCAAGAGCAATACCCAATACTGATCGGCACAGAAACGTCTTGGCGATCATAGCTATTCCTCCTTCCTGCTCGGTTTCTTCGGCTGTGAAAGATATTTCTTCAATAACGGCGAGTCGTAGTTCGCGGGGCCGATACCGCTCAAATGAGCGTAGTATTTGCCCCGTGGTTTTCCCTCAACGTATTTCGTTCCCATATAAAGAAGCGGATTCGCATCTGCCCGATAGAGCTCGCCTTCCATGGCGCCCTTGCGGATATGCGTGGCTAGAACCTCACCGACGAAAAGATCCATCTCGTCGTCGAAAGGAATCTGACGCGCGACTTTGTACTCGACGTTGCCGATGGCTTCGCCGATCAACGGTACGGAGATCTTTGACGGCCGCACGGCCGTGAGTCCTGCAGCTTGCCACTTATCGACGTCGTGGCCGGAGACATAACCACCGAAGACGACGATTTCCATCATTTTGTCGGTGGGGGCGCTCATGACGAACTCGCCGCGCTCGAGCAGATAATCATAAGTCAAAGTTCTTTTCTGGATCGCCACGATCATGCGAGACGGCTCGGCGCCGGTCGGCGTAAACCACATTGCGGTCAAAAAATTGAGCCGGTCATTCTTGCCTCGGGTGACGACGAGAGAGGGAACACGAATGGAAAACGGCTTGTTGCCATGGTTGACCGACTCGAACATGTCCGGTGCTTGCCAATTCATGGTCGTATCCATAAACCACGGACTCCCTATCACGGATTAGTGCCGATCGCTATCGCGGTCACCCATTGGACGAACGGGAAGGAAGGTCTAAGCCGGCTCGAAAACGCGTGCGCTTGAACTTTATTCCGTGGAGGTGTTTGGAACAGCTGCCAAATGACAACTCTCGAAGCGGGAAGGGAAGATACGGTTCTCGTCATTGCTTAGGTATGGAGTCGCGCCAATCCTGCTGCTTGCCTCGTTCCATTGATCTCGTCTAACACCATTGCTTCCACCGACTGAATCTTCCAGTCGAATTCTTTCACTGGGCGGGAGTTGTCGAAGTTCCACGCAGGGATGCGGGCTTTTTCGTCGAAGGTGATCTGGGCGTCGGGCAGATATTTTTGCACAATGCCAGCAAGCTCACGGCCGGTGGGCGACGGGCCGGTGCCCATGTAAGTGTCGTGCTTCACCTCACTGGCCAGAGCGATCTTGCTGTAGAGGCGGCTGATGTCGGTGACACCGACGATATTGCGTGGTCCGGCTGAGGGCCAGTTGGCGAATCCAGGTTTTCCAATCGCGGGAATTGGATCATCTGCCGTGAGAAGGCGGTGTTGCCAGGGCCGATGACAGCGGCGGAATGGACTTTGACGATCTGAATGCCAAAGGTTTTTGCATAGCGCTCGGCCATGGCGTTGTTGAGGAGCTTCATCAGACCATAGAGGCTCTTCGGCGCTCGTGGCTCGGTGTTCTCAGTGATTGGTTCCGGTCCGTAGCCGTCTTGGTAACCGAAGGTTCCAACCGTGCTGGCGAAGATGACGCGTTGGACGCGCGCGAGGCGAGCGGCTTCAAATAGATTGGTCACGCCGATAATGTTCACGCGGGCGGCGTTGAGGAGGTCGCGGCATTCGGGAGCGAGGAGCGGCGTCATGAAATAGCCCAGCGCAATCATTCGTTGCACGCCGTGATCGACGACAGCCGACATCACTTCTTCCAAGTTCGCCATGTTGCCTTGAATGAACTCCACGCCGGGGACAATCCAATTCGGCGACGGGGGTGCGATATCGAAAGCGATAACTTCAGCGCCCTGATCGGCCAGGTTTTTGACAACATGGCGGCCGATGTAGCCGCTGGCGCCGACGACGAGAATTTTCATGCATTGACCTCCAGGATTTTCGGCTCGTTTTATATGACGGCCGGCTTCTCAGTTTCGTAGGAAAGGTAGAGCAAAGCGGTATCTATTGTTAGCTACGGTCGGTCAAATTCGATGGGTGTCGGCGCATTGCGCCTCAACCCATCCGACAATGTTTTACACTCTCTACTTCACAACGAAGATCAAAAAATACTGATACGGTAAGAATGTATGCTCCTTGGCTAGCCGAAAACCGTTGCTGGTCATCTGCTTGATCAAATCTTCGCGGGCGATTCTCATTTTGAGCGGCGGACCCACTGGTGTTTCTTTTTTGTCAAAATCGATCATGACGACTTCGCCATTGGGCTTAAGCATCTTTTTCATTAGCGAAAGATATTTCGTCTGGTTCTCGATGTGGTGCCATGAGTCGCTGAAGAAGAAGCGATTCACTGAGGCGACCGGGAGCAATGGGTCGTCGGGGTCGGCCAGGATGGAAGCCACGTTGGTCACTTTAAGGTCGCGGATGACGCGGTTGATGTGCAGAATCATGTCCGGAGTTACGTCGACCGCGTAAATCGTTCCTCTCTCACTCACGTGGCGCGCCAAACGAAAGGTAAAATAGCCGGAGCCGGCGCCGATGTCGGCGATGATTTCCCCCGGCTTCAAATCCAGCGCCGCCAAAACTTCTTGCGGTTTCTGATAGGCGTCGCGCTCAGGATCTTCCAATGATCCGATGTACGCCTTCGGATCGTTGTGGAGCCCGCGCATTTGGTGTTGATCGCGCTCGACTGCATCCTGGGCGGTGGCCGCGAACGGCAGAAGGATAAGGATAACGGATATAATTGTGCGCGACATCGGACCCTCCTTCGGTGGGTTACTCTCAATCGTAATCACAGGCGCCACGCTATCACAACTTTTCGCGATTCCAATTCCTGCCGGAAAATTAGTTGCCTGCCCGGTTATTTCCCTGTAATGGTAACCGCTATGGCGCAGACTGAACTCAAACGACAAATTGGTTTATTCGACGCCGTGATGTTGATCTCCGGCGACATGATCGGCACCGGAATCTTTATCTCTACGGGCGTCATCGCAGAACAACTTCCATCACCCGGCGGCGTGCTTTTGGTTTGGATCTTCGGCGGACTCCTCGCTCTGGCAGGCGCTTTGAGTTGTGCCGAACTTTCAGCGAGCCTGCCGTACGCTGGTGGGGACTACAATTATATTCGGGAAGCCTACGGCAAGTTAATGGGTTTCCTGTCCGGCTGGTCGTCGTTTCTGGTGACCTTCTCGGGAGCGATCGCCTTTCTCGCTGTGATCTTCAACGAGTACATGTCGTTCTTTTTTCCGGTGCTCGGAAGCAAAGACGTCCTTTTTTCAGCGGCGATACCCTTTGTCTCGATAAACGTCACCATCGGCACTCTCTTCTCCATCCTTGTCGTGCTGTTGATTTCCGCGCTGCATTGCATCGGCGTACGCCAAGGAACCATGACGCAAAACATCTTGACGGTGATCAAGATCGGGTCGCTTGTGGGAATTATTCTGCTTGGCGTATTTATCGGCAAGGGCGATACCGCGCACTTTAGTCCTCTGTTCGACTGGGACAAAATCGCCCAGTCGAGTGTCTTCGCCTCGGCTTTTATCCCGGCAATTTTCGCCTACTCGGGTTGGAACGCCGTCATTTACATCGCCGGTGAAGTTAAGGAGCCTGAGCAAAACCTACCGAAAGCCTTGTTGATGGCAAACCTCATTGTGATCGCGCTCTACCTGGCGATCAACATGGTTTACATCTACGGAGTGCCGGTGACCGAAATGAAAGGCGCGCACCGAGTTTCCGAAGTGGCGACCACCGCTTTGTTCGGTTATCCGACGTCCGCATGGATTACGGCTCTCATCACGGTTTCGATTTTGGGCGCGTTAAATGTCGTGACGATGCTAGGGCCGCGGATCTACTACGCCATGGCCAGGGACGGCGTCTTCTTCAAGGGGCTTTCCCGCGTTCATCCGACTTTTGGGACGCCGACGAGCGCGATCATTTTGCAGGCGGCATGGGCCTCAATCCTGATCCTAACCGGCGAATTCGGCAGGCTCTTCACATACGTCAGCGTCATCATCACGCTTTTCTCCGCGCTAACCGTCGGCTCGGTCATCGTACTTCGCTACAAGCGTCCCGATTTAAACCGGCCGTACAAGCTCTGGGGCTACCCGATCGTGCCGATCCTGTTTATCGCCGCGCATGCGTGGATTGTTTGGGGCTCGGTGACTGAGAGACCGTATGAAAGTTTGATGGGTTTATTCATCGTCTGTCTCGGTATCCCTGCTTACCTTATCTGGCAGAAAAAGCTATAAGATCTATGAGTGCCATTCGCACTCTACATTTTTCGATTCCCATCGGAGCGACTTGATCAGCGCATGGTTCGAATCACTAAAGTCTATACACGCGCCGGCGACAAGGGCGAAACCAGCCTGGTCGGCGGCAAACGTGTGCCAAAAGACTCGGCGCGCATCGAGGCCTATGGCACCATCGATGAACTGAACTCCATCGTTGGACTCGCGCGCGTGTTCAATGAAGAGAGTCTCGACGCCGGGGACGCACATCAGTTTCTAAATGGCGTGCTGTGTCAAATTCAGGATGAGCTTTTCGATCTGGGCAGCGAGTTGGCGACACCGCCGGAGTTTTTTATTGAGGGGATGTACCGCGTCGGCAAAGACGAAATCGAACGAATCGAAAAACTCATCGACAAGTGTCAGGCCGATCTCGAGCCGCTCAAGTCGTTTATTCTGCCGGGAGGCGGGAGAATCGGCGCCTATCTGCATCAGTGCCGCACCGTGTGCCGCCGAGCCGAGCGCGAGATATTGGAATTTTCGCGAACTGAAGAGATCAACGCCGCCGTCCTCAAGTACGTCAATCGCCTGAGCGATCTGTTCTTCGTTCTCTCGCGCTGGGTTGCCAAGCAGACCGGTGAGCCGGAGTATCTTTGGCAACGGGGACTACAGGAAAAGGGAAAGAGCAAATAATTTTAGATTTTGGATTTTCGATTGTCGGAACAGAAAGCAAGAGAGTGCGTGCAAGAAAGTATTATGGTTTAATTTGATTTTAATCGAAAATCGGCAATCTAAAATCGAAAATGGTGGGAGGATTCATGGGTCTTCTGGCGGGGAAAAAGGCGGCGATCTTCGGTGTGGCGAATGATCGCAGCATCGCCTGGGCGATTGCGGAAGCGTTTCACGCCGAAGGCGCGGAGTTGGCATTCACTTTCGCCGGCGAGATATTGGAAAAACGCGTGCGGCCGCTAGCGGAGGGCATCGGCTCGAAAATCATTCTTCCTTGCGACGTCGCCAAAGACGAAGAAGTCGAAAGCGTTTTTTCGGCATTGAAGCGAGAGTGGGAGGGACTAGATATCTTGATTCACGCGATCGCCTTCGCCAACAAAGAGGATCTATCCAATCCCTACGTGCAAACGAGCCGCGCAGGCTTTCATCTCGCTATGGACGTGAGCGCCTATTCATTCGTCGCGCTGGCGCGCCACGCGGCGCCGCTCATGGAAGGGCGAAACGGTTCGATATTGACGTTGACGTACATGGGATCGGAAAAAGTCATTCCCAACTACAACGTCATGGGCGTTGCCAAGGCGGCGTTGGAAGCGAGCGTGCGTTACATGGCGCACGATCTTGGCCCGAAGGGCATTCGTGTAAACGCGATCTCCGCGGGACCAATTAGGACATTGGCCGCATCGGGTATTTCCGACTTTAAAACTATGCTACATCACGTCGCCGAGCGCGCGCCGCTCAAACGCAACATAGACGCCGAAGAAGTGGGAAAGACCGCACTTTTTCTCTGCAGCGACTGGGGGAGCGCAGTTACCGGCGAAGTCGTTCACGTGGACGCCGGGTACAATATTATGGGGATGTAGAACGAAGATTGGGTGAATGGAATGTTGGAGTAGTGGAGTGCTGCTCCGAATCACCCAATACTCCAACATTCCAGTACTCCAATTCATTGCCGTCCCATGACAGATTGGAGGTTCATATGGCCGTTAAAGAAATCACACCTCAACAGGCTCACGATATCCTGACCAAAGATCCTTCGGTTGTTTACATCGACGTGCGCACTGAGCGAGAGTTTACGAATGGACATCCACAAGGCGCGGTGAATATCCCGGTGGCTTTTCCCGATCCGGCGCGCGGCATGATGATGAATGAAAATTTTGTCCGCGTCGTCGAGGCCAATTTCCCGCACGAGAAGAACATCATCGTCGGTTGTCAGGCGGGTCCGCGCTCCAACGCTGCCGCTGGAATGTTGCAGCAGGCAGGTTATCAGGACGTTTCCAACATGCTCGGAGGATTCGGCGGCATGCGCGATCAGATGGGCACGGTCATTGCGCCAGGCTGGGCGAGCTCGGGATTGCCAGTGAGCAACGACAACGGCGAGGGAGTGAGTTATCAATCGCTGTCGGCAAAAGCGAAGTCTTAGCAACATCCGTCATTCCCGCATGCTTTTAGCGGTGGTTCGACAGGGGCTCACCACAGGCGAAACTCCGACGGGACCCCCGATTAAACCATTCGGGGGTGACAACTCTACTAATACTTTTGACAGCCCGCAGTTTGCCGCACGGTAGTTCGTGTTTTCAATGAGTATTTCACTTTACTTCAAACAGATCGAGATCGGGCCGATGCAGAACTACGTCTATCTGATCGGTTCGACGGAGACGCGCAAAGTAGCGGTAGTGGACGCTGCATGGGAGATCGATACGATTCTCAAGATCGTGAAGCAAGACGAGATGGAAATCACGCACGCGTTCGTGACGCACACGCATCCCGATCATGTGGGCGGCGGATTTGCGGGCATGGAGATCGATGGTGTGACGGACTTGCTTGAGAAGTGTAAAGCCAAAGTTGTGGTGCACAAAGCGGAAGCAGAATTTCTGAAAGGGTTATCCGCGTCGGACCTGATCAAGACCGATCACGGCGATAAGATCAACGTCGGCGGCATCGAGATCGAGCTCATGCACACCCCCGGCCACACGCCCGGCTCGCAGTGTTTCTTGGTTGAGGGGCGGGTGGTTTCGGGCGACACGATGTTTGTTGATGCTTGCGGACGCGTCGATTTTCCCGGCGGCAACGCGGAGCAGATGTATTACAGCTTAACGCAAAAACTGATGGCGCTGCCCGACGAGACGATTCTTTTCCCCGGCCATAATTACGCGGCGCTAAAGCAAGCCACGATAGGCGAGCAGAAAAAAACAAATCCTTACCTGCGATTTTCTTCTCTGAAACAGTTCTTAGCGGCGATGGGTTATCGCTGATCGCTGCCGCCTAGCCGATTGCGAAAACTTGATTTTACCGGTGGCGTGATTCGAACGCGTCGACCCGGATTGATAATCCTGTGCCGGACTCCCGATGAGATTCGTGGATATCGAATCAGTCGAGCAAGCGCGCAGACGCGCCCAAGTGGTGCGGACAATTCATCGATGGCAGAGGAAAAAGGTTCGCATCGATAAGACTTCCAGCGGAACATCCCCTTTGCAGTCAGACGGACATTCGCTGCTTTTTGTGTCAGCTTGTCGAACCAAGCGTTATGCCCTAGAATTTTGGGACCGATATTTGTGAGCATCTTCAAGCTAATTCTAAAGCGCATTGTTCATCAATTTCGCCGAGGCATTCTGTTCTGGGTGATTGGTCCAGTTCTTTTTCTAGCGGTTTTGTATCTTGGGCTGTTGCTTGCGTTGTATGTCGAGTGTCAGGTTTTTGGCCACGCACGTTATTACGTTCGAGCAACTGGTTTCTCACATACATTTTTTTGTAATTCCAAGCCGTAGCCGTGACCTGTGCCGCTAAAGGCTATACGGAACTCCGAAAACTGAACGTGTCCGCCTTTTGTCCGCGAACTGTCGCCGAAAGGGATTTCGTTTTTCGGGCGAACGAATGCGTCCTGCTGACGCGCTATCGGGTTGACCTTTTGTTGACCTTGAACGCTGTGAGAAGTGAAATAAGGCGAGCTAATAAATAGTTGAAAAGAAAATGCCCCCGACGCGATTCGAACGCGTGGCCTCAGGATTAGGAGTCCTGTGCGCTATCCGTCTGAGCTACAGCGATTCTTGACGACCTCCGGCAGAGCGACGGATCATAACGAGTTCTTGACCGAGCGACTCATCGCAGATTGATCGACTAGAATTCTCTCAATTCACATCGCATCCGAATAGTAGTTGCGATCCACATGACAGGAGACCTGAGACCTCCCATCGTTAGAGAGGCTATGGCTTGCCGACATATTTATTCGTCCAGAGCACGCCCTCTTTATTCGACGGGGCCTGGGCCAGATTTTTGACGATGCCCGCGCCGGTTGCGAAGTTGATGACCTTTTGCCATCCCGCGGCGCTCATGGTGCCCCAGGGTGGCATGGCGCCGGCGACCATATTGTAAGAGAGCTCGAAGACGTCGTCGGGTAATTTAACGGAGAGGCGGTGGCTGCGCAGCGCGGCTTTCGCCTCTTCCGGTTTGTTGCGGAACAGCGCGCCGCCGCGCGATATCGCTCGCGCCACGGCCATAGCGATCTTAGGATTCGCTTCGACGTAGTCGGGGCGGACCATCAGGACCTCGTAAGGGTAGTCGGTCAATTCCGGCACTTCTCCCTTTCCGAGTGGGATCAGGACGTAGCCCTTGCCGCTGGGCTCCGTGATTTCAGCGGAAGGAGGAGAGAGCGCGTAGGCGTCGATCACGTTGTTCATCAGCGAGGCGGGAAGCTCGGGTGCTCCGATGTAAACGAACTTGAGTACGGTGCCACCCGCGCCGGCTCTTTTCACCAAAAATTTAAATATCTGCTCAGAAGCCGCGCCCGGTCCGGTCGCGCCGATTGTGCCTAATTGGGTGAGCGCCTTCAGTCTCGCGCCAATCGGGCTTTCGCGAGTGAGGCCGAGCTTGTCGACGATCGCCTTGCGCAGCACTACGCTTAATGTCATGGCGCGGTTGTGCGCTTGAATCGCCATCGCTGGCGCCCCTTCAACGCGCGCCAGAACAAGTCCTTCTGACGTAGAAGCGCAGAAATTGGTCGAGCGTCCGACCACAGCGTTCAAACAGACTGAGCCGCTGGGCGCTGGCGTGATTTTGATCCGCACGCCTTCCTGCTCGAAATATTTCAATTGCTCGGCAACCCAGATCGCCGCGAAGGCGAAGTTGGGCACGGCGGTCAATAGGGTCACCTCGGGGAGTTCCTTTTGTTGAGCATTGGTCTTATCCATTGTCCCCGTGAGGAGTATCAACGTGGCCAGAGCAATGATTCTCACAGCGAGTCCTGCTTGTTTTTGCATGGCAGAGTCTCCTTCCCTTTAGGCTTGGATTTGAATGTGCTCGGTTTGCGTTTGCCAGCGCAGCGCACGCTTTTCGATCACTGCGGCTATTTTGTCCATGATGATCACCATGATCATCAGAACGATGATACCGACAAAGACGTCGGCTGTTCTAAAGATACCCGCCGACATGCGGATGAAAAAGCCGACTCCTTCGGTGGCGGCGACGAACTCGCCGACGATGGCGCCGATGACCGCGAAGGGTATGCTCGTACGAATACCGGTAAATACATACGGCGAGATCGCCGGGAAGATCACTTTGAAGGTGAGCTTCCAGCCCTTCACGCCCATCAGGCTCGCCAGGTCGACGTACTCCTGATCCATCTGTCGCATGCCCGTGTAGGTGTTGAAGAAATTAAGAAAGAAGGTCAGCAAAAAAACCACGCCGACTTTGGACCACACGCCGATGCCCAACCAGACGATGAAAAGCGGCGCCAGCGCAGTGCGCGGAATGCCGTTGAGCGCGATGATAATCGGCTCGAAAATATCGGCGAGCACGCGACTGCGCCCGAAAGCATAACCAAGGCCGATGCCGGCAATCGCGCCGATGGGAAACCCGATGGCGATCTCGATGAGGGTAACCCAGCTATGTTGGAAAAGATCACCTTCGCGAAAGCCGCTGATCAGGGAGGTGAAAATTCGGCTGGGGCTACTGATCAGAAAGGGCTCGATCCAGCGTCCCGAAGCGATTTCCCAGAGCGCAAAAAAACCGATGACGATGGCGAAGCGAATCAGCGTGACGCTGATGGCGCCCATTGATCGAGCAGCGGCTCCGGACGCGGCCGCTGTGATTGCGCCCGGTGTGGTGCGGGATGGTTCTTGGCTTACTTTATCGGACATATAGGTTTCTTACTGATGCGCGCCGATGTTGAGCTCATGCCGAAAAATATTCCATAAGCGGCCATAAGCTTCGTCAAATCCGTCCTGCCGGTGGATCTCGAAAATATTTCGCGGCCGGGTCATCGGCACTGGAATTATGTCTTTGATCTTACCGGGGCGGTGCGTCATCACGACCACTCGGTCAGCAAGCGCTACCGCTTCGACCAGGTCGTGAGTGACAAAGACAATGGTCTGGCGCTTCTGCTCCCAGATCTTCAAGAGCTCGTCCTGCAGCACCATACGGGTTTGAGCATCCAAAGGACCGAACGGCTCATCCATCAAAATGACGGGCGGCTCGTAGGCCAACGCGCGAACGATGGAAGCGCGCTTGCTCATGCCGCCAGACAACTGGGATGGATAATATTTTTCAAAACCGGCAAGGCCCGCGAGGGTGATAAATTGGCTGACCTGGCGCTCCCGGTCCGCGCGCGAAAAACGTTTAGAGTCGAGGCCAAAGCCGACGTTTTCCTCGACGGTGAGCCAGGGAAAGAGCTTACTCTCTTGGGGCACGTAACCGACTCGAGTATTGAGCCCGCGTATTTCGTCGCCTTGAAAAAGAATGCGCCCAGCCGATGAAGCGAAAAAACCGGCGATGAGCTTGAGCAGTGTGGATTTACCGCAGCCGCTGGGGCCGACCACAGTGACGAACTCACCCGGCCGCACGTCCAGCGTGATCTTTTCAAGGGCGCTTAAGTTTGCTTGGCTGGGCGTTTGAAAAACCTTGGAGACGTTATCAACCCTAATGACAAAGTCGAATTGGTTTTGCGCTGATTTCGAAGAAGCCTGTGCGAGATCGGCCATGAAGTGCTTGCTCACTTTAGCAGCGGTATTTATCCATGAGCATAGCATGCTGTCAACCGACGTACGACTTTCGGTCGACCAAGACGTTTCGACTCCTACTCCTTGACTTGGCCGGTTGATCAAAGCTACGCTGACGCACCATTTTATCTGCGGGAATACAGTTGATGCCGTGTAGACATTTCTTGGATACGAGCGGGAGCGCCAATGGGTTCACAAAGTAAATTACGAGGAACTTCCGGCCGCCCGTTTCTTCAAATCCCCGGTCCGACCTTGGTCCCTGAAAGAATCGTTCGGGCCATGTCGCAGCCCCTGATCGATCATCGAGGACCGGAGTTTGCCGCACTATTGAAGGAAGTGCTCGAGGGCTTAAAGACTATCTTCCAAACCTCCGATGGACGTATAGCCATATTTCCCGGCTCAGGTACTGCGGCGTGGGAGGCCTGTATTGTCAACACGCTCTCACCTGGTGACCGGGTGTTAGGCTGGGATTCGTCAGGCACTCGACCGTGCTCGTCACCCCGCACTATTCTTGGTGGATTCGGTCAGCTCAGTGGGCTCAATCGACTTTCGCTTCGACGATTGGCAAGTGGATGTCGCTCTCGCCGGGGCACAGAAGGGGCTGATGTTGCCGCCGGGTCTGGCGATCCTGGCCATTGGCGAGCGTGCTCTGGAAGCGAGCAAATCGGCGCGCTGCCCGCGTTCGTTTTGGGACTGGACGCCGATCTTGGAGCGCAATCGCCTCGGTGAGTTTCCGTCCACTCCGGCGACGGTGCACTTCTTCGGCCTCAAGGAAAGTCTCGCAATCCTAAGTGAAGAGGGCCTGCCCAACGTCTTTCGCCGCCATGCCCGACTCGCGGAAAGCTGTCGGCGCGCGGTGCAGGCCATGGGTTTAAAGCTCCTTGCCCGCCGTCCTGATGAATATTCGAACACGCTGACCGCCGTCTGCATGCCTGACGGATTCGATTCCGATGCGTTTGTTGCCCATGCGCACGATAGCCTGAATACTTCGTTGGGCATCGGACTGGGTAAGGTGAAAGGAAAAATTTTTCGCATCGGCCACCTGGGAAGCCTGAATGAGCTCGAGCTTCTCGGCGCGCTCGCCGGTGTCGAGATGGCATTGAAAAGTTTTGGTGTTAAAGTTCCCGTAGGCGCCGGCCTGGCTGCAGCGGAAAATTATCTACTGGAGACCGCGTCCGGCGGTTATGCTAGAACGACATGAGAATCGATCCTGACAAATGTGTGGCGTGTGGCAACTGCGTGCCGATTTGCCCTATGGGAGCGATCTCCATCGAGCCGTCGATCGGACGGGCGTCCATCAATGCAGACGAGTGCGTGGAATGTTTCACCTGTTATCGCGGCATGTCCAAAGAGCATCTGAATCCACGCATGGTCCGCGCGGTGCGGCGGGTCGCCAAGCTCTTCCGTTTCAGGTTCGATCCCGAGCCGGATATCTGCCCCACCGACGCGATCGTTCCGGAAGAGCTCGCCTGGCCGAGAATCGTGCGCCGTGCCTTTTCCGATCCGCAAGTGCCGCACGAGTCCACGGGCATCCACGGCCGCGGCACCGCAGAGGTAAAAACCAACGATGTGACTCACCGCGTGGAACAAGGCGAGGCGGGATTCGTCGTCGAATTCGGCCGTCCCGGGGTCGGCGCTCGCTTCCGGGACATCCAGCGCATCACCACCGCTCTGGCCAAACTCGGCGTCGTGTTTGAGGAGAATAACCCCGTCGCTTCGCTGATGAGCGATCGCTCTCGCGGACTGATCCGAGAGGACATTCTCAACGAAAAGATTCTTTCGGCCATCGTTGAGATCAAAGCACCTACTGAGCGGGTACCCGCGGTGCTCCAATGCATCAGAGATCTTGCCCGCGAGGTCGATACGGTGATCAGCATCGGTGTCTCCGCCCGCTGCGACTCGGCGGGCAATGATTTGCTCGGCAAGATTCTCGAGCAGGAAGGATATCCAGCCTATCGAGGAAAGACCAATCTGGGTCTTGGACATGCCACCGTGGTTCAACGTTTACGAAATGCGGAAGTTAGCAAGTAGATGACCAACACTCTGCACCGCTACAGCGAACACTACGCTTCTGCTGCGCCACCGCATCCAGAAGCGATCCGTGACGACTACATTGTCTTCGCGATGGCGACCAAGGGAATCAACGACGACAACCTCGTCGAGAAGTACCGGCGCTTTCTGCGTCTAGCGCTCAAGCACCAGCCGGTCAACATCGGCGACGCCACCAAAGGGGGAAACATCCGGCCGCGCCAGGACTTAAACCCATTGGCCCATTGGCGCCGAGATCACCGTGCCGATCCTGAGCAGGTCATCGCTGAGATCGACGGGCACACCACGGTCGCTGCGGTCTTCGATAACTACGGGGCCATGGAAAATTTTGTCGAGGAGCTTAAAGGCGCTGACCTGGGTATCTCCATAAACATCAGCGCGCCGATCGACGAGGCGAGACGCTGCTGCGACGACGCCGGCATCGCCCGGCACAGCGTCGAGTACTCGATCGGGTTTAGCGGCCGGGTGGACAAACTTCCTGAGGCGACGACGCTGGAGCTTTCCACCATGTGCGGCCACGGCATGGTCTCGGCCAATTTTGCGAAGAAGATGCTGGAGTGGGTCAGAGAAAACCGCCGGACACCCGAGGAGGCGGCGCGCTATATGGCGCGCTTCTGCAGCTGCGGCGTTTTTAATATCACCAGAGCAGAGCGCATCATGAAGCGAGCTTGCAATCTAAAGTATTGACCACGAGTGGAGGAGCCCATGAAGCGAAAAATCGGTATCCTGATTGGAATGATCTCCCTGTGCTTAGGGTTCTGGCATATGCCGGTACAAGCGCAGCAGCCGATCTCGATCCGGCTCGGCCACGTGGGCTTCCCGGGCTCACTCTTCGCCATTACGGCCGATGAGTACGCCAAGCGGGTAAACTCGAGCTTGCAAGGCAAGGTGGAGGTCAAGGTCTTTCACTCGAGTCAGCTCGGCAGCGACGAACAGATGAGCCGGGGCATTAAAGTCGGCGCGCCCGAGATGTTCGTGCCGTCCACCGTTATGAGCACGGTGGAACAAAAGTACGGCGTTTTCGAGATGCCCTACATCATTGTCAATCGCGCCCATATGAAGAAGGTGGCCGAGAACAAAGAGGTCCAGAAGCAGCTTTTCGACGGGCTGCCGGCGAAAGGACTGAGAGTCCTCGGAGTTTGGGAGAACGGGTTTCGTCATATCACCAACAATGTCCGGCCGATCGCCAAGCCCGACGATCTAAAAGGCATCAAGCTGCGTGTGCCGGGCGGGGTATGGCGGGTCAAAATGTTTAAGACTTACGGCGCCAACCCATCGCCGATGCCGCTCGCCGAAGTCTACTCGGCTCTCCAATCGGCCGTGATGGATGGCCAGGAAAATCCCTTTCCGCAGATCTGGTCCGCCAAGTTTCACGAAGTGCAGAAATTTCTCTCGCTGAGCGGCCATGTTTATACCCCCGCGTACCTGGTGGTCAGCGAAGAGACGTGGAACAAAATTCCTAAGGATAGCCAAACCACACTCTCCCGGATCGCTGGGGAGATAGGAGACTTCGCTCGCTCGGAAGGCGAACGGCTGGACAAGGATCTGATGGGCAAACTCGCTCCGCCGATGAAAGCCAACGAGGTCGATAAGGACTCTTTCATCAAGGCATCCGGGGCCATCTATGAAGAGTTCGGCAAGGAGGTCTCGGGCGC
>WNFU01004742.1_pt1 | contig 17247 bp, 12 predicted proteins | sample 5400121 | NCBI WGS metagenome assembly WNFU01 (sample SAMN13153360, study PRJNA577476) | soil metagenome | isolation source: 100 cm soil or saprolite under grassland replicate 1 | place: USA:California | collected 2016-06-15
CCTTCCTGCGGAGGCGAGTATCACCGAAGAGCCCGGTGCGGGAAAACTGCACGCCGGGATCTGTGCGGGGGCTGTCGGGTAACTGGCAGTCCTACCGCGATCCGCTTTTGAAAGTTGGTTACACGACCCTTAATTCGGGAATAGGAATTATGAACTTACCGCCACGCCGGCGATATTCCGCCTGTTGCGACAGAATCTCGTCCGCAAAATTCCAGGTCAGCAAGAGCACGTGCGACGGTATCTCCTCCAATAGTTTCGCCGGCGAACAAATTGGCAAGCGCACGCCGGGCATGTAGCGCCCCTGCTTGTGAGTGCTGCGATCAACGACGAAATCCAGTGCTGACCTGCCGATCCCAAAGTAATTCAATAGCGTACTGCCTTTCGCCGCGGCGCCGTAGGCCGCAAGCCGACGCTTTTGTTCCTTCAGGTCGAACACCAGGTTTCTTAGCGACGTTTTTAATTCCGCCACGCGCCGAGCGAAATCCTGATAGAAATCAAGCCGGTTGACTCCCCACCGCGCCTCTTCTTCAAGCAATTCAGTTACCGCAGCAGCCCCCGGCGCACCAGTATCTACACAGACGAAAATGCGCAAGGAACCGCCGTGAATGGCAAGGCGCCCCACTTGCCGGATTGTCAAACCATGACGTTTGAATAGTTGATTAAGTGCCGTAAGCGAGAAATAGCACAGGTGCTCATGGTAGATCGTGTCGAACTCGCAACGATCGATGAGATCTTTAACGTAAGGCACTTCGATGATAGCAATGCCGCCAGGTTTCAACAGCAGACGCAGACCGCGAACAAACCCGTTTAGATCCGGGACATGGGCCAATACATTGTTGGCGTGAATCACATCGGCGCGTTCGCCTTGTTCAACCAGGCGGCCGGCCGTTTCAGCGCCAAAAAAGTCCGTGAGGGTACGAATGCCGCGCTCAGCCTGCGCCACGCGCGCAATGTTGATGGCCGGCTCAATCCCGAGCACGGGAATGCCGGCTTGTTTGTAATACTGCAACAGGTAACCATCGTTGCTGGCAATCTCTACCGCGAGACTGTTCGCATTCAGCGGCCGCCACTCGAGCACGCGCTCGACGATCGCTTGCGCGTGGCGCAGCATCGTCTCAGAGAATGAAGAGAAATAAAGATAGTCGCGAAATAATTCTTCGGGCGGCACCGTCTCAGTAATTTGGACCAGGCTGCATTTAGGACAGAAAGCCAGCTCGAGCGGGTAAGTTGATTCCGGCTGACTAAGTTGCTCGGCGGTTATCAAGGCATTTGCCAATGGCATGCTGCCAAGGGACAGCACCATCTGCAAATCAGGCTGGCCACATGATCTGCATTCAAGCGAGGCGCTCATTGCCCGGCTCCCAGGAAGTCTCTGTACCAACTAATGGTCTGCTGCAAGCCTTCGTCAAGAGTGAAGAGTGGTTGCCAGTCAAGCAGCCTGCGCGCCTTGGCAGCGCTTAGATATTGGTGACGGATCTCATTGGTAGTTTGATTTAGGATCCGCGGTTGCAACTCGGATCCCATGAGCTTAAGGATTTGCTGAACAATCTCTAACACTGACACCTGAATCTCATTCGAGAAGTTGAATGCCTGCCCCGCCAGTTCCGGATTGCTGGCCAAATTTTCGGCCAACAAGGTATAAGCGGCCGCTCCGTCCTCCACATAAAAGTAATCTCTAAGATAACTACCATCGGAGCGAATGATGGGGCGCTGGTCCCGCAGGACCGAGCGAACTGTCCCGGGCACAATGCGGTTCCAGTTCAAATCACCGCCGCCGTAGAAATTTCCGCAGCGCGTCACGGCGACAGGCAAGCCATAGGTTGTTGCATACGACTGGGCGATCAGGTCAGAGCACGACTTGCTGACATCGTAAGGATGCCGCCCCTGCAAAGCAGTTTCTTCATCGTAAGGAAGGTGTTCATGATCGCCGTAAGCTTTGTCCGATGAAGCGACGACGATCTGCTTCACCTGAGGGCTGCGGCGGCAAGCCTCCAGCAGCGCCCAGGTGCCGGCGATGTTGGATTCGAAAGTTGAAATCGGATTACGGTTTGCGATCCCGACAATGGTTTGGGCAGCCAGATGAATTACAGTATCTATTTCATACTCACCCAACACTCGTTCAAGCAACGCCTGATCCCGGACGTCGCCGCGGACAATCTTAACTCGCTCTAATAGTCGATTCTGAATCAGGTCGCTTTGTGGCACCCAGTCGCGTACCAGACAGACGACATCAGCGCCGGCGTCAAGTAGCCGACGCACCAGCCAGCCGCCGACCAGGCCGGTAGCGCCGGTGACGAAGGCCGGGCGATCTTGCCAGAATCGCGCGTTGGTTGCGGTCATTACTCCCAAACTTTCCACGGCACTTGACCGCTCTGCCAGAGACCTTCCAACAACACCTTGTCACGTATCGTGTCCATGCACTGCCAGAATCGATTATGGCGATAAGCAACGAGCTGCTTGTCGCCAGCCAGGCTCTCGAGCGCATTAGCTTCCAAGCTGCTCTGGTCGCCACTTAGATATTCGAATACTTCGGGCTCAAAAACGAGGAAGCCGCCATTGATCCAGCCTTCGCCAATCTGGGGCTTCTCGGTAAACTCAGCTACCAGGTCACCGTCGAAGATTAAGCCTCCAAAGCGGGCCGGCGGCCTTACCGCGGTTACTGTTGCCACCCGTCCGTGCTCCTTATGAAAACGCAACAGATCAGCAAAGTTAATATCGCACACACCATCGCCGTAAGTGACCATGAAGGTTTCTTTACTCAGCCATGGCTCCAATCGTTTTACACGCCCTCCGGTAGATGTTTTCATTCCGGTATCAATTAGGTGAACGATCCAATCTTCACAATCTTTGTTTCGCGCCTCTACCTCCCCACTGGTCAGATTGATAGTCATACTTCCGCTCAGACCGGAGTAATCGAGGAAGTAACGTTTGATCATTTCACCCTTGTATCCCAGTGCGATAAAGAAATCCTTGAAGCCGTAATGGGCATAAGACTTCATAATGTGCCAGAGAATCGGATACCCCCCGACCTCAACCAGGGGTTTAGGCTTGACTTCCGTTTCTTCTGCCAGCCTGCTGCCTAAGCCGCCAGCTAAAATCACGACGTTCATAGTCTTTACCTCGGTGCCACGTCCACCACGGTTTCGCATTGCTCGGACGTGTAGCGGGTATCCCACTTCAACATGGGCCGGACGACCCCGGGGATATGCCCAGCGTATCCGCTCCGGACTGAGCCATCCACACTGTCTATAACTTGAAAGGCGATGGCTTCGCGCTCGAAGAAGTGAATGATTTCGGGATCGCGAGTGGTAACGGCCGCCCCCACGATTATTGTGCCTTCGGCAAGGAGATTGCCAGGAATCCAAGCTGTACTTACGAAGCAGCCTTTGGGACGCGGACGATTAAGCCACACAGGATCGTTGTCTCCAGCTACAAAAACATAGACGCCCTGTTCATTAAAGAAATGAAAATTAGGCGTTAATTCATAACCGCCGTCGAGTACTACAAATTCCATTTCTATTGCTATAGGCTTTCGTATGTCGGTCGTGTCAGCAATTTCTCCGTTTTCAGTTCGCACACGGACTGCGCGCAAGCGGACAATTTCATCGCCGGGTGCCGTGTTCATATCAGGCCACTCACGCTCGGCGGTCATTCCCAACCCTGCATTGAGGTATACGCTGGCGACCTGATGTGAAGGACCATCACAAAGAATGCGACCCTTATCCAGCAGTATAGCCTTCGGACAAAGCCGCGTGATCGCTGACATGTTATGTGAAACAAAGAGAATTGTATGGCCTTGCTTTCCTACGTCCTGCATTTTGTCCAGGCACTTGCGTTGAAAACGAGCGTCGCCGACTGCCAGGACTTCATCGACGATTAAAATTTCCGGCTCAAGATGAGCTGCTACGGCAAAGGCGAGTCGCAAGTACATGCCGCTCGAATAGTGCTTTACAGGCGTATCAATGAATTTTTCCACTTCGGCAAAGCTCACAATTTCATCAAACTTGCGCCTTATTTCCTTACGACTCATGCCTAGTATGACGCCGTTCAAGGTGATGTTTTCCCTGCCGGTTAGTTCGGGATGAAATCCTGTGCCCACTTCAAGCAGACTTCCAACCCGGCCGTACAATTTGATCCGTCCCCTGGTAGGTTCGGTTACCCTCGAGAGCATTTTCAATAAGGTGGATTTACCCGCCCCGTTGCGCCCAATTACGCCGATTACTTCACCGGATTTGACCTCAAAACTCACGTCCTCGACGGCCCAAACAAATTGAGACGAGTCATTGCTTGTACGAAGCTTCTTGAATGGAGATCGAATCGCCCGGGCCACCGACTCACGCAACGTAGGATAGGAACCCCGCGACTGGCCAATGCGGTATCTCTTTCCAAGGTTCTCAACTGTGATAATGGGAGGCATCGATTAAATAATGTCAGCGAATGTTTTTTCTACTCGATGAAACTTGTATGCGGAGTAGAACAGCGCAAACAGAGTGATTGCTGTTGCTATGCTGAGTGCGTGCCAATTAAAAGGCAAGCCTAGTAAAGCAGATCGATACGACTCAATGATCGCCGACATCGGATTAAGGGAAAGAATCCAGCGCCACTTTTCAGGAACCGCTTTCGACGGAACAATGACAGAGGAAACAAAGAGCCAAGCTTGAATCACGAATGGCAGCGCGAAACGAACGTCCCGATACTTAACGTTCAATGCAGACATCCATGTCCCGACCGCTAACGCAAATAAGGTCGTCAACATGACGATTACCGGCAACATCAAGATATTCAAAGATAACGCGATTCTGTAATAGAGCATCGCGCCCATTAGCGGGAAAAAGGCAATGATAAGATCCACCAATCCAGCAGCCACCGATGCGGCCGGCACTAGCAGCCGCGGAAAGTAAATTTTGGTGACTAAATTGGCGCTTCCCACCAGGCTGTTGCCGCTGTTTGTTACCGCGTTGGCAAAAAAAGTCCAGGGGACGAGACCCGCTAATGCAAAAAGAGGGTAGGGAATGCCGTTTGAACCCACGCCGCCCAGGCGACCGAAGAAAAGGGTGAAAATCGTCATCATGAAAAGCGGTTGCAATATAGCCCAGGCAGCCCCCAACAGCGTTTGCTTGTAACGTACCTTGACATCACGCCACGTGAGAAAATAAAGAAGCTCGCGATGTGCCCAAAGCTCATTAACATTCACTGCGGCCAGAGAACTGCTGGGTTCGATTATTACGAGCGGATGAGACGACAAGGGAAGTGCGTGTTCGCCAGTCTGCGTGTTGCGGGATTCAGCTGTAGGTCCTGTTAAGTTGGGTTGATTAAGCACACTCGAACTTCTATATCTTTGCCGATTTTTACTTCGTTCTTTATTTCGAGTCCCTACTTTGCCTGTGGTTTTCTGGCTGTCAGTGCGGGATATTTCGTGTCCTAACAGAGTACGTTAGTCTAGACGCAGGCTGGCGCACACGTCAACCGCGCGATTATGAAGGCATTCGCGACTCTTCCCTCATTTATTCGGAAGGCGAGTGGCGATGAAAGTGCCGACTATAGAATGGAATTTGTAAGGGCTTTCCTCTTCGTCAACGTTAGTGACAAAGACTAACTTACCGGCGATGAAATTGTTTGAAATCAACTTGCCTTTGAAAATCAGCGTCCCCTTCTCTCGGCAACAGGTGCCCATTGGCAATTCAACTTCACCTGAAAAGCTTACCCGATCACTGGTCATCTGTGACCATGCTGCGGGTTGAGGAGCCGCCACCGGTTTATCATCCGGACCGGTGTCCAAAAGCAGAAAAGAACCAAAGCCCTTGGCCTGCGAATCGAATATTAAATTCTTTTCACTTCCGCCTGTGAGAGTGAATTTCACGCGCCAGCGGCCAACGAGATTCATAGCCTCGGCCGTCGACTCCGCAGGGAGATAGGTATCGTGAATGGCAAATCCCTGAACAGCAATGACCGAAGCCAGAGAAAGGGAAATAATGAAGACTCGCATACTAGTATCCTCTAAATGAATTCCAACCCGCAGCTTGTTAATTTCTTTTAGAGACACGACGAGGCGACCAGCGATTGCATAAGACTGGCCGCCCCGTGCTTAGTTTTAGAGCTCTTTCGTGTCGCCGTCAGTAAAAACAGCCTTGGACGTTTTACCGAGAAAAAGATCTTGTTCAGTCGTTACTGACCCGGTCCAGACGCTGTGCAGCCTGGGCAACCATTAGTGCCGTTCCCTCCAATATCATTGTTGGTGAACGTTTCTACTGTCCCGCCTGTAGAGACCAGCACACCGTTACCGGTGTTGAAGTTTATGAGGTTTTGGCTGATTTCAACGACCGACGTCGCAACAGCACCGGCCCCACCTCCGGCCTGGACTCCAACGTTGTTACCCTGAATCTGACTCTCGCGCACCCGGACCACAGCGAACGAGCCTCCCACCCCATTATCCGCGAAAACGCCGGCGGCGGTATTGCCCGAGAAGACGGAGTTGTGTGCGGTAGCGGTGGCACCCGATCTCGCGTGAACGCCATTGGCGTTGCCCGAGAACCGGACATTGTCCAACGTAACTCTGGCGGGTGAAGCGGCGGAGGCGAGCACATTGATTCCGTCTCCCGTGTTATCTCTAATTACGGTGTTTCTTATGTTCAGCTTTAAGCCGCCAGTGGCGTCAGTAGAAGTTATGCCATCGCCCGCAAACCTGAAGATCACGCAATCTTCGATGTTCACGGTCTTGGCCCCGATAATGTTTATTCCCCGTATGCCGTTGCAGAATCCGTTAATGGAAATGCCCCGCAGTGTGACTACATCGGTGCTTGTATTTGCGTTAATGATCACGCCAGTGGTCAGCGAAGCGAGAATCGATGCAAACGTTCCAGTGCCGTCAAGAGTGATCGACTTGGTGATTGTAACCGCGCCGAAACCACCTGGATCCAGCGCATCGATCTCACCGCAAGGGGCAGTCTTCGAGATGGCGCCCGCCCAAGTTTTGCAAGGTGCGGTGCGGCTGCATGGATTGGCGTCGTCACCGACGCCAGATACCCATGTGCGCGATGCTTGCGCCTGGGCCATGGACGCAAAAGCGAACATGAAGATCGCGATTGCTAAAACCTTAATAGTGAACCGAAACTTGTTCATTTGGAGTCTCCTTTTGGTTTGAAGTTCTTGGGGGGCCACCAGTAGAACTCGGAAGCGTTCCGTTCACTGTTGCGCCGATTGTCCCCGTTATTAATAAGCAGTAACTAGTTACGAAAACACCTTGAAAAATTTTAAGCATGCCTTCTGGACTTGCCCTCGAAGGAGTGCCCGTTTCACGCTGCGCTCCTTCGAGGCCCTCAAATAACCGTGCCGTTACCTCACGAGCAGGGGAGGTTCGTACAGCCGATCGTGTTACGAACGTGGTTGGCTGAACTAATCCACGCGTTACCCTGAGCGGCCGTCAGATCTCCGTGGCTGATCAGGCTCTGAACATTATTAACGAACTCGCTCAGCTTATTGCAGGCGATATTCGTCTGGCCACCGTTTATGGCGTTGAGCGCAGCATTCAGCTTAGCTATTAAGCCGTTCTTCTGCGTTCCGGTGAGCGAAGAAGCATTGACGCTGGTTATCAGGTTTTGGATTACCGCCTGTGGCGTAAGCACCGTCACTGTGAAGCTACACGACGTCGAATTGCCGTGTGCATCGTTCACAGTGTAGGTGACTGTAGTCGTACCGATCGGGAAGACCGACCCACTGGCGGGACCCGCTGTCTGACTCGTTGTGGCCCCCGGGCAGTTGTCAGCACCGACAGGCGCCGTCCAGCTTGCTATCGCGCCGGTCGGACAGGTCGGTTCAAGCACGATGTTACTCGGACAAGTAATTGTCGGCGGCGTGTTATCAACTACAGTTACTGTTTGTGTGGCCGATCCCGTGTTGCCATGGGCATCGGTGGCCGAGTAAGTGATAACAGTGTCGCCGACTGGGAATGCATTACCTGCCGGAACGCCACTGCGCGTGACAGCGCCAACACCGGGACAGTTGTCCGTAGCTGAGCCGGTGCCAAGTGTTGCATCAAGGTTGCTGACTGTAACGCCACAGGACGTCGCACCAGGTCCAGTGAAGAGAGTCACGGCCGCCGGCGGAGTAACGATGGGCACCGTGTTATCAACGACTGTCACCGTCTGCGTATCTGTGGCCGTATTGCCGGAAGCGTCGGTAGCTATGTAAGTGACTATAGTATTTCCGACCGGGAAGATATTACCGGCAGGAACACCGCTACGCGTCACCATAACGCCCGGGCAGTTGTCGTTGGCTGTTGCCGTGCCCAGCGTCGCGTCAGCTACGACTGTGCCGCAGCTTGTTGCGCCTGGACCGGTGTTGGCACTCACATCTGCGGGGGCCGTAATGGTCGGAGGTACCGCCGGGCTCTCAGTCACGGTGACGAGCTGAAGGCCCGTTGCCGTGTTTCCTGCCGCATCCGTAGCAGTGTAGATAATGGTTGTCGTTCCTGTTGGGAAGACAAAGTTCGCCGGGACACCCGTGCGAGTGATGGTAACTGAACCGCCGCAAGCACCGGTGTCGGTGGCGCTCGCGACTCCCAGCTCATCGTCGAGGGTTGCTGTACATGATGATGTAGTCACGCTGACATTCGGTGGCACAGTGAGCACCGGCGGTGTCGTGTCACTTCCCGACCCCGCGATTACGGTAACGTTTTGCGTGCAGGACGCAACGCTGCCGTTTGTATTATCAGTTGCGGTCCAGGTAATGACAGTCGTACCGGCCGGGAATGGGTCTGTCAGTGGTAGATCATCACTGCGTTGCGCCACGACAACTACATCGCTGTCAGACGGATTTCTGGTCGGAGTGCCAATCGTCGCGGCGGAAATCGTTGCCTGACATTCACCGGCCGCCGCATTGACGGTTACATTCGCCGGACACGTTATAGTTACTGGTGGTCTACTGCCTGAAGCGACAACTGTTATTCTTTGGGTACAGCTTGCCGTGCGACCGCCCGCATCCGTATAGGTCCAGAGTATTCCAGTGGTACCTAATGGGTATGGGTCAGTTAATGCGTGGACCACGGCAGGAGTTATTACGTTACCATTCTCATCGTAAGTTGCAGGGGTATCGTCGCTCCGAACTCCCGTTACGGTTCCATCACCCGACGTGGTTGGGTTGCCAACAATTACGTTGGCCTCAGTCTCTCCCGCTGCAGCGGTGACAGTAATGTCGGGTGGGCAGGTGATGGTCGGTGGTGCTGTATCAAGAACTGTGACCGTGAAGGCGCAACTCGCCCCGCCAAGCTCTGACGTCGAAGTAATTGAGTGCGTGCCCACGGTGAAGAATGAACCGGATGCCGGGGTATTAGTTACCGCACCACAGTTGCCATCGACCGATGCTGCCGCAAAGCTCACAAACGCGCCCGGTTGACCGCCGGAAGTTGTGTCCGCCGTTACTACTATGTTAGCCGGACAGTCGAGCGTGCACGTCTCTGCGGTTGCACCCGAGACCAGCTGGCTGGCGGTCGAAGAATTGTTAGCAACGTTGGGGTCGGCTGTTGAACTGGATACAGTCGCGGTGTTGGAAATCACCGTACCTGATGACAGACCCGTGATTAAGTCATAAGCAGCGACGAAAACAGCTGATTCACCTCGAGCTAGAGTCGTAATCGTACAGAGTGAATCGCCGGTGCTGCTGCCGGCTTCAGGCGTGGTGCAGTTGAACTCAGGACCGGATATTTGGGCAAAAGATGAAAATGTCGTATTCGCAGGCATGCTGTCCGAGACTTGGACGGTTGCCGCGTCGCTGGGTCCTAAATTCGTTACTTGCACTGTAAACAGGGCTTGAGAGCCAGCGGCTACACTGTTGTCGGCCGCGGTCTTGGAAATCGTAAGGTCAGCGCTGGGGTTTCCGGCATCCACTACCGTGAAGGGGGTTACCGCGTACACTGAACCACCAAAGGGCTCGTAAAGAATGACTCGCCAGTCTCCCAGACTCGAAGCAGGTCCAAGTGTGAAGGTGCTTTCACCTGTACCAACGGGGACATTCTGGACGTCGATAAACCTGGCGTTCGACCAAATGATTACCCAACCGGGTTGTGCCCCGGTGACTTTCGCGCATACCGAAAACTCACTTGCCTGAAGATTGAAAACGGACTTTGCCGTTTCACAGTCCCCCGCATAAGTCGTAACGGTTATGGGCGGCGGAGCCTGCGGAAGCGTCAGCCACGACGCATAACTTCGCACTGGCAACGACACTGGAACACTAAGCTCAGCAACAGCCAAAGGCGCCGTAATTTCATCTCGGACAACGGCCGCTTTTTGGTTTGGTGACGCATTTTTAGACGCAGAGGCGGCGGAGCTCCAATAAAGACTACCGGCCAACAGGCCGGCCAAAACTAAAATGGCGCCAACACGAAGGATTAGGCTGCGCGAGTGAGTTTGGATCCTTCGGGTAATAGTAGCCGTGTGGGGTGAATCGGATTTGATTGGCAGATTTGTCGATGTCATTGTAGCTCCTCTGGTTGGTCAAACGCAGGCTGTTCGCCAGTCGCTTGGAAATGACGCTGAAGATGATGGAACGATCTTGAAAATGAACGCCGCGATCGGATTGGCAAGATTTCAAACGGGCGGTGCAAGCAACACGGAGAACTAACGGGGGCAGCAGGGTTCATGGGCTGTTTTTTAAAGCTCGATTTCGCGCACGAGCTTTACTTGCCGAATCGCCTAAAAGTGACGACGAGATGCGCCAAAATGGAGAAGATTGTAAAAATGGCTTAGAGTAGTAGTGAGCGTCCTCTCAGTTGTTAAGCTTCCTGGTTCGAAGAAGCCGTAACAGATTGTGGTGTCAGGTCTGAAATCGCGGGTGAAACTGGTTCGACTAGACTTTAAGAGGAATTGCTACGAAATTTGCGAACCGATGGGCTCAACGCGATCAAACCGATAGAAATCGAGGACGGTGTAATAGAACATTTCCAATCATAAGTCAACAAAAATATGCAAAGATTCTTGCATGGTATTGTCCCGCTTTCGCTCCTTTGGAGAACTGGAGTTTTCTCATTAACATAGTTCCCTGTAGATCGTTTGTAGACATGAGGTTGGCACGATTTGAATAAAAATACGCGTGAAATCTTTGTTACGGGTGGAGCTGGATTTATCGGCTCGGCATTTGTCAGGCTCTTGCTCGAAGAAACCGACGATTGCCGGATCACAAACTTCGACGCTCTGACGTACGCGGGAAATCTCGACAATCTTGAAGGCCTGGAATCGAAACGCCACCGCTTTGTTCATGGCAATATTGCGGACCCCGAGGCGGTATTGGGAACTCTGGAAGAAAACACCTACGCCATAGTTAACTTCGCTGCCGAATCGCACGTTGATCGTAGCATCACGAACGCGGCAGAGTTTCTGCGCACTAACATCATCGGCACCCAAGTGTTGCTTGACGCAGCACGAGCGCGAGGGGTCAAGCGTTTCATTCAAGTCTCCACGGATGAGGTAATGGGCAGCTTGCCGGAAAACGAGGATGCGTTCTTCACGGAAGATTCTCCGTTTGCTCCAAACAGTCCCTATGCGGCTTCGAAAGCTGCCGCCGAACATCTCGTACGTGCGGCGCACCACACTTTTGGGCTCAACACTGTAGTGACACGGTGTGGGAACAACTATGGGCCAAGGCAGTTTCCGGAAAAACTCCTGCCGCTCGCGCTCTCGAACGCGCTCAACGATGAATCAATCCCCGTCTATGGTGATGGCCACAATGTAAGAGATTGGATTTACGTTGACGATCACTGTCGGGCGATCCTCCTCGCCCTGGAAAAAGGAAGGCCGGGAGCGGTCTACAACGTGGGCGCACGCAATGAACGGCGTAACATCGACGTCGTTGAATCGTTGCTGGAAACGGTTGGCAAGCCCGGTTCGCTCATTCGCTTCGTCAAGGATCGCCCGGGACATGATCGCCGCTATGCCATCGACCCATCTCTGATTGAATCGGAATTGGGCTGGCGTCCTCGCGAGACGTGGGAAACGGGCTTGCGAAAGACAATTCAATGGTACAGGGAGAATGGCCGGTGGCTGGAACGAACCCGCAGTGGCGCCTACCAAGACTATTACCGTAACCAATACGGCGCGGAGGTAGCAGCGACTTGAGAGTCCTCGTGACCGGAGCCGGCGGAATGGTGGGGCGCGCGGCAGTCGAATATTGCACCGCCATCGGGGATCTTGTTTTTCCATACGATCACCAAAGACTTGATATTGCGGATTACGATCGCGTCAGGCAGGTCCTCCAGCAGGATAAACCTGAGGCTGTAATCAATTGTGCCGCCTGGACTGATGTCGATGGTTGCGAGCAGGACAAAGAGCGAGCGTTTGCGGCGAACGCACGGGGACCGGAAAACCTGGCGAAGGCGAGTCGCGAAATAGATGCGGTCCCGATCACACTTTCGACTGACTATGTATTCGATGGAAAGAAGGAAGGTTTCTATACGCAACGGGACCAGCCGAATCCGCAGAGCGTCTACGGGGTTGCAAAACTCGAAGGCGAGCGCCAGGCTCAGTTAGCGTATGCCCGCACGATCGTGGTCCGCACCGGATTTGTCTTTGGGCCAGGCAGCAGTAATTTCCTAAGTACGATTATTGAGCGTGCGGGCCGAGGTGAAAAACTGAATGCGATAAGTGATGCCTATGGGACGCCGACGTATGGCGCTGATTTGGCGCGACGACTGCGGGAACTAGCCCAACTGGATCTTCCCGGGACGTTTCACGTAGTGAACGCCGGCGAGGGAACAAGTTACGCTGAATTCGCGCGCGCGGCCCTGGACTTGGGTGGTTTCTCCTCAACCAACCTCGAGAGCGTGGCGATGGATAGTCTTAACAGACCGGCGCCGCGGCCCCGAAATTCTCGCCTTCGATGCTTACTTTCAGAGGCCGTGGGCTTAAGTGCATTGCCCTTCTGGCGCGACGCCCTTAGGAATTTTGCGTCTGCGCAGTCACGCGCTGAAGTAGCCAGGAAAAGTTAGAAGCCCCTTCTTCAGCTTGCCAGACGGCAGGTCTCTGCTATTATTCTATTATCTTCTGAATGGTCCTGAATTTGAGGTCTAGAAATCAAGATGTCGCAAGATAATCGTCTCCTGCCCGTGAGCGCGCTGGATCGCAGTATTGATCGTCCACTGGCAGATTTTGTTCAGGCGAAGCCTTACGGTGTTTCCGGCGCCGAACCAACCACTATCCGCGACTATTTGTTCGTCGTTCTGAAACGAAAGTGGTTAATTCTTAGTCTGGTGCTGGTAGTTACCTCATTGGTAACCATCCAGGCGTTTCGCTCGCCTTCGATCTATGCCGGGGAAACGACCATCCGCATTGAAGAAAAGCCGCCCAACGTTCTGCACACGAAAGAGATCGTTATAACCGGTCAGAGCGATCCCAATTTCTGGGGCACTCAGCTTAAACTTTTAGAGAATCCTGCGCTAGCACGTCAGGTGGTGCTCACGCTCGACCTCCAGCACAATCCAGCATTCTTCGGCGGACAGACGCAAGGCGGCGTCTTTTCGTCCCTCCGGCGAATCTTCTCGAAACCAAAGAAAGTAAATGAATCCCCAGCCGTGTCTTCGGGGCTTACGGTAGTGGGAGAGAGTGAAGTAACCGGCGGATCGTTGACCGCGGAACAATTGGCCGAGCTGGAGCCTTACGAAGACGCCATCATAGCAGGCGAGATGGTCGAGCCGGTTCTCCATACCAACCTCGTCAGAATCAGGTTCAGCCATTCTGATCCTGAGCTGGCCCAGAAGGTTTCGAACACGCTTGCCGAAGTATTTGTCAACAACAATCTGGAACGCTCCACGATGGGCTCCAACAAAGCCGAAGATCTTCTCGCCAGAGAGATCGCAAAGTTGCAGACCAAAATCAAGCACGAGCAGGAAGCGCAGTTTAATTACGCCAAAGAAAAGAACCTGCCGCTGGTCAACGATACAGCCGGCAACCTGGAGGCGACTCGGCTGGCAACTCTCAGTGGTCAGTTGTTGCAAGCTGAAAATGAACGCAAGTATCTTCAGGCTCAACTGGAAGCCGCCAGAAAAGAGCGCGACCCTTTTTCAGTGCCGGATGTAAACAGCTCAGCGCGTGTGGAAAAACTGAGAGATCGTATTTCAGCTCTCAAAGAAACGCGGGATGCTTTGCTCGTTACCTACACGCCGGAATGGCCCGCAGTCAAAAAAATTGACGCCCAACTGAAAGGGCTGGAAGCAGAGCTCCAAAAGGCGCCCTCCGAAATTGTGACTTCAATACAAAGGAAATATGAAGCGGCTGTCTCTCGCGAAAACCTACTAAGGCGAGCTTATGAACAGCAGAAGGGGACCACGACCCAGCAGACGCGCGACCAGATCGATTTACTGGCCATGAGTCAGGAGTTGGAAACCAACCGCCAAATCCTCAACACTTTATTGCAACGACAGCGTGAGTTTCAGGTCACCAACGGCGATAGGTCGAATGAGGTGAGCATTGCCACCTTTAGCCGCTTGCCAAGGGAGCCCATTGGACCGCAGCGCTTTCGGAACATTTTTATTGCCTTCCTCTTATCTCTGGTTGCGGGCATCGGTCTGGCTTTTCTCCTTGATTTCCTCGACGACACCGTGAAGTCGGTCGACGACGTCGATCGGTATCTCCACCTGCCGGCTTTGGCGCTGATTCCATCAAGCCGGGATCGCGGCCGCTTAATTGGAGTTGTTGGAGCGCCGCCGGGACCGGCCGCGGGGGATACTACAGCTCTCGCTATGGTCAGTGATGCGCGCTCGCCGATCGCCGAGTCGTACCGACATCTACGAACCTCGCTCTTATTGTCGTCCGCAGGTCAACCCCCGAAGACGATATTGGTGACATCAAGTCAGCCCGCCGAAGGCAAGACTACGACGGCGATCAATACGGCTTTCATGCTGGCGCAAACGGGCGCCGAAGTTTTGATTATCGATTGCGATCTAAGAAGGCCTCGACTGCACGCGCATTTTGGCGTGCCGAATACCAAAGGTCTGACAAACTGGCTTTCCGGCGAAACGGATATTGAAAGCCTGATGCAAAGTTATCCACAGCAGGGCAATCTTAAGTTCCTGACTTCTGGACCAGTGCCTCCAAATCCGGCGGAGCTTTTGGGTTCGGATGAAATGCGCAAGCTTTTGAGCATATTGACGGATAGATTTGCGCATGTAGTTATCGACTCGCCACCAGCAATATCCTTTACCGACGCGTCTATCCTGTCGACAATGGTTGATGGCGTGGTGCTGGTTGTCCACGGCGGCCGAAGTTCTCGAGCCGTGGTACGGCGCGCGAAACAACAGCTGCTTGACGTCGGCGCGCACATCTTTGGCGTCGTTCTAAATAACGTTAAGGTAGAAACGCAGGACTACTATTATTCGGGTTACTACTCAGCGAGTGATTACGCCGAAGGGGAAAACCCGCAAGACATACCTGGACAAACTGCCGAGACTCGGTAAGTTGTTTGTCGCTGCGGAAGAGTCCGGCATTGCTGGTGCTGCTATCGTCGGACAGGTTCAGTCGCAACTGCCGACAAAGGTTAATTATCAAAGCCTGCTCGCAGAGATTTTAGGCTGCCGCAGGCTTTCCTGCTCCTGCGGAGAACTCCTCGTATGAAGTCAAAAGTTTTTAGGGCGGAGCGGGAATTTGGCCTGATTGTGGGCAGCGTTTTTGTTTTGCTCGGTAGCTGGTGGATTTATCGCGGGAAGTTCGTAACCGTCTCCCACATCGCTTTGCCCCTTGGCGCATTCCTGATTCTGTTGGGCTTGCTCTGGCCGCGAGCATTGTTGTTACCGAACCGAGCCTGGATGTTGTTAGCTGAAGGCCTCTCTTACCTGACCACCCGCATAATTCTGGGTCTGGTTTTCTTTCTGATAATCACACCCATCGGCGTCTTGAAAAGATTGTCAGGCTGGGACCCGCTTGGCCGTCGCGGCGCGCGCAGCGCTTCTTATTGGAAGCCTTACTCTGCGCGCCAGCGTGATCCGCGTCATTACGAAAAGATGTTTTAGATTTCCGACATGGCTTGACTTGCCAATTTCAAGTGGGGGTTAGAGATACATCATGCAATGGAAACCAAGAAGCTTTTGTCTTTTCATTACGGTTATGTGGACAATGGCGAGCTTTGGATTTATCGCTTCGAGTCAGCGCCGACAAGGCCGCGTCGTATATGCAAACGACTACCGGGGCCAGGACTTGGGTGCCAAGATCAACGCCGCTGACAGCGCTTTAGGTCCCGGTGCCGGCGAAATCGTTGTCAAGGGTGGCGGCACGATTTCGACGCAGGTGGTCATCTCTTCTAATCATGTCTTGCGCTTCATGCCCGGAACCTATTCAACAAAAACCACAAATATTCCGATACTTATGAAATCTCGCTCATCGGTGATTGGTACAGGTTGGCAATCGATAATAGTTGAATCCACGGCGGCAAATCAGTTCACGGTAATCAGCGCCTACAATCAGTCCATTAAAAACGGAAAACCGGATTCGGGATTAGTAGTTCGCGATCTGCAGATCAAAGGAGCGAATCCAGGTTTTAATTCAGCGCCTCAGGCAATCTCGCTTGGAAATTGCTCAGGTTGCCTGGTCGATAAGGTATGGATCAACGGAACACGCTCAATTGGCGTTCAGCTTGGAGGCTCATCGTCGACAGGATTCTTTGCCGAGAACTCAAAGGTTACTAACTGCCTGTTCACCCGCGTTGCATCGCAAAACCTCGCGCTCGCTAACGGGAAAAACATCGTCTTTGAAGGCAACCGGTTTATAACGTCCGGCCAGATAGGAGGACCAGGCAATACCAATATAGACGTCGAGCCAAATGAAGGAACCGACCACCTCGAGAATGTTGTTATTCGCAATAACACAATCGACGTCAGGAACTCCGACACCTCGCCTACTGGCAATGGCATCGTGGTGCAGTCGACCTCAGGCACGCCTTATGTTGGTCCAATTCTAATCGAGAACAACACCATCATCGGCGGTTCCATTCAGGGCACCATAACCAACGTGTTAAGCAACGGCATCTACGTCTTGGGCGCTACAATGCGGAACGTGACTATCCGAAATAACGTTATCACGCGCACGGGCCAAAGCGGAATTAGAATTGAGGGCACAAGGATCAATGTTATTGACAATCGGTTAACCGACGTTGGCGGCGGCGGTACACCAGGTTTTGTTGTTCTCGCCACCGACAGTCAAATCATCAACAACACGCTTACCTACTCTGGCGCTGGACCGGTGGATGGAACGATGTTAATCCTGCCCGGCTCGA
>WNFU01004744.1_pt1 | contig 17245 bp, 21 predicted proteins | sample 5400121 | NCBI WGS metagenome assembly WNFU01 (sample SAMN13153360, study PRJNA577476) | soil metagenome | isolation source: 100 cm soil or saprolite under grassland replicate 1 | place: USA:California | collected 2016-06-15
CATTCGGAGAAGAAAGAGTGACATTTGCGTGAATACGCCGAGTGGCCGTCCCCCGGTCATCGGACGGCCTGCATGACGGCGACGGTCACCGGCGCCAGCACCAGCGCGGGGAGGAGGTTCGCCACTCGGATCTGCTTCAGCTCGAGCAGCCGGAACGCGATCCCGAGGATCAGGATGCCGCCGGCCGCGGTGAGCGCGGCCGTGATCTCCGGCGTGAATGCCCCCGCCACGGCCGAGGCCGCGAGCGACAAGCCCCCCTGGTACAGCAGGATGGTCAGCACCGAGAAGCCGACCCCCCAGCCGAGGACGGCGGCGAACGCGAGCGCGGCAAACCCATCCAGGGTGGACTTGACGACCAGGAGCTGGTAGTCGCCGTTCAGGCCGTCCTGGATCGAGCCGAGGACGGTGAGCGGTCCCACGCAGAACACGAGCGAGGCCACGACGAACCCTTCGGTGAACCGGGCCTCCCCCCGGCCGAACCGGCGCTTCAGGGCCTCGCCCAACCGGTTCAGCCGGTCGTCGATTCGCACGAGCTCCCCGATGACGCCCCCGATCAGGACGCTGCCCAGCACGATGACCACGCTTGCGCTGGTGAACGTCGAGAGGGGCGGGGTGAAGGCGGCGAGGGCCTCGTGCACGCCGATCGCCAGCGTGACCAGCCCCAGGGCGTGCATCACCGTCTCGCGGATGCGCTCGGGGAGGCGATCGCCCAGCAGGACACCGATGGTGGTCCCGGCCAGGACCGTGCCGGCGTTGATGAGGGTGCCGGTCAGATGGACGGCCGCGATCACAGGATCACACGGTCACACGATCACGCGATCGAAACGGTCACACGTCACACGGTCGGGAGTCACTGGGCCCCGCCGGGCGGCGTCGCGTCCCGGATGGCCAGGGTGAGGCGAGACACCGCGACCAGCCGGCCCTCGTCGTCCTCGACCCGCATGTCCCACACCGCCGTGCTCCGTCCCACGTGCAGCGGGACTCCCGTGGCGGTGATGTGGCCCTCCCGGACCGACCGGAGATGGTTCACGGTGAGCGCGATGCCGACCGAAACGCGGTCGAACCCCGCGACGAGGGCCGTCCCGAAGGAGCCCACCGTCTCGCACAGCGCCGCCGTCGCGCCGCCGTGCAGCACGCCGTAGGGCTGGGTGTTCCCCTCGACCGGGATCCGCGCAACGATCCGGTCCGGCCGGAGCTCGAGCCACTCGATCCCGAGCTTCTCCATGAGTGGGTTCGGCACGCCTCGGACCGCGTCCATGGCGCGCTCGACGGAGACGGCTGGTCCGGCGTTCTCGTCGGGGTCCATCGCGAGGCGAAGCCTACCGGAGGGCCGCAGGGGAACGGGGTGGGGTCGGTCAGACCCCCGCGGCCACCACCACGAGCTCCGTGGCCAGCCCCACCAGGAACCCGACCAGGACGCCCCACAGTGTGGCCTCCCACGACATCCGGCGGCCCGCGTTGAACAGCTCGCCCACGACGTACAGGATGGCGCCCGCCGCGAGGGCCAGGAACGCCACGAACACGTAGACGGAGCTGACCGACGTGCCGACGAGCGTCCCCAGGAAGGTCGGCCCGCCGCCGATCAGGCCGGCGGCCACGAGCCAGCCCCACGAGGCCCGGACGTCGGCCGCGGCCAGCGGCCCCACGATCCCGAACCCCTCCGTCGCGTTGTGCAGCCCGAACCCGATCACCAGCAGGACCGCGAGCGACACCTCGCCGGCGTGCGCGGCCTGCCCGATGGCGAGGCCCTCGGAGAAGTTGTGCAGCCCGATGCCGGTGGCGATGGACATGCCGACCCGAAGGGCCTCGCGGGACCGGTCCGGCGCCTCTGCCACCGCCATCGCCCCCGGGCCCAGGCTGGCCGGGATGGACCGGCGCCGCCACAGCCTGCTCACGTACAGCAGGCCGAGGAGCCCCAGGCCGAGGCCGGCGGCGAACACGATCCCGACGCCGGTGAGACGCCCCCACGCGTGGTCGTCCACGGCGTGGTCCAGCGGCTCGATGGCGTTCTCCAGGATGTCGAAGAACAGGAACACGAGGATCCCGGCGGAGACGCCGGACAGGAAGGTCTTCATGGAGCGGTTCTGCGTGCGGACGCGCCCCATGGGCAGGCCCAGGAAGATGGTGAAGCCGGCGATCGCCCCGAGCAGGACCGTCTGGCCGGTACTCATGGATCCGTTGGTCAGCCTTCCGCCGTCGCTGTTTGTCAGGTATGCCGAACAGTTCGTCGTAGGTATGTCGGCAGGGCGCATCTTACCCGGCCGAATGCGGGTCAGCCAGACGGGGACACCCACAGGTTGTCGGCCAGGTGCGCGCCCAGGGCCACGGCTTCCCCGTTCACCTGGAGGTTCATGGTCCCGTCCGGGGCGATCCGGCGGACCTCGATGGAAGCGCCGGGCATCAGCCCGCTCTCCTCGAAGAACTGCATGACCCCGAGGTCAAGCTCTAGGTCCTCGGTGAGGCGCCGGAGGACCGCGCGCCCTCCCGGCTCGACCCGGTTCAGGGGGACCAGCCGATCGAGGTCGACCGCATTGGCCGAGCCGGGGATGGGGTTGCCGTGGGGGCACGCGCCCGGGTCGCCCAGGATTTCGACCATGCGGGCCTCGACCTCGTCGGAGATGGCGCGCTCCCACCGGCCGGCCTCCTCGTGCGCTTTGTGCCACGGGAGCCCGATCACCCGGATCAGGAAGTGCTCCGCCAGCCGGTGCCGGCGGACCTGCGCGACGGCCATCCGCGTGCCGCCCGGGGTGAACGACAGCGTCCGCCCCTCGGTCACCACCAGGCCGTCGCGAGTCAACCGCTTCACGGCCTCCGACACCGAGGCCCGGCTCACTCCCATCCATTCCGCGAGGCGGGCCTGGACCATCGGGATTCCCTCCTCGGCCATCTCGTAGAGGGCCTCGAGGTACTCCTGCGTGGACCGGGCCGGAGGGGCCGTCATGGGCCGAGACTACAATGCCGGAACGTGGCCACGGACACGGCGGAAGCCCGCCCTCGACTCTTCCTGCTCGACGGACACAGCCTGTCCTACCGGGCGTACTTCGCGCTGCCTCCCGACCTCTCGACCAGTACCGGACAGGTCACCAACGCCGTGTACGGGTTCACCTCGATGCTCATCAAGCTGCTCTCGGAGGAGAAGCCGGACCTCATCGCGGTGGCGTTCGACCTCGGGACCCCGAAGGCGCGGCTGGAGCGCTACGCCGAGTACAAGGCGGGCCGGCGGGAGACCCCCGACGAGTTCCGCCAGCAGCTCGGCCTGATCCTCGAGGTGGTGCAGACCCTCCAGATCCCGCTCATCAGCCACGAGGAGCAAGAGGCCGACGACCTCATCGCGACGGTGGCCGTCCAGGCCCTGGATCGGGAGATCGACGTGGTGATCGTGACCGCGGACCGCGACTTCTTCCAGCTGGTCCGGCCGGGCATCACGGTGATGTTCAACCGCAGAGGGATCTCGGACATCGTGCGGTACGACGAGCAGGCGGTCACCGAGCGGTTCGGCCTCCCGCCCGAGAAGTACCTCGACTACGTGGCGCTGAAGGGAGACCCGTCCGACAACATCCCCGGCGTTCCGGGGGTCGGCGAGAAGACGGCGTCGAAGCTGATCCAGGACTACGGGTCGGTGGAGAACCTCCTCCAGCACACGGACGAGCTGAAGGGCCGGCTGCGGGAGAACATCGAGGCCGCCGGCGAGCAGCTCCTCGTGAACAAGGAGATCGGGCGGCTCGACACGAACGTGGAGCTCGACATCGAGCCGGACCGGTGCCTGATGGCGGAGTGGGACGAGGATGCCGTCCGGCGGCTGTTCCTGTCGCTCGAGTTCCGCACCCTGCTGGAGCGGCTGGAGGACGTGCGGGCGGCGGTGGCCGGGGCCGCGGCCGGGCTGGACGAGCTGGACCTCCGGGAGGGCGGTCCCCGCGAGCTGGGCGAGGTCCTGGCGAAGGACGGCCCGGCGGCGGTCCGCGTGGAGTCCCAGGGTGAGGCCCTGGTGGGCATGGCGGCGTCCCGGGGGCAGGGCCGGGCCGTGTACGCCGCACTCCCCGCCGCCGGAGCCGACGAGTTCCTGGGCGACGATTCCCGGCCCAAATGGGTGCACGACGCGAAGGACCTCCAGGCGGCGGTGAAGCGGGCGGGGCGGGACGTGCGGGGCATCGCGTTCGACACGCTGCTGGCCGCCTATCTGCTGGACCCGGCGGAATCGACCTACGAGCTGTCCGACCTCACGCGCGCCTACCTGGGCACCGACCTGCTGGCCGGGGTCGACGAGGAGGAGGGCGGGCAGCTGTTCGGGACGTCCTGGCGGCGGCCCGCCGCCGAGGCCGCCGCGGTGGCCCTGCTGGCGCCGGTGATGGAACAGCGGGTGGAGCGGGCGGGCCTGCGGTATCTGCTGGAGGAGGTGGAGATGCCCCTCGCGGCCGTACTGGCCCGGATGCAGGCCCGCGGCGTGGCGCTCGACGTGCCGTATCTGGAGGAGATGGCCGCCAGCGTGACCGGCCGGATGCAGGCCCTCCAGATAGACATCTACCGGTACGCCGGGGAGGAGTTCAACCTCAACTCGCCCCCGCAGCTCCGCCAGATCCTGTACGAGAAGCTCGGGTTTTCCCCGGGGAAGAAGACGCCGAAGGGCCAGCTGTCCACGGACGCGTCGGTCCTGGAGAAGCTGCGGGACGCGCATCCCATCGTGGACGCGCTGCTCCAGTGGCGCGAGCTGGACAAGCTGAACTCCACCTACCTGGTAGCCCTGCCGAAGCTGGTGAGCCCGGTCACGGGCCGGCTCCACACCACGTTCAACCAGGTCGTGGCGGCCACCGGGCGGCTCTCGTCCACGAACCCGAACCTCCAGAACATCCCGGTCCGGGGTGAGCTGGGGCGGCAGATCCGGCGCGCGTTCGTCCCGGGCTCGCCGGGCCAGCTCCTGCTGGTCGCGGACTACTCGCAGATCGAGCTCCGGATCATGGCCCACCTGTCGGGCGACGAGGGGCTGGCGGAGGCGTTCGCGTCCGGCGCGGACATCCACACGGCGACGTCGGCTCGCGTGTTCGGCCTCCCGGAGGACCAGGTCGACTCCTCGATCCGGAGCCGGGCCAAGATGATCAACTACGGCCTCGCCTACGGGATGAACGCCTTCGGCCTGGCGTCCCGGCTCGGCATCGCCCCCGACGAGGCCCAGGAGTTCATCGACGCCTACTTCGCCCGGTTCCCGAAGATCCGGGAGTTCCTGGACCGCCAGGTGTCGCGGGCCGCGGCCGAGGGATTCACCGAGACCCTGCTCGGGCGGCGCCGGTACATCCCGGAGCTCCAGTCGGCGAACCCCCGGATCCGCGACCTGGGCCGTCGCATGGCGCTGAACGCGCCCATCCAGGGCGGAGCCAGCGACGTCTTCAAGCTGGCCATGATCCGGGTGGACCGGGCGCTCGGGGAGTCGGAGCTCGACGCCCACATGCTGCTGACCGTCCACGACGAGCTCGTCTTCGAGGTGGCCGAGGACCAGGTCGAGGACGCGGCGAAGCTGGTGAAGGACGAGATGGAGTCGGCCTACGAGCTGACGGTCCCGCTCCGCGCGGACGTCGGCTGGGGCAAGAACTGGGCCGAAGCCGCTCCGGCCGGCCACTGATCCGCGCACGACGACCGAAGCGAACGGACTCCGGTCCGGCCCATGCCGGAGGGCACGATGCGCCGGATCAGGGCCCGGCAGGGGCGAACGTTGCTGGCCGCCGCCGTCGCGGTCTCGGTGATCCTCGGTGGCGCCGTGGCCCTGGCACGGGTGGTGCCGGAGGCCGGGCGGGCCCAGCCGGCCGCGACGGGAACTCCGTCCACGGCGGGGTCGCCTTCGCCTTCACCTTCCCCGTCTGCGTCCCCGTTCCCTTCGCCCGTGCCGTCGTTCGGCCCCTGGCCGGTGGTCGAGCTCGGAGGGGACGTCACGCCGTACACGGGCGACAGGAGTGGGCCAAAGACGATCATCGCGTACGGCACGGTGGACGGTATCCCGTGGAGCGAATTCGTCTATCACGACGTCACCGGCCGGTGTCTTGCTTTGTTCATGGAGAAGGACGGCGGCAGCTTCTGTCCCGACACGACCCCGCGATCGCCTCCGGGGATGGTCATGTACAGCATTGCTTCAGGCAAATTCGGTCCCATCGGGTACTGGGGAGACCTCGCGCCGACCGTGGCGAGGCTGGAGGTTCACGTCGACGGTGGTGAGGTCCGTCCCGTCGAGATCTTCCCGGAGCCGACCGGAGGCGACGCCCGCTACTTCGTGGTCTTCCCACCGCCCCGGACGCCCGGGACGGTCTGGGCAATCGACGCCCAGGGGAACGTCGTGGGACGAGCATCCCTGTGCGCGTGGGACACCCAGGCCGCTTCGAACACATCGATCAACCACCTGTGCCTGAACTGACACCGATTGACGCTCGGTTCGGCCCGGAACTAACATTCCCGCTGGCCGCAAGGCTTCTCTCGCGCGGCTGCACCCCCATCTCCCGTCGGTGCACCCGTGTGGGAACCCTTGTGGCTTCGGGAAAGGAGTTGGTCGAGATCGAGACATCGCACGCCCCGGCCGCCGTCCAGGCCGTCGCCGTCCAAGACGACCTGACGCCGGAGGAGCTCCGGCAGGCGGTCGAGGAGAGCCTGATTTCCTTCAAGGAAGGAGACATCCTCGCCGGCACCGTCGTGAAGGTGGACCGCGACGAGGTGCTCGTCGACATCGGATACAAGTCGGAGGGCGTCGTTCCCTCCAAGGAACTGTCCATCCGCCACGACGTCGATCCCTCGCAGGTAGTGAGCATCGGCGATCCCATCGAGGCCCTCGTGCTCCAGAAGGAGGACAAGGAGGGCCGGCTCATCCTGTCGAAGAAGCGGGCCCAGTACGAGCGGGCCTGGGGCCGGATCGAGGAGATCATGGCCGCCGGCGGGACGATCAAGGGACCCGTCATCGAGGTCGTGAAGGGCGGGCTCATCCTGGACATCGGGCTGCGCGGTTTCCTCCCGGCGTCGCTGGTGGACCTTCGGCGAGTCCGCGACCTCCACCCGTTCGTGGGCCAGGAGCTCGAGGCCAAGATCATCGAGCTGGACCGCAACCGCAACAACGTCGTGCTCTCCCGGCGCGCCTTCCTGGAGGAGTCGCAGAGCGAGGGACGCAAGAAGTTCCTGGAATCCCTGACGAAGGGGGAGCGCCGCACGGGCACCGTCTCCTCGATCGTGAACTTCGGTGCCTTCGTCGACCTCGGCGGTGTGGACGGGCTGGTGCACGTCTCCGAACTGTCGTGGAAGCACGTCGACCATCCGTCCGAGGTCGTGAACGTCGGGCAGGAGGTGGAGGTCGAGGTCCTCGACGTCGACCTGGAGCGCGAGCGAGTGTCGCTCTCGCTGAAGGCCACCCAGGAGGACCCCTGGAAGGAGTTCGAGCGCAAGTACCGAGCCGGCGAGGTCATCGCCGGCCAGGTCACGAAGCTCGTGCCGTTCGGGGCGTTCGTCCGGGTCGCGCAGGGCATCGAGGGCCTCGTGCACATCTCCGAGCTGTCGAACACCCACGTCGAGTCGCCCGAGCAGGTCGTGCAGGTGGGCGACCAGGTCCAGGTGAAGGTCATCGACGTCGACGTGTCGCGCCGCCGGATCTCGCTGTCCATCCGGCAGGTGGGCGATGTCGCGCCGGTCGAGGTGGAGATCGAGGCCGAGCCCACCGAGGAGCTGGCGGAGGAGGTCGTCCCCGAGCTGGCGGTCGAGACCGAGGAGGTTCTCGAGGACGCCGAGGCCCGGGGCGACGAGGGCAGCCAGGAGGTGCTGGAGGCCATCATCGAGCCCGAGCCGGTGGCGCCCGAGGTGGCCGCGATGCACGAGGAGCCCGCGGTCGCCGAGCCGGCGGCCGAGGAGGACGAAGAGGAGGTCTCGCTCGAGGCCATCCTCCGCGACCTCAAGCGCCGCGAGGGCCGCGATTAGCCCTCGTCCTTCGGCTCCTCCAGCCATTCTCGACTCGCTCCTCCCCTAAGCTCGGCCGATGCTGCTCGTCGGGCTCACCGGGGGGATCGGGTCGGGGAAGTCGACCGTCGCCGCGATGCTCGTGGAGCGGGGCGCCGTCGTCGTCGACGCCGACGACCTGGCTCGGCGGGCGGTCGAGCGGGGGAGCGCTGGGTTCGACCGCGTCGTGGAGGCCTTCGGCGACGCCGTCCTGGCGCCGGACGGCGACCTGGACCGCGAGGCGCTGGCCCGCGTGGTGTTCGGCGACCCGGAGGCCCGGCGGAGGCTCGAATCGATCGTCCATCCCGAGGTCGCTCGGCTGTTCCTGGAGGAACGCCGGCGCTTCGAGGGGACCGACCGGATCGTCGTCTATGCGGTCCCGCTGCTGGTCGAGAACTCCCTTCAGGAAATGTTCGACGTGGTCGTCGTGGTGACCGCGGCCCCGGACATCCGACTGGCCCGTCTCGCGGCTCGTGGCATGGATGCCGAAGCGGCTCGCGAGCGCATGGCCGCCCAGCTCTCCGACGCCGACCGGGAGCGGGCGGCCGACGCCGTCATCCGAAACGACGGATCGATGGAGGACCTCGCACGGCAGGTGGACGAGCTGTGGGCGGATCTCCAGCGGCGCCTTGCGGCGAGCCGCTAGGCTCGACAGTCGAGATGCGGTACCGGGCGGTGTTCTTCGACGCGGGCGGGACCCTCATCGACCCCGAGCCCACGTTCACCGAGCTCCTCGCACGCGTCCTGACCGAGGAGGGGCACCCAACCGATCCGAACCAGGTCCTCGAGGGGCTGCCCGCCGTGGCGGAGGTGTTCGTCCAGGCAGCGCAGGACCGGGAGCTGTGGACGACCTCGCTCGAACGTTCCCGGCGGTTCTGGAGCCGCTTCTACCGCATGCTCCTGGGCGAGCTGGGCATCCCGGACGACGAGATCGACGGACTCGGGGACCGGTTGTACGCGGTCTTCACCGATCCCTCGAACTACCACCTCATCCCCGACGCCCTGCCCGTGCTGGACAAGCTCAGGGACGCCGGCGTGGCGCTCGGCCTCATCTCGAACTTCGAGGCCTGGCTCGAGCAGCTGCTGGAGCACCTCGACGTGTCGCGGTACTTCGAGGTCCGCGTGATCTCGGGCGTGGAGGGCGTGGAGAAGCCCGACCCCGCGATCTTCCGTCTGGCGCTCGACCGGGCCGGCGTGTCGGCCGAGGACGCGGTCTACGTCGGCGACAACCCGGTGTTCGACGCGCTCCCGGCGGAAGAGGCCGGCATGGACGCCGTCATCGTCGACCGGTGGAACCGCTTCCCCGAGTACGAGGGAACCCGCATCGCCTCGCTCGACGAGCTCCCGGGGGTGCTCGGCCTGTGAGCTCGCACGAGGAGCAGCCCGAGCGCCGGTTCACGGTCGAGGAGGCCGACGCGATGCTGCCGGACCTGCGGGAGTCGCTGGCCCGGATGCGCGAGGCCCGGCAGGTCATGCTCCGGACCGGCGAGAAGGTGCGCGAGTCCGTGGCCGGCAACGGGGGCGGGCCCGAGGGGACGGAGTACAGCGAGGCGGTCCGGACGCTGAAGTCCGCCGTGGAGCGCCGGTCCGAGGAAGGCATCATCCTGCGCGACGTGGAGAGCGGCCTGGTGGACTTCCCGGCGACGCTCGAGGGAAGGCTCGTGTTCCTGTGCTGGCGGCTGGGCGAGGACTCGGTCGCCCACTGGCACGACGTGGACACGGGCTTCCCCGGGCGCCGGCCCCTGGAGTGACCCGCGTGGGCGAGCGCGCCCGGCCCGACCGAGAGCGAGCCCGCGCCGCCGCCGGAACGGCCCTGTTCGTGGTGTTCGGAGGTCCGGCCCTGGTGGCCGTCCTGGGGCCGTGGCTGGTCACCCGGTGGAGGATCCGTCCGGCGTTCCTGGGGTTCGAGCCGTTCCGGTGGCTGGGGGTGGCGTTCCTCGCCCTCGGGTTCGCGATCGCCATGGACTCCTGGATCCGGTTCGTGGTGCAGGGGCGAGGGACGCCGGCGCCCCCGTCGGCGCCGAAGGAGCTCGTCGTATCCGGGCTGTACCGCTACGTGCGCAATCCCATGTACGTCGGGATGCTGGCGATGGTGGTCGGCCAAGGGCTGTTGTTCGGGTCGTGGCCCCTGTTCGTGTACGCGGGCGGGGTCTGGGCCGTGTTCCACCTGTTCGTGCTGATGTACGAGGAGCCCACGCTCCGCCGGCAGTTCGGTCAGTCCTACGTCGCATATTGCCAATCTGTCCGCAGGTGGATACCGCGACGGCGGGGCACGGGGTAGCCTCCTGGGACCATGCCGGCCATCCAAGTCCGCGACCTCCGCAAGCGCTACGGGGAGCTCGAGGCCGTGCGCGGCATCAGCTTCGAGGTGCAGCAGGGAGAGGTGTTCGCCCTGCTCGGCCCCAACGGCGCCGGCAAGACCACCATCGTCGAGATCCTGGAGGGATACCGTCAGCGGGACGGGGGCGACGTCGCCGTGCTCGGCCACGATCCGGCAAAGGCCGAACGGGCCCTCAAGGCGCGTATCGGGATCGTCCTCCAGTCGACCGGCGTCGATCCCTTCCTCACGGTGGCCGAGACGATCGAGCTGTACCGCGGCTACTACCCGCATCCCCGGCCGCTCGACGAGGTCATCGAGGTGGTGGGGCTGGGGGCGAAGCGGGACACCCGGGTGAACAAGCTGTCGGGCGGCCAGCAGCGCCGGCTCGACGTGGCCGTCGCCCTGTCCGGAGATCCGGAGCTGCTGTTCCTCGACGAGCCGACCACGGGCTTCGACCCCGGCGCCCGCCGCAACGCATGGCAGATGGTCCACAACCTTCGATCGCTCGGCAAGACCGTCCTGCTGACCACGCACTACATGGACGAGGCCCAGGAGCTTGCGCAGCGGGTCGCCATCATCGCGCAGGGCGTGATCGTGGCGGAGGGTGCGCCATCGTCGCTGGGGGGCCGCGACGTGGCCGCGACGATCATCCGGTTCCGGATGCCGGCGTCGGCCATCATGAAGCAGTCGCTGTTCGAGGACCTGGTGGTTCGGGACGGAATCGCCGAGATCCGGACCGAGCACCCCACGCGGATCCTGCATGACCTGACCGGGTCGGCGATCGAGCAGGGTGTGGAGCTGGAGGCGCTCTCGGTGGCCAGGCCGAGCCTCGAGGACGTCTACCTCCAGTTGACCGGGGGGTCGGAGCAGTCGGAGGAGGCGGAGCCGGTTGGGGCCGGCGGCGGGCGGCGAAGGCGGCGGGGATGAGCGACCTCGCGCTGTTGCTACGTCAGGTCCGCTACACCAACAAGGCCTTCTGGCGGAACCCGGCCTCGGCCTTCTTCACATTCGCCTTCCCGCTCATGTTCCTGGTCATCTTCACCGCGATCTTCCGCGACACCGTCACGATCCCCTTCGGCGAGTTCGAGCTATCGAACTACTACATTCCGGCCATCGGCACGTTCTCGATCATCACCGCCACGTACACGAATCTGGCGATCAGCACCACGTTCCTGCGGGACGCCGGGATCCTGAAGCGCATCCGCGGGACGCCACTCCCAGGGCTGGCGTACATGCTGGGGCGGATCCTGCACGCCATCCTGATGTCGTTCCTGCTGGTCGCCATCGTCATCCTGTTCGGCATCGCGTTCTACCACGCGACTTTTCCGACGGACCGCTTGGCGCCCATCATCGTGACGATCGTGGTGGGCGCGGCGTCGTTCTCGGCACTCGGGCTCGCGATCACCGCCATCGTGCCCAACGCGGACGCCGCGCCGGCGGTGGTGAACGCGACCGTGCTGCCCCTGCTCTTCCTCTCGGGGGTGTTCATCCCGCTCCCGACGGGAAACCCCTGGTTCGTCGTGCTGGCCAAGTTCTTCCCGGTCTACCACTTCGTGCACGCCATGCTCGCTTCGTACTTCACGCCGACGGGGAACGGATGGGAGGGCGGCGACCTGTTGATCATGGCCATCTGGGGCCTGGCCGGTGCTCTCTTCGCCGTCCGGTACTTCCGCTGGGAGCCGAAACGGTAGGGTCCCGGGTGGGTTTCTGACGCTTGGGGCGGGTGGTAGGCTCCGGCATCCACCGACGCCCGCCGGTCGCTTGGGGAGGGACAAACGCGATGCGAAGGATCCTTGCAACCGTCGCCGTGTTCGGCCTGGTTCTGGCAGCGTGCGGGAAGTCCACCACGACGGCCCAGGGGTCCACCGGGACCTTTGGGACGACGGGGCCGACCGGGCCGACCGGCGCGACCGCCTCCCCAACCGCTGCGACGGCGGCCGACTGCGCGCAGACCGCCACGTTCGTGAGCTCCGGCGTGCTGACGGTTGGCACCGACAACCCCGCCTACCCGCCCTGGTTCTCGGGCGGCAGCGCCAAGGGCTCGATGTGGAAGGTGGACGACCCCAACAACGGCAAGGGCCTGGAGAGCGCGGTGACCTACGAGGTCGCCAAGCGGATGGGCTTCAGCCAGGACCAGGTGAACTGGGTCGTCGCCCCGTTCAACCAGACGTACGCGCCGGGCCCCAAGAGCTACGACTTCGCCATCGAGCAGATCTCCTACACGGCGAAGCGTGCCCAGGCCGTGGACTTCAGCGACAGCTACTACGACGTGAACCAGGCGCTCGTGGCCATCAAGGGGACGCCGGTCACGAAGGCGACGAGCATCGACGACCTCAAGGACTTCACACTGGCAGCCCCCATCGGCACCACCGCGTATACCTACATCACCGACGTCATCCAACCGAACAAGGAGCCCGGCGCCTACACCACCCTCTCCGACACGGTGGCCGCGCTGAACGCGCACCAGGTCGACGCGATGGTCGTGGACCTCCCCACGGCGCTGTACATCGCCGACCCGTACGTGCAGGAGGTCAAGAACAGCGTGGTGGTGGGGCAGTTCCCGAACCCGGCCGGCGGAACCACCGACCACGTGGCCATGGCGTTCCAGAAGGGCAGCGACCTGGTGCCCTGCGTGAACCTGGCCCTCGCAGAGATGAAGTCGGACGGCACGCTCGAGAAGCTCCAGACGGAGTGGCTGTCGCAGAAGACGAACGTCGGCGACGTTCCCGTGTTCGAGCAGTAGGAGCCTGCGCCCAGCGTGAGCTCCGGGAACCCGTTCGACGTCGAGCCGCTGATCGAGAGCGCCGGCCCTCCGCCTCCACCGGGGAGCCGGCGTTCTCGCTTGTTCGGGGACACGCTGCGCCAGGAGGGCGCAAAGGGCGTCGCCATCGCCCTGGTCAGCACCGTGGTGGTCGTCTTCCTGCTGGTGTGGGTGGTCGTGCACTCGTCGAACTGGCCGGTGGTGAAACAGGCGTTCTTCAACGGCCAGGAGTTCAAAGACACCTTTCCGGAGATCGCCCGAAAGTTCGTCCGCAACATCCAGTACTTCATGATCGCTGAGGTCTTCATCCTGGCCCTCGCCCTCCTGCTGGCGGTCATGCGAAGCCTGCCGGGCGCGGTGTTCTTTCCGATCAGGCTCCTCGCCATCGTCTACACGGACCTGTTTCGAGGGCTTCCCCTGATCCTCGTGATCTATCTCCTCGGGTTCGGGATGCCTTCGCTGGCCCTGAAGGGCCTGCCAACATCGGCCGCGTTCTGGGGGATCGTCGGGTTGATCCTGGCGTACTCGGCCTATGTGGCCGAGGTGTACCGAGCCGGGATCGAGTCGGTGCACCCCAGCCAGGTTGCGGCAGCACGCGCGCTTGGCCTGTCCCGGTGGAAGAGCCTGCGGTTCGTTGTCATTCCCCAAGCCGTCCGGCGCGTTGTCCCCCCGCTCCTGAACGACTTCATCGGGCTCCAGAAGGACACGGCCCTCCTTTCGATCGTCATCCCGTTCGCGGAAGCGTTCAAGCAGGCCCAGATCGACCAGAGCGCGGACTTCAACTTCACGCCCGTCCTGTGCGCCGCCGTCCTGTTCCTGGCGATCACCATCCCCATGACGCGCGTCGTCGACTGGCTCCTCGTGCGGCAGCGGGCCAGACGCCAAGCGGGGGCCGTCGCATGACCGGGAACGGCGTCGCGCTCCAGCTCGAGGGCGTCCGCAAGTCGTTCGGCAAGCTCGAGGTGCTGCGGGGGATCGACCTGTCCGTGGCCGAGCACGAGGTCGTGTGCCTGATCGGGGCGTCGGGCTCGGGGAAGTCGACGCTCCTGCGGTGCGTGAACCTGCTGGAGCCCGTCGACGGCGGCCACATCGTGGTGCACGGCGAGCGCATCACGGACCGCGGCGTCGACGTGAACCGCATCCGGCGGCGCATCGGGATCGTGTTCCAGTCCTTCAACCTGTTCCCGCACATGACCGTGCTGCGCAACGTGATGCTCGGGCCGGTCGAGGGGTTGGGAACGCCTCGCCAGGAAGCCCGGGCTCAGGCCGAGCAGCTGCTGGCGCGGTTCGGCCTGGCGGACAAGAAGGACGAGTACCCCGACCGCCTCTCCGGTGGGCAGCAGCAGCGCGTGGCCATCGTTCGGGCGCTGGCGATGAAGCCGGACATCATGCTGTTCGACGAGGTCACGTCCGCACTCGACCCCGAGCTCATCGCCGAGGTGCTCAACGTCATCCGCGAGCTGGCGGCTTCGGGGATGACCATGGTCATCGCCACGCACGAGATGGGATTCGCCCGCGACATCGCCAACCGCGTGTGCTTCCTGGACGGCGGCGTGATCCTGGAACAGGGCCCGCCCGCCCGGATCTTCTCCTCGCCCGAGAACCCGCGAACGCAGCAGTTCCTCCAGCGCATCATCGAGGCCGGCCGCCTGTAGGAGAGCTTCCGGGGAGGAGCCCTACGGCTCGCTCAGGATCCGGGTCTTCTCGGTCTGGAACTCTGCGTCCGTGATGAGACCCTCCTGGTGGAGCTTCGCCAGCCGCTCGAGGAGGCCGACACGATCGACGGGGGCCGTCGCGGGCTGTCCGGGCACGCCGGGCTGCACGATCTGCACGGGCTGGCCCTGCTGCACCGTGGTGCCCTCCACCTGGATCTGAGCACCGGGGAAGGCCTGCTGGAGCGCCGCGATGACGCCGGCGGTGGCCTCCTCCGCCGCGGCGGCGTCGGCTCCGGTCGGCGTCGCTCCGGTCGGCAGATCGTGGCTCGGGGGCACCTCGTCCCACCGGACCTTGAGCCGCGTGGGGTCGGCCCGGTCGACCGTGACGGGGAGCTGCTGGCCCGGCCACGGCCAGTGGGGCATTTTCACCAACTCCTCGTGCTCCACGGTGGCGGCCGGCATGCTCGGGGCCTGGATCACGAGGGTCATCCGACAATTCTGGCTGGTCGATGGGGTCCCGGACGTGGCACTGCATGCGACCACCTGCGCCGTGCCGTCGACGGGATCCTTCATGTGCTTGCCGCGCCAGGCATCCCTGATCAGGCCCACGGCCGGAGTGTAGGACGGTCGTTTGCCGCCGGACAAGGCCTCGGGCCGGGGCGGCATGGTCGCATCCCGGCACCTGTAGCATGGCCGCGATGGGCGAGCTTGCAGAGCACGTCGGGGCGCTCCGCCAGGTCCCGTTCTTCCAGGACCTCTCGGACGACGATCTCGGCCGGCTGGCGGAGATCGGCCACATCGAGACCTTCGACGCCGGGCGCCCGATCGTGGAGCGAGGGGACCAGGGCACCGCCCTCTACATCATCACCGAGGGCGAGGCCGAGGTTGAGGTCGGGGGCCGCGTGCACCGGCTCCAGCCCGGCGACTTCTTCGGCGAGATGGCCCTGATCTCCGCGCGACGCCGGTCGGCGACGGTCACCGCCATGGAGCGCGTCGAGGTCCTGGCCTTGGACGCGACGTCGTTCAAGCCGTTCCTGCTGGAGAACCCGAACGTGGCGGTGGCCGTACTCGAGGGTGTGGTCAACCGCCTGCGGGAGGTCCAGGAGCGCATCGACGCCTGGATCGGCTCGTAGCCGAGCGCGCACTCCGCCCTAACGCTTGGTGTCTGCCGGCAGGAGCGTGAAGCTTCCGCCTTGCAAGGGCCGGATGGCCCGGAAGTGTCGTTCGTCGAACGTGAGGATGCGCCTCGTCTCGAACCGCCTCGCCAGGATCACGATCGAGAGGTCGGCCAGGCCGGGGTCGAGGTCCGCGTACTGACGTTCGAGACCAGCCATCGCCGAATAGTCGTCGGGTTGGAGACACTCCACGAGGAACCGTCCGGCAGCCAGATCGTCCACGAACGCCAGGCGGGCTCCTCTGCCGAGCTTCTTGCCCACCATGTAGTCGACTTCGGCACTGACCGGCGCGGGCAGCACCAGGGGGCCTGGGTCATGGAGCAAGGTGTCCTGTACGGTGGTGCGGAGGGGGCCGAGCCGATCGGCGGCCGCCATGAGCGGCCTCGCGTCGAGTACCAACGTCACGAACCGAATCCCTCGAGGAGCTCTTCCTCCGGGATGTCGGCGACGGACCGCCCATCCCCCGCGCCGCTGTTGAACAGGGCGAAGTTGCGGTCGGCCGTGCCTTCGGGCGTATACCGGGCGATAGCCCTGCGCACGATTTCCGCCTGGGAGGTCTTCTCGAGCTGGGCCAGGCGGCGGAGGCGCTTCAGTTCAGCGTCGCTCAGGTAGAGGCTGGTCTTCTTCATGGCACGATGTAGGGTATCACGTAGGGTACGGGGAACCCCGCTGGCCTCGCCCGGGCCGCGAAACGACGATGGTTGTTCGTGACTTATCCCGTCGATGGCTCGCGACACGGCGACTCGGGTGCCCGCGGAAGTGGGGGCCGGCCTGGACTTCGAGGAGTTCTTCCGCAGCGAGCACCTCCGGCTGGGCAAGGCCATCTACCTCCTGACCGGCGATGCGGCGGAGGCCGAGGACCTCTCGCAGGAGGCCCTGGCACGCGCGTACGAACGCTGGGACCGCGTGCGATCGATGGAGTCGCCGGTCGGCTACGTCTACAGGATCGCCGTCAACCTGTACCGGCGACGCCTCCGGCGCCGGGCTCTCCTGCGCCAGGTCGAGGCACCTCCGATGGAAGACGAGGATCCGGCGAACGTGGCCGGGAGGCGAAGCGACCTCCTCTCGGCGCTTCGGGCGCTGTCCATCGAACAGCGGGAGGCGGTGGTGTTGGTGGAGTGGCTTGGATACACGGCGGAGGAAGCCGGTCGAGTCCTGGGCATCGAGCCGGGGTCGGTCCGGAGCCGTCTCCACCGAGCGCGGGCCGCGTTGCACGAGCGCCAGGGAGGATTCGATGAGTGACCTGCGATCGAAGCTGAGCCGGACGGCGGAGGACTTCGAGCCGTCCACGGACTGGCTGGACGCCGTGCTCAGACGGGCCCACCGCCGCCGCCGGAACCGCCGCGTCGGGGCGGGACTCCTGGCCCTGGCCCTGTTCGCGGGA
>WNFU01012887.1_pt1 | contig 17244 bp, 17 predicted proteins | sample 5400121 | NCBI WGS metagenome assembly WNFU01 (sample SAMN13153360, study PRJNA577476) | soil metagenome | isolation source: 100 cm soil or saprolite under grassland replicate 1 | place: USA:California | collected 2016-06-15
AACCCGCGAACGGGACCGCGCTAATGCAGACTATCCTCCGCCCAGCGTCGGGATGATGTACACGCCGCCGCCGCCGTCGCGTTCAGATCGAAAGGCAATCCGCGATCCGTCCGGCGAGAAGGCGGGTTCTCGCTCGTCGGCAAAATCGTGTGTCAGTTGCAGCGGCGTGCTGCCCGCCGGCTGCTGCACCCAGATGTCGAGATTGTCCGCGCCCGCACGATCGGATGCGTAGGCCAGCAGGACACCGTCATTGGACACCGCGGGATCGGCTGTCACACCCTCGTCGAACGTCGCGCGCGTCAGTCTCAATGCCGGTGAATCACTTTCGGCGCCCGGCGAGCGGCCGCGACGAGCGATGAACAGGACGCCAACCGCTGCGGCGAGCGCGACGACGCCGATCGCTGCCAGCCATGCCGGCGCGTAGCCGTCACGGCGCCTGGTCGGCTGCGGCGCGCGAGCCGACGTCGTCCAGGTCGGCGCGTACATCTCCGATGTCGCGCACACGGCGCTTCGGATCCTTGACGAGACAGCGCTCGATCACCCGCCGTACGGGCGGCGACGTCGCCGCGGGCAATGCGCTCCAATCCGGCTCGCGCTCCACAATCGCCGCGAGCACGTCGGTCGTCGTCTCGCCGCCGAACGCGCGACGTCCGGTCAGCATCTCATACAGCACGCACCCGAAGGCCCAGATGTCCGTCCGCTTGTCGACCGCTTTCCCCTGCGCCTGCTCCGGCGACGTGTACGGCGCCGTCCCCCGCAGCATCCCGTCGACGGTCGGCGCGATCATCGTCGGCGAGTGCGTCAGCGCGTCCCCCCGGCCCACCTGACCCACTCGACCTGTCGTGAGGGGGAGGGGCCGAGAACGGGCGTGATGCCAACCGCGAGACTGCCTTAATATCTCCTATCGTCCGTAGCGCGCGGTCGGCGAGTGGATCCGCCGGCATCCCGAAGCGGTGTCGCCGCAGGCGCGACTCATGACGTGGTTTCCCCTGGGAGATGCGCCTTCTCAGTCAGCGAACGACGATACTGATGCCGCGGAATTTCGATCCACGCAGAAAACTGGAAACGATCGGCGACGGGCCGTTCGGCTATCACGTCACGCACGTACTCTGGGGATCCTTCGAGCTGCCGCCGCACATCGATTCCGAGCAGTTCGGTCCGTATCTCGAACGTGTGCGACACATGACCGGGTTGACGGACGCGCAGGAGATTTATCGATCGCCGCCAGAGCTGCTGTTTCCGGTGCGCCTGTACCGAATACGGGACGACGCGCCATGACCGATTCCGACCGATGGGATCAGAGCGAACGCGCGTGCCCCGGCACGTAAGGCTCGTGGTCATCGTCATCGCGCTCGCCGTCTCGCTCGCGCTGGCAGAGCTCGGCATGCGTGTCTTCCCCAGCGGCCCGCCGATCAACACTGAGGCGCGCTTTTCGCCACGCTACCATCACACCTCGCCCGAGCTCTCGCGGCTGCTGAGACAAATCAGCGCCGAGCCATCGGCGTTTCGAGGAGACCGTACGATCGTCGTGCTGGGAGACAGCTTCGTCGCCGGCGACGCGATCGACTCCTCGCTGCGGTTTACATCTGTCCTGCAGCTACGCTACGACTCCGTACCGCCTCCTCGGATTCGGATCATCAATCTCGGTTCCACGTCGTACTCGACGCTCGTCTACGAACGAATCTATCGAGACGTGATCCTGCCGCTGGATCCGGACATCGTGATCGTGTGCCTCGATCAAACCGATGTCGCTGACGACTATCTGTACGAGCAGGAGTTGTCGTCGCGCTCGGACGTCACCCGCCACACGCTTTCCGATTCTGACTTCACTGATACGATTCTCGAGCAGTACGAGTCCGATCCGGTGACGTTTCTCTTCCTGCGGTACTCGCGGATGTTTCAGCAGGCGAATGAGATCAAGCAACGCTGGACAGGAAGCGGCTTCATGCCCGAGAGCGCCAGGATCCCAATCAGGGATGCACAGAAACTGCGACTCTATTTCGAGACGTGCAAGGATCCGAGCAGGTACGGCGATCTCTTCACGAACTCCGAGAAATACATCCGATCGATCTCGCTGCTGAAACCAGCGCGACAGAAGCTCTACTTCGTCACCTATCCGCGCGCCGAGAATCTCACCGGTCAACACAAGACCACGCTCCTGCACGGCGCGCTGCCCGACAGCCACGCGTCGGCACCGTACTTCGAGTATTGGATTGAACGAGAAAACGTGGCGGCGCGATATCCCACCAGCACCTTTATTCACACGAGCGGCGACTTCCGAGCCGCGATTGCATCCACCGGTCGGCAGTACTACCAGTGGATCGACGATGTCCACTGGACCGCTGATGGTCACAGACTCTTTGCAGAGATTCTCGACAAACTCATCGTCTCGAACGCGAGATGACATCGCCTCAGGATCACGACGATCGCGTGCGGCTGATCGAGCTGGCACTCGCGGTCACCGTGCCGCTGTTGTTCCTGGTGCTTGCGACCGACGTCACCGGATTAGTGCCTCGCAGTCCTACTGGTTATCCGGCCGAATGGCTGGCCGTCACGCTCGGGCTCGGGTACGAGCTGCTCCGCAGGCGTCGAAACAGCCGAGGAGCCGAACGATTAGCGCGAAACGTCGACGCCGTCGCGGAGCGATCACTCGGCAGAGGACTCCCTTGGATCACCGGCCTCGGCTGCGTGGCGCTGCTGGCGATCTGGGTGCCTCATTACCTGACCTGGCCGTGGTTCCGCGACCTCGACGCGTTCGGCACGATCGCGCAATCGTGGGATGCAGGAATTCTCCCGTATCGAGATATTCGCGCCTACAACTTCCCAGGCCAAATCTACGTTCTCTGGATCCTGGGCAAGACCATTGGCTGGGGACATACCGCGGCGTTCTACGCGGTGGATGTCGGCTTTCTCGTCGCGTTGGGAGTCGGGCTGATCGCATGGAGCCGACGTTGCCTCGGAGGGCCGTTGCCCGGGCTCGTTGGCTATCTAGCCGTCATCGCCCGCTATCTGAGTCTCGACTATGCACAGGTCGCCCAACGCGATTGGCAAGCGACGTGTCTGATCGTTCTCGCGGTGCTCGCTTTACAGGGTTGGTACGGGCGCAGAGGTCGTGCGCTCTCCGCGGTGCTGACGGCCGTTGCCTTTGCGTTCCGGCCACACGTAGCTCTTTTCCTCCCAGCGCTGGCGTCGGCCATCGATGAGAACGCGCATCGAGTGGACACGTCAGCCGGCACCGTGGCGCGCGCCTTCGCGGATTGGTCGGCGATCTTTGTAACAACCCTCCTCGTCGTTTTCGCGCCGTTGATCCTGGCCGGCGTGATGCCCGACTTCCTGAGCGGCCTCCGTGTCGTCGCGTACGGCGGGCCTTACAGTCAAAACACCGCCCTTGGCGCGCTTCAAGTATTCGTCGAGCAACTGGGGAGCGGATGGACGTTCTGCCTGGTCGCGGTTGCCCCGCTGCTCGCGATGTTCGGTCCGCCAGAGATGCGCCGCACTGGCCGAACGTGGGCCCTGGCCATGTTCGCGGTGCTCCTTTATAAGCCGATGCATCCGGTCCAGCACGCGTACTTGCTCCGGCCATTGGAGTTGATCGGCTCGGTCGTCGTGGGGGTTTCCGTCGCGTGGATCGTGGCGTCGCGATCGCTGGCAAGGCCGCTCGCGTTGCTCGCCGTTCTCGTCATTCTGTGCGAGGTCGTGCCCGCGGTCCCGCGGTATTGCAGCGTCGGCGAAAGTGTCCGTGCGCTCGAACGCGTGTTCGATCACAGAGAGCCAACAGTTCCACCGATCGGTGCTCACGAGTGGTTCGATCCCGCGGATGTGGACTATTCGGGTTATCGGTGGAGCGACTACCGGGGTGTCCTCTCATACCTGCGAGCCAGAACGAATTCGCAGACGCTGGTGGCCAACGTCCTGAGGCGATTTCCGTTCCCGCCCGTGAACGCGCCCGCCGGGCGGCTCTCGCCGTTTCTGGTGGAATCGGGAATCTGCTGGATGTGGATGATTGACGAGGACCTCGACGATGTGTTCGCTGCGGCGCTGGAGCGATCGACCGACGCGGTCGTCGTGTGGGTTCCCGATGAGGTCGGCGTCGAGCCGCGTATGCAGCTGGATCGCGTGAGCGCCGCCGTCCGCGCGCATTATCGTTTTGAATCGCGTTTCGGACGCATCGAAGTCTGGCGCCGGACCACGCGAGCGATCGACGAGGCGCGCGCGCCAAAGTGGCGGTGAGGTGGTGATGACCGCACGCGCGACCCCTTGGGCGGTCCGGTCGCACTGACACTGGCCTTGCCGGCGATCACGACACGTCAGTCGCTGACGCGCTACGCGGAGCTCCGCAGCGGGTTCTCGTGGGATCTCGCCTCTGGTGGGTGATCGCCGCCGCGTATATGCTCGTGCGATCCGAGTCGCACTCGGAGAGCATGGCGCTGACGGCTGCTGCGTTGACACCGCTGACTCCGCTTGCGCTGTGAAGGGAGAGGACCGAGAACGGGCGTTATGTTGAGACCGGGCCGCGTGCTTGCCGCGGAAACGCCGTTAACCCCGTTAATCCCGGCTTAACCCGGCTATAGTCAATAAAGGCGTGTGGTCGAAGGAGAACACCGCCGCCTCTACGCCGCCGGATCGGCGGGGGGGCCTTCATGGCCCGGGCGATCGTCGAAACCGCCGGCGGGCGGCCGGACGATCCGCGGTTGCCGGAAGCCCTGTACCGCGCGGTGCGGGCGACGCGGCTCGTCGGTGGCGGCGAGTGGTCCCGAAAGGCGTATACACTGCTCCACACACAATTCCCGAACAGTCCCTGGGCAAAGCGGACGCGCTTCTGGTATTAGACCCCCATGTGTGACGCCACGCGCCTCCGTCTCTCAATCGTGGCCTTCCTGGCCTTATCGATGTGCGCCACGCCGTCGAGCTCCGCCGCCCAGGATGTTCCTCGTCTTGTTCTGCAGTTAGGTTACACGGGGGTGAGCGTTTACACCGCCGCGTTCTCGCCCGACGGGCAGCTCCTGGTGACCGCCGGCGGGGAAACCGCGAAGCTATGGGAAGTGGAGACTGGGCGAGAGCTTCGCGCGTTCGTGGGACATGTGGGAGAAGTAATAGGCGTCGCCTTCTCGCCCGACGGCCGGTTCGTGTTGACGGGCGGCGCGGACCACGCGGCGAGGCTCTGGGACGCTAGGACGGGTGAATCGATCCGGAGCTTTAGCGGCCACAAGGACTCGGTTGTGCGTGTAGCGTTTTCGCCTAATGGGAAGAGAGTACTCACGGGAAGCGATGACAACACCGCAAAACTGTGGGACGCGGAGACCGGTCGCATGCTGCGCACGTTTGCCGGTCACCTAAACGCCGGAAAAGGCATGTTCCCCAACCGCGTCAGAGGCGTGGCCTTCTCACCCGATGGCAAACGCGTCCTGACCGGCGGCGATGACAAGACGGCGCGGCTCTGGGATGCGGACTCCGGACGCGAGCTGCGCCGGTTCGTCGGCCACACCGGCCGGGTGTCCAGCGTCGTGTTTTCGCCAGACGGACAACGAGTCATGACGGGAGGTACCGACGACACCGCGAGAATCTGGGATGCCAACTCAGGCCGTCAGGTGCACACGTTCACCGGCCATGGCCGCGCCGTCAACTGCGTGACCTTCTCCTCTGACGACCGATGGGCGCTGACCGGGAGCGATGACGGAACGGTAAAACTCTGGAATACAACGTCCGGGGCACAAGTCCGCACCTTCGCCGAGCAACCCGGGAAGATTACGAGCGTTACGTTCTCGCCGGACGGCCGAGGAGTGCTCACGACAGCCGACGACAGCACGGTAAGGCTTTGGGACGCGGATCAGAATCATGAGCTCCGCACGTTTCGCGGATACTCGGGCGCCATCAGGGGCGCTGTCTTCTCTGCGGACGGCCGTCGGATTCAAACCGCGAGTCTCGAGTCCGCGGTGGAGCTGTGGGACGGCGAAACGGGACGGCAGCTGCAGCGGTTTGCGCTACCTCTCAGCAACGGTTTCACGAGCGTGGCGTTTTCGGCGGACGCGCGTCTCGCGCTGACCGGCGGCTTCGACGACAACACGGCAAGACTTTGGGACGCAGAAACCGGCCGGTTGCTTCGGACATTTCAGGGCACGGTGAAGCGCTTTGAAACCGCTGTGATCAATGACGTGGCGTTTTCTCCCGACCGCAAGTACGTGCTGGTCGGCGGCCGCGACAACGTGGCGACCTTGTGGAACACGGCGACGGGCGAACGCGTGCGCACGTTTGCTGGTGGAAGCGCCGTCCAATCGTCCGTGGAAGCAGTCGCCTTTTCGGCAGACGGAAGCCAGGTGTTGATGTCCGACGGGACGTTGTCCAACGGGACGGCCAAGCTCTGGGATGTTGCCACCGGCGGCCTTGTCCGCACCTTCGAGGAACCTGCGTTCGTCACGAGCGTGGCGATCTCCCCGGATGGGCGCCACGTGCTCATCGGCAGCGGCCCGGCGGCCAGACTGCGCGATGCGACGAATGGTCAGCTGCTCCGCACCTTCTCGGGGCACACAAGCCGCGTCACACAAGTCGCCTTCTCGCCCGACGGCCGCCGGGCACTGACGGCATCGGCGGATCACACAGCGAAGCTCTGGGACGCAGAAACCGGACAATCCCTTCGAACCTTCGCAGGTCATACCGACTCGGTGTCTCGCATCGCGTTCTCCCCGGATGGCCGACATGTCTTGACGGGAAGCAACGATCACACGACGCGATTGTGGAATGCCGAGACTGGGGCTGAGCTGTGCACCCTGATCTCGTTCGACGACGGCACCTGGGCCGTCGTGACGCCGGACGGCCGCTTCGACACCGATAACCTCGACGGCAATCCGGGCCTCCACTGGGTGATGCCCGACGATCCGCTGCACGCGCTGCCGCTCGAAGTGTTCATGCGCGACTACTACGAACCCGGACTGCTCCGGCGCGTGCTGGCCGGAGACCGGCTTCCCGCGGTTGCGTCGCTGTTGAACGTCAATCGTGTGCAGCCCGCGGTCGCGGTCACTCGCATCGAGCCCACGGCGGCGGATCCGGGACTCGTCGACGTGACAGTCAAGGTCAGCTCGGCGCAGCGGGCGTTCCAGCGAAACGGCTCGAGCGTCACGATGACGACCGGCGTATATGACGTGCGGCTGTTCCGTGACGGCCAAATTGTCGACGAGTGGCCGATTCCTGAACGCGACGCCTCGCCGGGGGCGCGCCGCCACGGCGCGGAGTCTCTCGCGGCGTGGCGCAAGGCTGCGGCGGTCACGCTCGACGCGACGGGATCGGGAGAAATCACGTTCACGTCGATCAAACTGCCCCGGCAGCAGAGCGCGAATCCAGTCGAGTTCGCGGCCTACGCCTTCAACGACGACCGGGTCAAGAGCGAGACCTCGCGCAGGAAGTACGAGGTCCCCAACACGCTGTCGACGTTGAAAGGACGTGCCTACCTCGTGACGATTGGCGTCAATCTTACGGAGAATCCCGCGTTTGACCTGCGGTTTGCGGCGGCGGATGCCGCGGCGTTGAGCGACGTGCTCCACAAGAATCTGTCCCAAGTCGGAGACTTCGCGGACATCATCCGAATTCCGCTTATCTCCGACTACGAGATGAAAGACGGCGTCAAGGTGCCAATATCGACGACAGCCACCAAGGCGAATGTGAAGGCCGTGCTGGATCTGCTCGCCGGACGTCGTGTGGATTCCGACGCCATGGGCCGTGTTCCGAACGCCGCGAGCATCAAGCCTGCACGGCCCGAGGACCTCCTGGTGATCTCGCTGTCGAGCCATGGCTATGCTGATGCGCAAGGGAACTTCTATTTCCTTCCATACGATATCGGGACGGGCACGCAGGGCGGCATAACGCCTGGAATCCTCGAGCACGCGATCGCGAGCGATGAGCTCACCGACTGGTTGCGCGCCGTGGACGCCGGCCAGATCGCGATCATCGTGGATGCGTGTCATTCGGCGGCGACCATTGAGGCGGAGGGATTCAAACCAGGGCCCATGGGCAGTCGCGGCCTCGGCCAGCTGGCATACGATAAGCGGATCAAGATCGTGACGGCGAGCCAGGCGGCGGATGTCGCGTGGGAGTACGACGCGCTCCAGCACGGGCTGCTGACGTTCGCGCTGGTCACCGACGGCCTCGTGCGGGGACAGGCAGACTACAAACCCAGGGACGGTGAGGTGAAGCTCGCAGAATGGCTCGCGTTTGGAACCGGGCGCGTTCCACAGCTAGATCAGGCGATCAGGGAAGGTCGCCTCGAAGGACTCACCACCGCAACGCGCGGGCTCGCCCTTGTCGCAAACTCGCCAAGGTTGCAGCGGCCCGTCCTCTTCGATTTCGCCAGGAGCAACGCCGGCCCCACGATTGCGCGCTGACGTCTTGGCCCTTTTGCTCACGTTCCGTAATGTGCCGCCCGAGTAGCGGTTGGCGGCGGCATATTCCAATGATGGCATCGTCGTCGTGACCGGGAGCTGGGACAAGACCGCACGCGTGTGGTACACCGTGAGCGGCCGCGATCGGCTCATGTCGATTTTTGGAGCCGCACCGGTGCTGCCGGTTCGCGATGTGGCAGCGAGCGCCGATTGGTATGCCCGCATGCTCGGATTTCAGTCGGGTCTGTTCCCGAAATCGCGCCGTACGTCTTCGCGATTCTGAGTCATCCAGGCGGCGCGGAAATTATGTTGCGGCGCGTGGCACCTGATGCGGCGCCCGCATCAGACGGTCGACCGTCGCGTCCCGCGAGGAGGGGTGTCGGCGCGGCGCGTCGTTCCTGTTCCCTCACGGCTGTTTCCCTTTGGTATTCCTGCCCGACTTGGCGATACCCGGCTTCAGACGGCAGCCTAATCCGCGCTGTCGTGAGCGGCAAGGGGCTGTCGTGAGGGGGAGGGGCCGAGAACGGGCGTTATGCTAACCGCGAGACGGCCTTAATATCTCCTATCGTCATCGTCCCTCCGGAAATGACGATCAGCTTGCCGCAGCGCTCCCGGTGTTGCACGGCAAAGGCCGCACCGACCATGCCGCCGAGGCTCGCGCCCACGAAGGTGACCGGCACGGTGCAGCGGCAGCCTTCGAGCCATGCCGCGAGGAGATCCGCGAGCCCGGACACTGAGAGCGCCGGCGGCGAGGGTGCGTCTTCAAATTCGCGCCAGGTCGATCTGTTTCCCGGCCAGCTCGGGCAGAGCACCGTGTAGCGGGTGATATCGATGAGATCCGGCGCGCCAAGGGCCCGCCACCAGGCCTCGCGACCGGCGGCGGGCTCGGCGCAGCCGTCACGAAGGGAAAAGGCGACGCGGTAATGCCGCCGACGATCACGGCGGCAGGTGCGGTGCCGGGATCGGGACCGTACACCCAACCACTCAAGCGCACGTCCGTCAACGTGTGCCCTTCGATCGTCATGGAAAGTCGCTCCACGACAAGGCAGCGAGGACAGGTCTCGGGACTGGTGTCGTGAGCATGCGTCAAAAGGCGGCGTCCTTCGCTCTTCGTTCCTAGTTCTTCGTTCCTAGTTCTTCGTTGCTCTTCGTTCCCTAGGAGTCTGTCCGAGAAACCACAATGACCGTGGTCACTTCAGCACTCTGCGCGCCTACGCGCGCGCATCCGTCGATTGTGCCGGCCAGAAGACGTCCACAACTCGTGTTCGGCCAGCAGCTGGGTGATCGCGCGGCCACCAGATCAGGACGCCGTGGCCAATCAGGTGCAGCAGACCCGATAGAGCTTCAGGACGTTGTGCGTCGTACAGACCAGTGCCCATTCACCCCGCACTTTCTCGAGCCCACGCAGCACGAATTGTCGGAAGCCACGCGCGTGTTTGATTTGCCCGAGCACAGGTTCCACGATGCCCTTCCGCGTCGCGTAGACTGTCGCACCAGCCTTCGTCTGCAGCTTGCGCGCCATGCGCTGGATGCGCGTGGCGCCCGTCGGGATGCGGCCCCGCGGAGGCGGTCCGCGCCGCTCACCATGCTTCATCTTGCGTGTCGCGACATAGCCGTCGATCGCTGTCGTCGCCAGATAATTCAGGTTCTCGTCCGAGCAATAGCCACTGTCGGCGAGGATTTCCGCCGGCAGCTGGCCGGCCTGGTCGTGGATCGTGGTGATCATCGGCCGCAGCTGCTGTTTGTCGTTCGTCTCCTGCGTGACCGATTCGCCGACAATCAGCTGCAGGGTGCTTTCGACGGCGACCTGCACGTTGTAACCCTGCACGAACCCTTCGGGTTTGTGGTGCATGATCCGCGACTCCGGATCGGTGAAGTTGTATTGCGCCGTATCTGGAGGCGTCGTGTCACCCCCCGGCGGGCTCGCGGTCGCAGCTTCGTCGCGGGCGCGCGCCTCCAACGCCCGCTTCGCGTCTCGAATCCGCTGCAGCCGCGATTCGCGCCGTTGCAGCTCCGCCGGCAGACTGCTGCCGCGTCCCTCGCGCCCGTGCCGCGCGTCCTCCTCCGCGTCAGTCGCCTCGGCCTGCGCGAGCAAGTGCTTCACTTCCACCTTGAGCTGTCGCTCCTTCTCGCGCATGCGGCCATAGCTCATCGCTTTGTGCTTCGAGGCATTCGCTTTCACCTTGCTGCTGTCGAGCGCCACGCGGCCGAGCGTCAGCGCGCCGGCTGCCAACGCGAGCCGCAACACTTGCTCAAACAAACCGCGCAATGCGGACAGGTGCTGCTTGCGAAAGTCGCTGATGGTGCGAAAGTCCGGCTGATTGCCTGCGGCCAACACGCGAAAAGCGACATCCTCTGCCAGACGTCGCTCGATCTTTCGCGACGAAAACACGCCGACGCAGTACGCGTAGACCAGCACTTTCGTCATCATGACGGGGTGGTACGGCGGCTGCCCGCGCTCTTCGTCCTCGTACGCCGTGGTGATCGCCGACAGGTCCAACTGATCGACCAAGTCGCTCACAAAGTACGCCAGGTGATCATCCGGCAGCCAGTCACGCAAACTTGGCGGCAGCAGCAGATCCTGCTCGGGCACGTACGGTCGATACGTTTTTGCCATCGACCGCAGTGTAGGCACGCAGCGCGGGAATGCAAGTGTTAATGACGATTACTCGGACAGACTCCTAGGCTACACCGATTGAAACGGCGTCAAACAGGGTACACAATACACGCCTTCCCGCCGATGGCCAGCACCAGTCCGGCCGGCGCTCGCAGGGTTGTACGGTTTGGCGTCTTCGAGCTCGATGCGCGCACCGGCGAGCTGCGCAAACACGGTGTCAAAGTCAGATTGCAGGGCAAGCCCTTCCAGCTCCTGCACGCCCTTCTGGAGCGGCCTGGCGAGATCGTGACACGCGATGAGTTGCGCGAACGGCTCTGGACCTCGGATGTCTTCGTCGACTTCGAAGCTGGTCTCAACACGGCAGCGAATCGCTTGCGCATCGTTCTCGGCGATTCCGCCGAGAGTCCTCGGTACATCGAAACGCTCTCGCGACTCGGCTATCGATTCATTGCGCCGGTCGAGCTCGCTGACGAAACGCCGGCACACGTCTCCGAGGCGCTGCCAGCTGCCGGCGGCGGCCGGCCCCGGCAAGCGGCGGTGCTTCGCGCCCTCAGCGTTGCTCTGATCGTCAGCGCACTGGTCGTTACATCCTGGTTCGCATTGCGCCGGCCGGCACCCGCCGAATTTCAATTTCGCCAGGTGACTTTTCGGCACGGACAGATCTGGGGTGCACGCTTCGCACCCGACACACGCAGCATTTTGTACACCGCAAGTTGGGATAACGGACGGCGTCGGCTCTTTGTGACCTACCCGTCAAGTCCTGAATCGCGACCGCTGGGGTTCGAGGATCTGAGGCTCGTGGCTGTTTCGAGCTCCGGTCAGCTCGCGCTGATGTCGTTCGACGGCACGTTGCCGGTCGCTGGCGGCACCCTGTCCCGCGTTGCCATGAACGGCGGTGCGCCGTCGCCCGTTCAGCGCAACGTGATGTCGGCCGATTGGGATCCAACGAGCGACCGGCTCGCCATCGTCCGCGCCGCCGACGGAATGAACCAGCTGGAGTTTCCGATTGGCACGCCTGTGATGTGAACAGCGGGATGGTTGAGCGGCGTACGTGTGGCGCCGCGCGGCGATCAGATTGCGTTTGTCGAGCACCCCGTGCGAAACGACAACCGCGGATCGGTCAAGCTGACCGACCTCGCGGGACACGTGCGAATGCTGTCGGGTGAATGGACCGAGGTCGGCGGCATCGCGTGGCATCCGTCAGGCGAAATCTGGTTTACCGCGGCACGCGACGGCGCGCCGAAGTCGCTGTGGGCAGTCAGTCCGTCCGGCAGCTTCCGCCCAGTCACGCAGATTGCCGGCTCGATGACGCTTCGCGATATCGCGCCCGACGGCTCCGTGCTCCTCTCGCGCGATACCACGCTACTCGAGCTTGCCGCGGTGCTTCCGAACGAGCAGCGCAACCTGACCTGGCTTGATTGGTCGCGCGTCGCCGATCTGTCAGGCGATGGAACCGTCGTGCTCTTTGACGAGGAAGGCGTCGCAGCCGGGGCGGAATATGCGATTTACGTCCATCGCCTCACCGATGGCTCGACGATGCGGGTCGGCGAGGGCACGGCGATGGCATTGTCGCCGGACGGCAAGTTCGTACTCGCCGGCGGCACGCGCGATCGAACGAAGCTGCGCTTGTTGCCGGTCGATCAAGGCACGCCGCGCGAGCTTCCCGCATCAGGGCTCGAGTATCAGTGGGTGCGCTTTTTTCCCGACGGCCACCGGCTGCTCGCGCTGGCGAGTGAACCAGGACGGCCATTGAGGCTATACGCGCTCGATATCGACAACGGGAAGTCCGTTCCGCTGACGCCGGCGACGATGACCCGCAACGCGGCTGTGTCGCCGGATGGAACCCGTGTGGCTCTCCTGACTGCCGACGGCAAATTGATGATCTACCCTTCCTCTGGTTCCGGCGAGGGGCGGCTCGTTCCAACGGATGGCGTACTGGGACCGCTCCTTTGGGATGCCGACGACTGGATTTACGTTCAGCATCTCGGCTCGTACACGCAAATCCCAACTCGAATCTCCCGTTTCCATCTGCCCACCAGCCGGCTCGACTATTGGCGCGAGGTTCAACCCACCGATTCGCTTGGCGTCAATGCGATCACGAAGGTCATGGTGTCGAGGGAGAGCAAGACCGTGGTCTTCAACTACCGAAGGGCACTGTCGGAGCTTTTCGTCGCGCAACCCTCTGCTCGTTAGCCTCGCTGCTAATTCCTTTTGAATCTGTTGCTTGTACCGTTAGCAGCAAGTCACCACGCGTCTATTGCGGCGCTCGGCGGCAATCGCTATCTTGTGCGGGTTGACTGACTGAAAGAAGAGGTGGTTCCAATGGTGAGACACTTTGTTTTGCTTTGCGCAGCGACAGCGCTCAGCGGCTTGGCCGCCTTGACAGTTGGGGCCCAGACGCAGACGCCGCCCGCGCCGCTGGTCGATCGGGTAGGTTTCCCCGAGAACTATCAGACCGAATACGTTCCCCTTTTTTGGTTCGATCGCCCCGACAACGGCCAGATCCGCATTGTTTTCGGCAACGACAAGGCGGCGTCGGTGAGAACGCCCGAAATGAGAGGCAAACCTTATCCTTACGGCTCCATTCTGGTCATGGAGACGTGGAGTTCGCAAAGAGGCCCAGGGAACGTTATTCTGCGCGACGCTGCCAATGGCCACTTCCTTCGCAACCAGCTGACCACGATTTTCGTGATGCGAAAGGAAAGAGGTTTCGGAGAGGACTACGGACCGAACCGGAATGGGGAGTGGGAGTATGTCGCGTATCTACCCAATCGAGGGTATCAGACTGAGCCACGTAACTCCTTCAGCTGCGCGCAGTGCCACCTGTTCGCCAAGGCAGAGAGAGATTGGGTGTTTCGGCCGCACCTCGTTGAAGAGGGCGGGCCGGCCACGGGCGTTGTCCCCGACGTAGTCGTGCAGCATTACGCCTTAATTCCATCGACACTCCGCGTGAAGCTTGGAACTGTCGTGACGTGGCTGAACGATGATGAGTTTGATCATCGCCTTGGCGCAACGGGAGAGGGGGGCTTTGAAGCCCCGAATATCACGGAAGGTTCAAGCTTCCAGACTCGTTTCAACCGTGTGGGGACGTACGACGTCGCGTGTCGCATTCACACCGGTATGCACAGCACAGTGATTGTGGAGCCGTAGGCGTCAGGTGACAGGTATCAGCCTGATACCTGACCTGACACCTGACCCCTGATACGGAGCGTGGGCAGGACCTGATTGCTGTCGTGAGGGCAAGGGGCTGTCGTGAGGGGGAGGGGCCGAGAACGCGCGTTATGCTAACCGCGAGACGGCCTTAATATCTCCTATCGTCCTAGCCGTGGTAGCGAGACCGGAAGCGACTCGCCAGGAGAACGAGTCCGGTTCCTAAGAACGCAAGCGATCCGGGTTCCGGCACGGTCTCGCCGCTTGTGGATCCGCTGCTTGTGGATCCGCCGCTTGTAATCAGGTCCTTGTCACTACCTCCGTTGTCGAACCCACGGAACCGGATGGCCTCGGACGTCACAATGCCCGCTTCGGTCAATCCCGCGAGCGGACCGGTGAGCGCGAGCACAAAAGTCGCTGTCGACCCGGTAGGGATGCCGCCGGACGGGTTGCCGCCGCCTTCCCAGTCATTTCCTGTCGCGCTCAGAAGCCAGTTGAATGAGAGGCCCTGATTATCGAATGGGTTCACCGACGGGTTCTGCGACAGGAAGAAATTCGCATTCGTGGTGCTGCTGAGGCTGGCCGAGAGACTTGAGGGCAGCCAGAACGCGTCAGCCGTGAGAAACCCACCGAAGGCGACCGGCGTCGTGTTCGTGAGCGTGATCGTCAACGTGTTGCCCGACAGCGACACCGACTTCGCGCAGCTGCCGTTGCCCGCTCCACTATCACCGGCATTGTCACAGATGCCAATCGTCGCCGCTGCCGCAGACCCGGTCGCCAACACCGCAAGGAGGATGGCGTTCAAGCAAATCGAGAGAGTTCCGCTTCGTTTTGACATCGTACGCTCGTGAACCAAGTCGCTGCCAGCGTGATCTCAGACCCGCGCGAGCGTGTTCGCGCAGGCAGCGGTTCGCCTCTCAGTTGTCGTGCCAAGTCAAGGGCATCGCGACTGTTAACACTGCAGGCGATACAATCTATGACTCTGCCGGTATATTGGCGACTAATGTCGCGCGACAATTCTGTCAGACGCCCTAGCCAGCGAGCGGCAAGGTGGCGCGCCGAACGTTCGAACGTTTCCGCCGATCGACTCTGGAAGGCCTGTTAAAGGCAGCCGCATCTGCGAGTTGGAGCGACGTCGGGAATTGTACGCAAGGACTTGAGGAACAGGTCTGTTCCTCGAGTCACGCGAAAGTACTTTGATCCAGTCGCGATCAGCGACACTACTTTAGTCAACCTGGGCCGTAGGAACTCGGTTTGGCGGAGCCCGCGCTTTTTCGGCGACTACTTCGCGAGGGAGATCGTCTGGGTGGCCCAACTCCCGTCAACCGCGGCGAAGTGTTCGTTCAACTGCCGAGAAGTTGAGAATCGAGGTTCGTCATGCCGCGCAACCGCGCGGTGTTCAGCAATATCGGCGCGTTGCGGGCACAAAATGCCGCGATCGCGCGTGATTCCAGAGTGCCGTACGCGGTGATAATCACCCTGGTGGACGCTCCCCCAGTCGTCCTCGTCGTCGAAGACCATGCGACGGTTCGTGACCCGCTTGTGCGGTTTCTGGAAATGCGGCAATACACCGTCGTCGCGGCCGAAACGGCAAATGAGGGTCTCGATGGCATTCGAACGCACTCCCTTGTCAGGCGGCCATCGTCGACATGCGACTGCGGGAAGGCTCCGGCCGCGATGTGATTGCCGCGCTGCCACCCGGAGTGCCCGTGATCATCTGTGCCGGTCTGCGATCCGATGCCGCGGATCTCGAGCGCAGCGGTCCGCTCACCCGGATCGTCCAGAAGCCGTTCTCGCTCATGGCGCTGATGGACTCGCTCGAAGACCCGCTGGCGCAGGCGAAACCCGATCGGTAACTGTCGGCGCAGGTTCGCGGTCAGAGGATCTACTTGCCCATCGCGGACAAGGCGAACTCGGTTCCGAGCTCCGCTGTCGTGTTGCGCAGATCGAGCGTCGGATTGACTTCAACGAGATCGAGAGACGTGAGCTTCCCCGACTCCGCCACCATCTCCATGACGACGTGCGCTTCGCGGTAGTCGAGCCCGCCTTTGACTGTCGTGAGGGCAAGGGGCTGTCGTGAGGGGGAGGGGCCGAGAACGGGCGTTTTGCTAACCGCGAGACGGCCTTAATATCTCCTATCGTCTTCTTCGACGGTTCTATAATCCCGGACACGAGTACGTGTATCAATTAAAACTATGTCGGATGCGTCGCCCGCTTGTCGCCGAAGTTGACTTTTCGCGACCTTAGCCGACACTTTCAATCACTCGACGCACACCCGTGCTGGGCGCAACCTGTCGCGCCGACTGACCCTTCGAGTGTTCCGAGCCCTGTAGCGGCTCGGAGCTTCCGCCTGACGAACCCTGACCAACCTGACAACTCAGACAGTGCGCACAGTGTGCGCGCAGGGGACGGGTTACGTCGATGTCGAAGAAGCGATCCTCCACCCAGGCATTTGCGAGATTGAAGAAGGTGCCGAAGAAGAAGCCGGTGCCGCTGGCCGACTTGCCTGATCTGATGGACGTTCCGACGTTCATGGAGGCGACGGACACCAGTCGGACGAGTGTCTACAACCTGATCCGGCGCGGATTCATCCCAGTCGTCCGAATCGGACCGCGACATCTACCTATTCCAAAGAGCTTCTTGCTGAAGGCCGGTTAGAGGAATCGACCATGAAGAAACACAAGCGTACTCGCGGACGACGGGCGGGGCGCACGAAATCGGGTGCGCGATTGCAACGAGGCAGCCCGCTGCGACAGCAAATCGAAAAACTCTTGACGACGCTGAAGAAGACCTAAATACGCGCGGCCTGCAGGTCCGACAACCGGCAGGCCCGCGTTCACTTTTGCGAGGCGAAGTTCTCGACGTGAATTGTACATCTATCGGGCGCGGCCGTGTTCGTTGACCGCGGCGACGTGGGCGCCGACGCGGCCGATGCATTATTTCGGTCGGCACTCGATCGCGGCATCGAGCCCTTTCGCGATGCAGCCAAACGCCTTTACGCAACGATCGCTGTGAACGAACACAAGGAACATCACGCGCTGAATAGCCGGGCGGTTCGTGTGTGGCTGCAACAGATCCATCGCGCGGATACAGGACACTTGCCGAACA
>WNFU01015547.1_pt1 | contig 17236 bp, 13 predicted proteins | sample 5400121 | NCBI WGS metagenome assembly WNFU01 (sample SAMN13153360, study PRJNA577476) | soil metagenome | isolation source: 100 cm soil or saprolite under grassland replicate 1 | place: USA:California | collected 2016-06-15
CGCCACCACCCCCGTCACTCGAGCAGCCCGCCGCCACCAGCGCAAGCGCCAGGGCCAAGGCAGCCAGCCAGCGTCGCATCGTCTGCATCCCCTTCTTCCCCTCGAATCGGCCACAGATACGCTCGCTGGCATGGCCCAGGTCGGCTGTGCGGCACGTGATGGCCACCAGAGAGCACTGCGGGGAGAGAATCTAGGCTAGTCGCACTGCATCCGGCAATAGTCGACCTGATGGAGCAATTGCCTCATCGCGGTGGGCAGGCAACCTGCACAGGGAGGAACCCGTGGCCAACCTCGGCTTCATAGGGCTCGGCGTGATGGGCGGGCGGCTCGCCAAGCGGCTGCTTGCGGCCGGGCACGACGTCACCGGCTACAACCGCACCAGGTCCAGGGCCGACTGGCTGGTCGGGCACGGCCTGCGCCTGGCGCCGAGCCCGCGCGAGGTCGTCAGGGCGGCCGAGGTCACCTTCAGCATGGTGAGCGACGCCAGGGCGCTGCGGGCCGTGACCGAGGGGCCTGACGGCGCGCTGGCGGGCCTGCGGCCCGACCAGGTCTACGTGGAGATGAGCACGGTCGGTCCCCTGGTGGTGGAGGAGCTGGCCGTCAAGGTGGCCGAGACCGGGGCGCACCTGGTCGAGGCGCCGGTCATGGGGACCGTGGCCACCCTCGAGCAGGGCAAGCTCCACGTCGTCATGCTCGGCGGCGACGCGGCGGTGTGCGAGCGGGTGCGGCCGTACCTCGACGAGCTGGGCCGCAAGGTGGTGTACGTCGGCACCACCGGCAAGGCCATGCTGCTCAAGGCTGGCGTGAACCTGAGCCTGCCGGTCCAGATGGCCGCGCTCGCCGAGGGCGTGCTGCTCGCCGAGAAGGCCGGCGTCCCGCGCGAGGTCGCGCTCGAGGCGATGCTGGCCAGCCCGACCACCTCACAGGCCACCGCCAACCGGGTGCCGTTCCTGTCGGAGCTGCCCGAGGAGCCGTGGTTCGACGTTCGCATGATGCAGAAGGACCTCGAGCTCGCGCTGGAGCGCGGCCGCGCGCTCGGCGTGCCCATGCCGATGACCGCGTCGGCCAACCAGCTGCTGACCGCCTGCCGCGGCCTCGGCTACGAGAAGGACGACTTCGCCGCGCTCTACCACCTGCTGGCGCGCCTCGCCGGCCTGGACCGCTGACGGTCTGGCCCGGCTCAACCCCGCGCCGGGGCGATCCCCTGGTAGGTCGCGTCCACCGTCAGGATCAGGGCGCCCGAGCCGGTCGCCCCTCCGGTGGCCCGCTCCAGCCTGACCTGCTTGCCGAGCAGGAATGCGAGGAGCTTCGCCTGCTGCTCCAGCGCCGGCGGGTAGCTGAGCGTGGAGCCGCTGCCGCTCGGCTTGGAGGCGTTGCCGGTCTGCACCACCCGCAGGCCGTAGCTGCGCAGGCCGTCCGCGGCTCGCGCGGCCGCGCCCGGCACCCCGCCGCCGTTGAGCACCACCAGGCGGACGTCACGCAGGCTGACGCCCTTGCCGTTGGTCAGGCCGACGGGTGGGAGCTGGGCCGTGTCCTCGGTGATCGCCTTCATGAAGATCGACGCCTCCGGCGCGGCCCTGACGTAGTCCACGCCGTTGCTGGGGTCGATGCCGCCGTCGAAGCTGGGGTACAGGCGCATGTCGACCGACCCGGAGTCCAGCTTGCCGAGGCGCCGCAGCAGCGAGATCGCCTCGCTCGTCTTCAGCGTGTCGTCGCTCTTGACGTGCTCGGCGACCATGTTGCCGATGCTCATCAGCTTCGGCAGGTTGAGCAGGTTGCCCTTGGAGGAGACCTTGGTCATCACCGCGCGCAGGAACTGCTGCTGGCGGCCGATGCGGCCGAAGTCGGAGTCGATGTGCCTGGCGCGGACGAACGCCAGTGCCTGCATGCCGTTCATGTTGTGGCAGCCGGGCGGCATGTGGAGGTTGGCGAAGCTGTCGTCCAGCCGGTGGCCGGTCTGGTTGCACAGCCGCACCCCGCCAAGGGAGTCGACCACCTTCAGGAAGCCGGCGAAGTCGACCTCGGCGTAGTGGTTGACCGGCACGCCCAGATTGTCCTCGATCGTCTTGACCAGCAGGTTGGGGCCGCCGAGCGCGTAGGCGGCGTTGATCTTGTCCTGACCGTGACCGGAGATGCTGACCTTCAGGTCCCGCGGGATCGAGATCATCACGGCCTTCTTCCGGCCGGGGCTGATGTGCACCAGGATGATCGTGTCGGTTCGCCCGCCGGCCACCTGGCGCGTGGCCGCCCGGTGCAGGTCCTGCTGCGACAGCCCGGCGCGCGAGTCCGAGCCGACCACCAGGTAGTTGGTGGCCCCCGCGCCGCTGGGCACCAGGTTCTGGATCGTCTGCGCTCCCTTGCCGACCACGTGGTTGAGGTAGCGCCAGCCGAGGAAGACGCCGCCGAGGGCCACCACGAGCACGAGCGCCACGCCGATCACCAGGGCGCGGCGCAGGTTCCGGCGACGCGAACGCGGTGGGGGAACCGGCGGGCCGGCGGGCAGGCGGTTGCCCTGCACCGCCCGGCCGAGTGCCTCGAGGCTCTCCCAGCGGCCGCCTGGGACCGTGGACGTCTTCCGATCGGACACCTGCAGCGCTCCCCAGTGGGACGGCCGCGACGCCGTCCTGCCATCCGTCGCGGCGTGTGGCCTTCGAGAAGATCGGAAACGAGCCTAGCATGCACCTTCTGTTTGCATCCCCGATCGACGCCGAACGATAACTGCTCGATACCTCAGCGTTAGGATCAGCGCGATGAGCCCGTCCGCACCGGATGCCGACGATTTCGCGCGATTGCTGGCGCGCCAGGTCGCCCGCCACGGGGACAGACCGCTCATCACCTGGTACGGCGCCGGGCCCGGCGAGCGGGTGGAGCTGTCCTGGAAGACCTTTGAGAACTGGGTGGCCAAGACGGCCAACCTCCTGGTCGAGGAGCTGGGCGTTGCGCCCGGCGACCGGGTCGCCATCCTGCTGCCGGCGCACTGGCAGGCGCCTGTGGTGCTCGCCGCCTGCTGGCTCGCGGGCGCGGCGGCGGTCCCCGCCGGCGCGGTCCCCACCCAGCCGCGCTGCCGCGTCGCCTTCGTCCACGAGGACCTGCTCGCCGCGGCGCTCCAGCACCTCCCCGCCGGCGCGCCGCGGCCCACGCTGGTCGCCATCACCGCGGACCTGCTCGGCCGCGGCGCTGGCGACCTCGGCGGCGCGCTGCCGTTCGCGCGCGCCGTGCCCGGCATGCCCGACCACTTCGACGGCGAGGGGCGGCACCGCCGGGCGGAGGCGCTGCTGCCGCCGGGGCCGGACGGGCGCGGCTGGTCGCAGGGTGAGCTGCTGGCGGGGGCCGCCCGCCTGGGCGAGCGGATCGGCCTCTCCGGCGCCGACCGCCTCTACAGCGGGCTGGGGCTCGAGACGGCGGCCGGTGTGAACGCCGGCCTGGCCCTCCCGCTGGCCGCGGGCGCCGGGGTCGTGCTGGAGGCGGCATTCCGCCCGGACCGGCTGTGGCGGCGGCTGGCCGAGGAGCGCGTCGCCCTCGCGCTGCTGCAGCCCGGGCAGGCGCGCGCCCTGGCCGAGGCCGGGCCGCCCGCGGCACTCGACCTGTCCCGTCTCCGCAAGATCCTCTCACCGGAAGAGTGGTAGGTTCCTCGTCCGGTCTGCAACTGCCAGGAGCTGACGAATGAAGCTGTCAGTGATCGTTCCGTTCTACAACGAGCTACGGACGCTCCCGACGGTGATCGACCGGTTGCTGGCGGTCGACTTCGCCTCGCTCGGCCTCGAGACCGAGCTGGTGTTCGTCGACGACGGCTCCACCGACGTGAGCCGGAGCTTGCTCGACCCCGCGCCGCGCGACGACGTCCGGCTGATCGTCCACGAGCGCAACCTGGGCAAGGGCGCGGCGGTCAGGACCGGGCTCGAGGCGGCCACCGGCGACGTGCTCTGCATCCAGGACGCCGACCTGGAGTACGACCCGGCCGACCTTCCCAGCCTGCTCCAGCCGATCGTCGACGGCGCCTACGAGGTGGTGTACGGCAACCGCTTCAAGGGCAGCGCCGCCGGGCTGTACTTCAGCCACCGGGTGGCGAACCGCCTGCTCAACCTCATGGTCAACGTCGCTTTCAACCGCTACCTGTCGGACGTCTACACCGGCTACAAGGTCTTCACCCGCCAGGCGTTCGAGGGCCTCTCCCTGACCGCCAGGACCTTCACGGTCGAGATGGAGCTCACCGCCCACTTCCTCCGCAAGGGGCTGGTGATCTTCGAGGTGCCGATCTCCTATCGCGCGCGGACCTACGCCGAGGGCAAGAAGATCCACTTCAGGGACGGCTTCCTGGCCGCCGGCGCGCTGCTGCGCTACCGCTTCCAGCGGCGCCCCGGCGTCGTGCTCGGCCCTGCCTCGCGGCGCGCGCCGGACGCCCCGGGAGCGGTGCGGCCGATCGAGGGCGACGCCACCATCCATGCACTGGGGCTCGAGGACATGGCCTCCGCGCGGCAGTACCGCCGCTACGTCTACGACCTGCTCGCCCCCTACCTCGGTGCCAGCGTCCTCGAGGTGGAGGCCGGGCTCGGCGACTTCTCCGGCCAGCTCGCCGACCGCGAGCGCCTGATCCTCTCCGAGATGGACCCGATCTGCCTGCGCGCGCTCGAGGACCGCTACGGCTGGCGGGACGGCATCGAGATCGTCGAGGCGCACCCGGCCGGTCTCAAGATCGACCCGCGGGTGGACACCGTGGTCGCGCTCAACGTGCTCGGCCGCATGCAGGACGACGTCGCGGTGCTGCGCTCGATGGCGAGCGCGGTCGTGCCCCGAGGCACGCTGTTGCTGCTGGTGCCCGGCTTCCCGCAGCTCGCCGGCGCGTTCGACCAGGCGCTCGGCCACACGCGCCGCTACACGCCGGAGATGCTGAGCCGGGCGGTCACCACCGCGGGCCTGGTGCCCGAGGTGATCCGCCCGGTGAACCTGCTCGGCGGCATCGCCTGGTGGGCCGCGGTCCGCATGGCCCGGCAGGGCCGCCCCACCCAGGCCCTGGTGAGCCTCTACGACAAGCTGGTCGTCCCGGCCGAGCGCGCCATCGAGCGCCGACTCCAGCCCTCGTTCGGCCAGTCGGTCCTCTGCGTCGCCCACGTGCCCGCCCCGCCGGGCGCCTGACCTGATCGGCCCGGCGCCACCAGACAACCCAACGGTATCCGAAAAGCCGTTCGAGGCCACATACTACGTTCGTGGCGGTTCTTCCTTGGGCGAGGGCGGGATTGTACATTCGAGAGGCGCCCAGATGAAATGATCTGCTACAACTTGTCCGTCTGCCTGACACCGATATGAGGACAATGGTGGGTCACGGGCTCATGGCTATCCTGCCACGACGGGGAAAGATCAGGCCGCTTCACCTGTATATGACTGCCGTCTCTGTAGCGGGATTCGGTGTCTTCGTCCACGCGCTGGTGCGGGCGGTGCCGGCCTCACGGCAGACGCAGGCGGCCTTCTGGCTGCTGGCCGCGCTCATCCTGGTCCTGCAGGCCGCGCCGATCTCGGTGCAGCCGTGGGTGAGCGGCGTGGTGAGCACCTCGTTCCCGTTCGCGCTGGCCATGGTGCTCGGCTGGAGCGCCTACCCGGCGACGGTGGCGCTCGGGCTCGGCACGGTCCTCGGCGCCGTGCGCCTGCACCAGCCGCTGAGGAAGCTGCAGTTCAACTTCGGCCAGCAGGTCCTCATGATCGCCACGGCCGGGGCCGTCTACAGCCGGCTCGACGCGGGCCGGCAGTTCGAGTTCACCCGCGAGCAGCTCCTCAGCTTCGTCGCCGCCGCGCTCGCCGCCACGGTCGTCAATAGCCTGCTGGTCCGCGGATGCCTGGCGCTCGACGGGGTCCCGCCCTTCGCAACCATGAGCCGCCTCCGCTTCGAGGCGTGGACCTCCCTGGTGGAGCTGAGCATGACGCTGGTGGTGCTGCTCATCGCCCAGCAGGTCCCGTGGCTGCTCCCGGTGCTCACGCTGACCTCCATCATCCCCATCCACATGGCGGCCAGGGCGGCGCTGGCCGCCGACACGCGCCGCGCCGAGGCCGAGAGCGTGCGCGCCGCGGCGGAGGGCGCTCGGGTCCAGGCCGAGCTGGCCCGGGCGCGGGCCGAGGCCGCCCAGGCGGAGGCGGAGACGGCCAGAGCCGAGGCCGAGGCGGGACGCGCCGCGGCCGAGCAGGTGGCCAGCGAGCACGCACGGCTGATCGACGCCAGCAACCGGCTCATCCAGCGCCTCGAGGAGGTCGACCGGCACAAGGACGAGATGCTGGCGGCGGTCACCCACGAGCTGCGCACGCCGGCGTCGAGCATCCTCGGGGTGGCTCGCACCCTGAGCCAGGCCGGCGACCGCATCAGCGCGGAGCAGCATCAGCAGTTCCTGAGCCTGATCCTCGAGCAGGCCGAGCAGCTCGACCAGCTCATCAGCCAGCTCCTGCTCGCCGCCAAGCTGCAGCAGCCCCAGTTCGCCGCCGACCCGACCACACAGGAGCTGGCCGACCTCGCCAAGCTGGCGCACCGGGCGGGGCAGCTCGCGACCCTCACCTACCCGGACCGCACCGTCACGGTCGAGGCCAACGAGCCGCTGCCGGTGCGGGTCGACCGCATGGTGGTCGCGCAGATCCTCGGCAACCTGGTCGGCAACGCGGCCACCCACACACCGTCCGGCACGCCGATCTGGCTCGAGGCGAGGCGTCGCGGCGGCCTGGCGGTGGTCGCGGTCGAGGACCGCGGGCCGGGCGTGCCGCCGCAGGAGCGAGCCCGCGTCTTCGAGCGGTTCACGCAGCTGAACGGCGCCGACATACCTCCCAAGGGCGGCGTCGGCCTGGGCCTGTACATCGCGCGCCAGCTGGCGCGCGCGCAGCGCGGCGAAGTGCTCGCCGTCGACCCGGTCGAGGAGGGCGGCGCCCGCTTCGAGCTGCGCCTGCCGATGCTGGAGTCACCCCCTGACGGCAGCTCCGACGGGAAGCCCGCGATCGCCACCAAGCCGCAGGCTGAGGCCGACGCCGCAACGGGGTGATCAGGATCAGCCCTGCCGCGCCCCCGCTCTGGGCGCCTCGCCGGCAGGGCGCTGCCCGTGCCGCGCCAGCCTGCGATGCCGCAGCAGGGTGCGCAGGGTGCTCAAGCCGTAGACGACCGAGCGGCGGAAGTTCACCGAGCTCGCCTCGGTGAAATAGCGGGTCGGCACGGGGATCTCGCCGATGCGCAGGCCCGCGAGCACGACCTGTGACACCAGCTCCTGGTCGAAGACGAAGTCGTTGGAGTTGGCGTGGTAGTCGATCGCCTCGAGGAGCTTGCGCGAGTACGCGCGGTAGCCCGAGTGGTACTCGGACAGGTCCATCCGGAACACGCGGTTCTCGAGCGTCGTGAGGAAGCGGTTGGCGGTGAACTTCCAGCGCGGCATCCCGCCGGCCAGCGGGTCGCCGAGGAAGCGGCTGCCGAGCATCATGTCGGCCTCGCCCGCCAGGATCGGCGCGATCAGCCACCTGGAGGTCGAGCAACTCGGCGACCGCGACGGTGTCGTCCCGCGACAGGTCGTCGACCAGGATCACGTGGTCCACGACGGCGGCGGGGATCTCGCGGTAGGTGCGCACCAGGGTGCGCGCCGCGTTGTAGGCGGGCATGACCACGATGACCTTGGGTCGCCGCGATGATTGCTGCTGCATGGGTTGGCCTGTCCTGCGGGTTCGGTCCGGCTCAGCTGGCGTTGAACGACGAATGTCCCGGATGGTAGTCAATCAGCTGGCCCTCCGGCGACATCCAGGACGTACACGCCGCGACCGGGGTCGATCAGCAGTGGCGTGACCTGGACGTTGCCCACCCGCATCGGTGCGGTCGCGGTCAGCCGGGCGAAGCGGCCCGGCGGGCGGTCGCCCTCCTCGTCGTGGAAGACCGCGACCGTCCCCGACAGGGCCTGCTCGAGCGGCTGCGTGAGCGTGGCCAGGTAGAGGTCGCGCACCCTCGGCAACGGCAGTCCCAGCTCGAGGGCGATGCGCTGGCGTTGCGGCCCCGACACGACCACCACCGACCCGGGTGCGCGCACCAGCGGGCGGAGCGCGCGCACGGCCATGGCGGCGCTGCGGCTCGAGCGGGCACCCGAGTCCAGCGTCGACCGCACGCCCGGGTCGCGCGGCGCCAGTGGCCAGCACGCCGCCACGACCAGCGCGGCGGCGAGCAGCACGCCGAGCACTCCGGCGGGTGCCGCGCCGGGCCGCGCTGGCCACCGTGCGGCGGCCGCTCGCCACGGCAGCGCGGCCACGCCGGCGGCCAGCCAGGCCGCGCCGAGCGCTGCCAGCACCCGAACCCCTGCGTCGGGCGGGTCGAAGTAGCGGAAGGAGACATAGGTCCCGCGCCACGCCTGCACACCGAGCAGGCCGAGCACCCCGACCACGACCACGCCCAGCCCCACCAGCCAGGGCCAGGCCCGCCGCCACCCGAGCCACGCCACGCCGAGCACGGCCAGCACGCCGAGCAGCGGCTTCTCCGCGTAGCGCCGCCCGACCTGCGCCAGCCAGGCGGCCGGCGCGACCACCTGGCGGCCGCTGACCACGTCGGTGTAGCGCTCCGGGATCCGGAACGAGTACAGCGGGTCGCCCGCCAGCGCCAGGTCGTGCAGCAGCCACAGCAGCGGCGCGGCCAGCGGCAGCAGCAGCAGCAGCGCGCGCCGGTCGCCGCGACGCCAGGCGATCAGGCCGAGCAACGCGGCCGGCGGCAGCAGCAGCCAGCTCTCGGCGCGGGCCAGCGCGGCGACCAGCAGCGCGACCGCCGCAAGCCCCCAGCGGCGCCGGGGGCGCGACAGCGACTCGGCCGCCACCGCCCAGCCGGCCAGCGCCCAGATCACCGAGTTGCCCCTGGCGACCTGGAGGATCAGAGCGCCCGACCCGGCCAGCGCGAGCACCAGCGCCAGCGCGGCTGGCGCTCCCGCCAGGCGGGCGGTCGCTCGGGCCAGTGCGGTCAGCGCCAGCGCGAACGCCGCCACCGTGAGGGCGGTGATGGCGCGCCAGTCGTGGGTCAGTGTCCAGGCCAGGCCATAGACCAGCGTGAGCAGCGGCTTGGGGGTCGACAGCAGCAGCTCCTCGAGGCGCTGGCCGTGCGCCAGGCGGTCGAAGTAGATCACGGCCGCGTGCTCGTCCGGGTCGAGCAGCGCGGGGCCTGGCAGCCGCACCAGCCATGCGGCGCCGGCCGCGAGCGCCAGCCACAGCAGCGGCCAGGGCCACAGCCTCGACCCGGTCACGGGGCGCAGGACCCGCGCTACCGTCGCGCGTCCGCGGGAACCTCCAGCCTCGTCGACGCCCGCGACGACGCGGGCAGGCGGTAGAGCCGCAGCAGCTCACCTCCCCAGCGGACCTGGGCGACCACGGTGGTGCCGCGCAGCCCCCGCAGCTCGGGCACCTGCATGGTCGGGTCAGACGCGGCGGCCGGACCGGCGGCGAGGACGTGGGTGATGCCAAGGCGGCCGACCGGGTCGTCGGCGTTCGCGCCGGCCGAGGGCCACGGGGACACCAGCTCCGCCCCGGTGTCGAACAGCAGGGTCGGTGCGTAGGCGCCGAGGACGCTGGCGCGCGGCGGCAGCGCGGCGGCGAGCACCCGCTGGTCGCGCTCACGCTGGCTGCCGCTGGAGACCGCGCCCGACAGGTAGCTGACCACGCCGGGCGCGGCCAGCGCCAGCGCCGCGGCGACGGCGCCAGCCACGCCGCGGCGCGGGCGCGCCGCACCGCCGTCCGGACGCACCAGCCCGGCCTTGGGCGCGACGTAGTGCGACGGCAGGTAGTCCCCCGCCCCGACCGCGGCCCACAGGCCGATCCCCCACAGCGCGGCCAGCAGCAGCGCGTCCCGCGTGGGTCGACCCAGCCGGCGCCAGCGCCAGCCGAGCGCCACCAGCCCCAGCGCGGCGGCGAGCAGCAGCGGCAGCGAGCGCCAGACAGCGCCGTCGCTGCCCTGCGCCAGGTAGCGCCCCAGCCGCCCCGCCAGCGTCCAGGGCGCTCCATAGCTGACCTCCGGCCAGATCCGCAGGCCGATGCGCAGCCGCTCCTGGTTCGGCAGGGCGACCGCGAGCAGCCAGGCCACCGCCGCGGCGACCGCGGCGCCGAGCGCGACCAGGCCCATCGCGAGCGCGCGCCGGTCGCGGCGGGCGAGCGCGGCGCCGATCACCACCGCGAGCATGGCCAGCGCGGGGGCCAGCGCGACCGCCTTGACCGACAGCGCCGCCGCGAGCAGCAGCCCGAGGCCGGCTCCCGCCCACGGCGAGGGGCGCCAGGACGCTCGCACCGCCAGCACGAAGGCGCCGCTGAGCAGGACCACCACCACCGGCTCGACCAGCGCCAGCCGGCCGTACTCGAGCACCAGGTCGGAGGCGGCCAGGGCGGCGGCTGCCAGTAGCGCCACGGCCGCTCCGAGCGGCTCGGCCAGGCCGACCGCCAGCAGCAGCACGGCCAGCGCGACCGCCGCCATCGAGATCGCCCGTCCCACCGCCAGGTGGGGCTCGGCCAGCGCGAACACCAGCGCGGCGACGGCGCTGTAGGCGCCATTGGTCAGGCTGCGATCGACGTCGCCGGTGGCGAACTCGCCGAACAGCACGCGTTGGCGGGCATTGGCCAGGTTGAAGCCCTCGTCCGTCCAGGGGGCGTTGCTGGCCGTCAGCCCGGCCGGCGGGTCGGACCGCGCGAACGGCAGCAGCAGGGCGAGCACGAGCGCCGCCAGCACCAGGCCCCCGGCCAGCCCGAGCCTGCTGGCTCTCACCTGGGAGCCGGTCCCTGGCCGCGGCGGCGGCGGATCGTCGATCCAGACACGAGGAGGACAGAACGCTACGGCACGGCCTGGACGCGCTGCTGCCGCAGGCGGCGGGCGATCACGACTCTGAGGATCTGATTCGTCCCTTCGTATATCTGTGTAATTTTTGCGTCCCTCATCATGCGCTCCAAGGGGAACTCCTTGATGTAGCCGTAGCCGCCGAGGAGCTGGACCGCGTCGGTGGTCACCCGCATCGCGGTGTCGCCCGCGAAGCACTTGGCGCTGGCCGCGAAGAAGGTGAGGTCGTCGTCATCGCGGTCGGCCTTGGCCGCGGCGGAGTAGACGAGCGCCCGGGCCGCCTCGATCTGCATGGCCATGTCGGCGAGCATGAACTGGATGCCCTGGAAATCGGCGATCGCCTGGTCGAACTGGTGGCGTTCCTCGACGTAGCCACGGGCGAAGTCGAAGGCCCCCTGGGCGATGCCGACGGCCTGCGCGCCGATGGTGACGCGGCTGTGGTCCAGCGCCCGCAGCGCCAGCGCGAAGCCCTGGCCCTCCTCGCCGAGCCGGTCGGCGGCGGGCACGCGCACGTCCTGGCAGATGATCTCCGTGGTGGGCGAGCCGCGGATGCCGAGCTTGTCCTCGTGCTTGCCGACCTGGAAGCCGGGTATGGAATCGTCGAGCACGAAGGCGGAGATGGATTTCGAGCCCGCCTCCGGGTCGGTCACGGCGTAATAGACGTACAGCTTGCTCACACCGCCGCCGGTGATGAACCGCTTGGTGCCGTTGATCACGTAGTCGTCGCCGTCGCGCACCGCCCGCGAGCTCATGGCCGCCGCATCCGATCCGGAGCCGGGCTCGGTCAGGCAGTAGGAGGCCAGCGCCGTGCCGTCCGCGATCGGCGGCAGGAAGCGGCGCTTCTGCTCCTGGCTGCCCGCGAACAGGATCGGCAGGGTGGCGAGCTTGTTGACCGCCGGGATCAGGGAGGTGCTGGCGCAGACCCGGGCGAGCTCCTCGATCAGCAGGCAGTGGGTGACCGCGTCGGCGCCGCCGCCACCGTGCTCCTCGGGGATGTTGAGCCCGAGAAGCCCGGCGGACTTCAGCACCTCGACGTTGTCCCACGGAAACTCGGCCGTCCGGTCGATCTCGACCGCACGCTTGGTGAACTTGTCCTCGAACAGCCGTCGCCACTCCCGGCGGAACAGCTGCTGGTCCTCGGTGAGAGTGAACGCCTCGGACATATTGCGCCCTTTCGTCCTCATGCCCCGTAACCGCGATCGTACAGGCCTCCCTAGAATGAGGCCCACCTGGACACAGAGTGAAGGACGAGGCTTCGGCACGTGAAGACGGCACTGCTCGGCTACGGCTACTGGGGCCCGAACCTGGCCCGCAACCTGCACTACCGGCTCGGCACCCAGTGGGTGGCCTGCGCCGACCTCGACCCCACCCGGCGGGCCGAGGTGGCCGCACGCTACCCGTGGGTCCGCCCGCTCGCCGACCCCGACGAGGCCATCGGCGACCCGGAGATCGGCGCGCTGGTGGTGGCAACGCCCGTCCGCAGCCACGCCCGCCTGGTCCAGGCAGGGCTGGCCGCCGGCAAGCACGTGCTGGTCGAGAAGCCGCTGGCGCTGTCCACCGCCGAGGCGGTCGCGCTCGCCGAGCACGCCGACCGGGCCGGCCTGGTGCTCGCCGTCGGCCACACCTTCGAGTACAACCCGGCGGTCACCAAGATCCGCGCGCTGCTCCAGGAGGGCGAGCTGGGAGACCTGTGGTACCTGCACTCGCAGCGGGTGAACCTCGGCCGTATCCAGAGCGACGTCAGCGCGCTCTGGTCGATCGGGCCCCACGACGTCTCCATCGCCAACTTCCTGGTGGGGTCGGCGCCCCGCTGGGTCGCCGCGCGCGGCGCCCGCTACCTGCACACCGAGGTCGAGGACGTGGTGGTCGCGACCATGGGGTATGACGGCGGGGTCCTGGCCCACCTGCACGTCTCCTGGCTGGACCCGTCCAAGGTACGGCGCACCACCGTGGTCGGGTCGCGCCGCATGGTGGTCTTCGACGACCTCGACTCCGAGGCCAAGCTGCGCGTATACGACAAAGGAGCCGAGACAGTCCAGGGCGGCTACGGCGAGTACCAGTTCCGGCTGCGCTCCGGCGACATCCACGTGCCGAGGACCGACCTCACCGAGCCGCTCGCGCTCGAGCTCGACCACTTCCTGGAGTGCTGTGCCAGCGGTGCGCGGCCACGCACCGACGGCTGGAGCGGGGTCAGGGTGGTGGCCGCGCTCGAGGCGGCGCAGCAGTCGCTCGACAAGGGCGGCCAGCAGGTCGAGGTGGTCATGGGTGGCTGAGCCCCAGGTGCCGCTGGTCGACGTGCTCGCCGCCTACCGCGCGCTGCGGCCCGAGCTGGACGCGGCCATCGCCCGCGTGGTCGCCGCGGGCGCCTTCATCGGCGGACCCGAGCTGGCCGCCTTCGAGCGCGCCTTCGCCGCCTTCTGCGGCACCCGGCGGGCCGTCGGGGTGGCCTCCGGTACGGCGGCACTGCACCTGGCGCTGCTGGCGCTCGGGGTGGGGCCGGGCGACGAGGTGGTGACCGTGGCCCACACCTTCGCCGCCACCGCCGAGGCGATCGAGCACGCGGGTGCCCGGCCGCGCTTCGTGGACGTGGACGAAGCCACCGGCGGCATGGACCCCAAGGCGCTCGCCGGCGCCGTCGACGGGGCGGCCGCGGTGGTGCCGGTGCACCTGTACGGCCTGCCGGTCGACATGGCCGCGATCCTGCCGCTGGCGGCCGAGGCCGGCGTGCCGGTGCTGGAGGACGCCGCCCAGGCGCACGGGGCGACCGTCACGACGGCCGGCGAGGCCCCGCGGCGGGTGGGCTCGCTCGGCCGGGTCGCCGCCTTCAGCTTCTACCCCGGCAAGAACCTCGGCGCCTTCGGCGACGCCGGCGCGGTGACCAGCGACGACGAGGAGCTGGCCGAGCGGGTGGCGCGACTGCGCGACCACGGCCGCAGCGGCAAGTACGAGCACGCCGAGGTCGGCTGGGGCGAGCGGCTCGACGCGCTGCAGGCCGCCGTCCTCGGCGTCAAGCTGCGCCATCTGGAGGCGGGCAACGCCGCCCGCGAGCGGCTCGCCGGCCGCTACGACCAGCTCCTGGCCGGCGTCGGCGACCTGGCGCTGCCCGCGCGGCCCGGAGGTCGTGGCAGCGCCTGGTACGTCTACGTGGTGCGGACGGGCCAGCGCGAGGAGCTGCGCGGGCACCTGCGCGGCGCGGGCATCGGGGCCGGGGTCCACTTCCCGGTCCCCCTGCACCTGCAACCGGCCTTCCGGCACCTCGGCCACGCCCGCGGCGACCTGCCTGCCACCGAGGTCTGGGCGGCCGAGTGCCTGTCGCTTCCCATCTACCCGGAGATGTCGCGGGCCCAGCAGGACCGGGTGATCGGGGCGATCCGGGGATTCTTTGGAACGTGATCGATGACCTGCGATCATGCGGTTATGACCGATCGGGACGGGCAGCTGGTCTCCATCGTCGTGCCCGCGCACAACGAGGAGGCCACCGTCGGCACCTTCGTCGAGCGCACCGCCAAGGCGTTCGCGCAGCTCGGCCGGCCCTGGGAGCTGCTCTACGTCGACGACGGCTCCACCGACGGCACCGCGGCCGTGGTCGAGGCGGCCGGCGCCGCCGAGCCGCGCGTCCGCCTGGTCCGCCAGCGCCGCAATCTCGGCCTCACCGAGGCGCTGAACCGGGGCTTCCGCGAGGCGCGCGGCGAGTTGATCGTGTTCCTCCCCGCGGATCTCGAGTCCGACCCCGAGGTCGACATCCCACTCCTGCTCGGCAAGCTGGACGAGGGCTACGACGTGGTCGCCGGATGGCGCCAGGGCAGGCGCGACGGCAAGCGCTTCGCCAGCCGCGTCGCCAACTTCACCTGCCGCCTGCTGTTCGGGCTGGACGTCCACGACATGAACTGGATCAAGGCGTTCCGGCGCGAGGTGACCGACGCGCTCGCGCTGCGCTCCTCCTGGCACCGCTACATCCTGGTCATGGCGCAGAGCGAGGGCTTCAGGATCGGCGAGGTCAAGGTCCCCTACAAGCCGCGCGAGCAGGGCCGGTCCAAGTTCGGCTTCTCGCGGCTGCCGGTATCGTTCCTGGACGTGGTCACGCTCAAGTTCCTGCTGACGTTCCAGCGCAAGCCGATCATCTTCTTCGGCGCGCTCGGCTCCGGGATGATCGGCGTCGGGCTGCTGCTCTGGGCCTGGCTGCTGTGGTCGTTCCTGAGCTCGCACACGCAGTACCGCCCGCTCATGCTGGTCGCCGGCATCGCCATGCTCGCCGGGCTGCTGGTCATCCTGGTCGGCTTCCTGGGGGAGCTGGTGGTCAACGTCTCCGAGCGGGTCGACCGGCTGGAACGGCGGCTGACCGACGAGCGGGAGCGTTGAGCGCGACCGCGGCCCCCCCGACCGGCTCCTCCCCCACCCCGGCGGCGGACGCCGAGGCGGGCCCGGCGCGACCGGCGCGCCGGTCATGGGCCTGGCTCGTCGTGGCGCTCGCGACCCTGGTCGCCTGGGCGGCGCTCACCTGGCCGCTGGCGGTCCACCTCGACCACCTCTGGACGATGAAGGGCAACCGCTCGGTCGCGCGTGAGCCCAACTTCGTCAGCCGGCCCGGAGCCTTCGCCAGCGGCGACTGGCTGCAGAACGTCTTCATCGAGTCGGTGGTGGTCGACAACCTCCGCGAGCTGCGCGACCCCTTCCTCGACCAGCGCGAGGGGGCGGCCGGGCCGGCGCCGCTGCGCACCACCTCGCTGGACGTGCCGTGGACGCTGCTGCTCGCGCTGGTCTGGCCGCTGGCCGGCCTGGTCCCCGCCTACAACGCGACCCTGCTGCTGTCCACGCTGCTCACCGGGCTGGTCACCTTCGGCTGGCTGCGGCGTCACACCCGCTGGCCGCCACTGGCCGCCGCCGGCGCGCTCGCCTATACCTTCACGCCCAACCACGTGTTCCAGCTCACCAGCCACTTCAACGCGGTCATGTGGTGGGCGTTCCCGGCGGCGGCCTGGGCGTTCGAGGTCGCGGTCGAGCGCCACCGGGTCGGCGGGCGCTGGCGCCGCCCGGCGCTGGCACTGGCCGCGGTGGTGCTGCTCGTCGGCCTCTCCGGCGAGTATCACCTCGACCTCTACCTGGCCGGCCTGCTGACCTTCCTGGTGCTCTGGTCGCTCGCGAGCGCGGCGCTGGCACGCCGGCCGCTGCCCTGGAGCCCGGCGCTCGCCACCATGACCGCGGTCGTGCTCTCCGCCGGCTACGTGCTGGCCTCCTTCCAGTACGCCTTCAGGGGCACGGTCGCCGGCGAGAACGGGAGCTGGAGCCAGGTGGTGCTGTACGCGCCGTCATCGGTGTGGGCGCTGGTCCGCAAGACCTTCGGCACGCAGGGCGAGGGGCTGATCTACGTCGGCTGGCCGTTGCTGCTGCTGGCCGCCGTGGGCCTGGTGGTGACGGTGGCCCGGCGGCGCGGGCACACGCTGGCCTACGCGGTGCTGATCGTCCCGCTGCTGGTGCTGACCTACGGCCCGCGCGCCGACGTCGGGCGCTTCCGGCCCTACCGCCTCCTCTTCGACCACCTGCCGTTCCTGTCGCTGCAGCGCGTGCCCGAACGGCTCATGGTGGTCAGCGCGATGATCCTGGTCCTGCTGGCAGTGGTCGCGGTCGACGCCCTGGCGGGCGCGCTCGCCGGCACGGCCCGGGCGCGGCGGCTCGGCGCGGCGGCGCTGCTGCTGGCGACCGTGCTGCTGCTGGGCGACTACCGCGTGTCGGAGAGCCGGCTGCAGCCGGACCTGGCGCACAACCAGGTGGTGGTGGCGCTACGGGCCGCCGGCGACGGGGCCGGCCCGATCCTGGGCATCCCGGTGCTCGGACCCGGTGTCACCTGGAACTCGGCCACCACCTACCTGGCTGCGCAGAGCCGCCGGCGCTCGCTCAACGCCTACAACCAGACGCCAGCCCCCTGGCTGGCCGAGCGGCTGGCGCGCCTGGACCCGCTCAACCGCGGCAGCGCCGACCCGGCGCTCCTCGACCTGCTCAGGACCACCGGCACCAGCCAGGTCGTGGTCGTCGACGAGCCGCGCGTCTTCGGCCCCGGCCAGTGGCAGGCGACCGTTGACGCGCTGCTCGCCTCCGGCCACTTCCGCCTGGTCGCGCTCCAGGAGCCGCTCGCGCTCCTGGAGCGTACCGCCTGAGGTCCCTCGTCCCTCCAGGGTCCTCGAGGTGAACCACCTGTGAACGGCGGATGAAACGTTGACGCCGCCATGGTGATATCTTCCCGAGTCCCGATCGGGAGGATCTTACAGATATGTCGAGCAAGGTGGTGGATGGAGTCTCGGGGGCGGGGGCGCGTCCCGACAGGATCATCCGCGGGCTGCTCGACCGGTTCCCCAGCGCGCTGTGGTGGGCGCTGCTGGAGCTGTTTGTGCTGTGCGGCTTTGTGGTCACCCAGCCGCTGCTGGACGTGACCGGCAAGGCGCC
>WNFU01006146.1_pt1 | contig 17235 bp, 10 predicted proteins | sample 5400121 | NCBI WGS metagenome assembly WNFU01 (sample SAMN13153360, study PRJNA577476) | soil metagenome | isolation source: 100 cm soil or saprolite under grassland replicate 1 | place: USA:California | collected 2016-06-15
TTTTCTGCATGGTTGAGTTGGATAGTGTATGGGCTTATTCGCGGCATGGCCTCGCTCATATGAGCGAGGAAAGCTTGGCGAATCGCCACCGTAATGGCAACTATAATACGTCATTGTATTTATTGCCATTGGTACTTAGTCTCTCTTCACGGCTTTGGGAGAGCAGGATTACCAGTAAGATTAAGAGTAAGAGTAAGATTAAGAACCAGACGGTATAGGGAACTCTCTTTTCTCGGGCGCCCCTCCGGCGGATCAGGCTCCGTTGGCGGTCGGCGTGGGTTGACCGGACTGAGGTTGAATTTTGACGAACTTTTGTTCGGCGGCGACTTCATCCAGCAACGCGGCAATCCAAAGCAACATGGTCCTCCGCTCCTGCTCCAGCCACCAGCCCAAAACGGACATCGAAACAAGCAGCATCCACATCCAGGGATGCCTGGGCGCAAACAGTCCGATGACCAGCAGTTCCGCGCCGCAGACGAACCAGAAGGCGATTCGCGCGGGCAACGACCAGGTGGCCTTCAGCCGGCAGCGAAAAATCCGTTTGCTCTGGCCCAACTCCTCGCTGACGGTGGTCAGGCGCAGGCGGCTCCAGCGGCTGCCGAAAATCTCCACGTCGTGGTCGCTCCAACCGCTGTCCGTTTTGTGCTGCCATTCTTCGGATTCCAATTTGGAAAGAATGCGGTGGAGAAAGGCATAGCGGTCGTCGCCGCCCCCCGACCAATAACCGACCTGTCCGGACGATTCGAGGTCGTCGAGTTGTTCCCGTGAAATGGCGCGTTTGAACACCGGCGGCTGGGAGCGCACCGTCAGCCGCCAGTTATAACGCGCCCAGCCGCGCACGATCGGTTGCAACAGAAAGAGCAGGCCGACCAGCGGGCGGGACCAGCTCCGCTTTTTCTTTCTTGGCAACTCGGCCTGGGCGGCGGCCGCGGCGCAGACGCCCAGCGAGATCAAGCCGCCGGTCAGCGCCACCGGGAGCAAGGGGTAAAACGACGCCGACAGCACGAGCAACGGCAGCGTGACCAGCACATGATATTCGAGGGAGGTGAAGAACATCAGCAGAAACGCCGGTTCGGGCGTGTAAAGCTTTTGAAAAAAACCGCTGCCGAACAGGCCGTGGTAGATGATCGGCCGCTGCAAGGTCACGCCGAACTTCGAGGCGGTGTAAATGCGGCCGCGCCAGATGCCGCCGCCGAAAAAGTTGAAATACTCCGGATGTTTGCGCATCAGGAGAGCTTCCGCCGCGCCGTATCCGGACTGTTGCTTCAAGTAAGCGCGAATCGTCGAGCGCCGGTAGTGCCAGACAAAGCCGGCAGGGCTGAAACCGATTTTGTGGCCGTGCTCCTGCAGCCGCCAGCAGACGTCCACGTCGTCGCCGGCGGTGCGAAAAGCCGGATCGAAACCGCCGATTTCATCCAGCGCCCACTTGAAGAAGGCCATATTGCAGCCGGGAACGTGCTCGACCTCGCGATCGGTCAACATGACGTGAGCCGGTCCGCCGGGCGACACCATCACCGCAGCCGCCACAAACGAATCGTCGGGCGGTAAGAAATTGTGCCCTCCGACCCCGGCGAACTCGCCGTTCAACAGATCGCCGACCATGTAATAGAGCCAGTCCTCGTCGGCGCGGCAGTCGGAATCGGTGAAGGCGATGATCTCGCCGGTGGCGGCGGCGATGCCGGTGTTGCGCGCGACCGAAAGGCCGTGGTTGTCCTGGCGGAGGTAGCGCACCCCCGGGAGCTTCCCGGCGATTTCCGGCGTGGAATCGGTGGAACCGTCGTCCACGAGAATGACTTCGTAATCGGGATAGTTCAGGCCGACGAGCGATTCGAGGCAGGCATTCAGCGTGCGTTCGCCATTGAAGCTGGCAACCACCACCGTAACCTTCGGAGAGCGGGGCAAAGGAAAATAGGGCGCGGCGCCAAACGCCTTCTGAACGGCCCAAAAAGATTCCTTCGGTTTCCGGTCTCTTCCGGTCAGGCCGAAGCCCCACTCCTCGATCTGCTGCTCGCCTTTGAACCAGTCGTCGGTGTAACTGAAAACGACCGTCCCGGCCAACCCGGCGCGAAAAGCCGATTCAATCTGCCAGCCGAGCATTTCGCACTTGTTCGCTTCCCCTTCGCGGAGGGAATCGACGCCGAATTCGCCCAGCACCAGGGGCCGGGCATCGGCGAGCGTTTGCAGCCGGGCGAGATAATTTTCAAACGCCTTCCGGTTATGGAGGTAAACGTTGAAACAGACGAAGTCGATGTTTTGCGGATGCAGAAATTCAGTCGGGGGAAAAGACGTGAAGGTGCAGAGGCCTTCCGGATCGACCGATTTGGCCGCCTCCACCAGGTCCTCGACGAAATCGGTCACCGCGCGGACGCCGCTCCAGCGGACGATTTCCGCCGGGATCTCATTCACCACGCTGTAGGCGAAGATGGCGGGATGGCCCCGGCAGGCCTCGACGGCTTTTCGCACGGTGTCGCGCGCTTCGGCCTTCGACCCTGAGGAATCAAGGAAACAAAGATGTTTCGGCCAGGGGACATCCACGAGCACTTTGATTTCATGCACCGCCGCCAGGTCCAAAAACCAGCGCGGCGGCACGTAGTAAACGCGGAGGAGATTGACTCCCAGCTCGCGGACCTGGAGGAAGTCCCGCGCGGTCTGCTCGCGCGGGGGAAACATCTCCTTTTGTTCATTCGGCGCGAACGGGCCGTAGGTGAGACCCCGAGCGAAAAATTTTTTCCCGCCGAGCCGGAAGAATTTTCCGTCCACCTGGACGCGTGCCGCGGAAATGCCGGGGACAGCCATAGGAACGGGTCATTTCTCTTCTTCAGCCAGTTTGCGGGCGCGCAGGAGGATGCTCGGGGAGCGTTTTTCGATTTCGTTGCTGACGGTCCAGTAGTACCGCCAAATGAGGTTGTCCGAGTGCTGGGTCATGGGATCAACCAGCAGCAGCGTGCGATCGTAGTCCTGCATGAGGACCTGGTCGGGCAGGTCCTCAAGATCACGCAGCAACCGTTTGTAGAGCCGCTCGGCCTCCGGCTTGTAACCTTTGCTGTAGAGCAGAATGAACGCCTCGCGCAACTCGACGTGTTTCGATTGATTGACCATGAACTGGCGCACGACCATCGCGCTACAGAACAGCACGAGCACAAGGAAAAGGAGCAAGAACCGATTGTGGCGTGGAAAACGCATGAAACTTCTATTACGTCAGGGCAACAACTTCGGCAATAGAATTGAAATTCGTCGGGAGTTGCCGCAATGGAAACCGGCTGCAATGAATGGGCCACCCTCCGAGGTGGGCGAAATCACCCAATCATAACTGCGATGTTGGGCGAAATTTAATCAGTTCCTGTCAAAAAAATTATCATAACTGAGAAGGCAAGCGCGGGGTCGGCCAAATATCTGACTAACCTCTAAGGGGTTAAGGTTTTGTCGAAAATCTTTGCACATTTTTTGCTTTAACGTTGCTCGCGCAATGGGCTAGGATGGGCTAAGAGGTTGATTGAACGGGGCGCGGAGTAATTCAGTCGGAATAAACGTCGCGCCGATTCGGGAGTCCGCTCTGAAGCTGAAATTGCGCACTATGAACTTGTTTCGTCTCAAAGTCTGCGCGCCAACAGCGCGCCGCGGTGGATTTACGCTGATTGAGCTGCTGGTGGTGATCGCCATCATCGCCATCCTGGCCAGCCTGCTCGGGCCGGCGCTCGCCCGCGCCAAGCAGAAAGCCACCCAGGCCGGTTGCATGTCCAACATGAAACAAATCTCGCAGGCATTGCAAATGTACGAGGACGACAACACGGACATGCTGCCGGGGCCCTGTTTCAGTGGCGCGCGCGCCAGTTATGATAAAAACTCCGGCACCGAACTCATTTATTACATTGCCAATTATCTCGGTTCGCCGCCCCCCTCCTCGCTTGCCGCGGGCAAATCCGTGGTGGTTCAGGTTTTTGTCTGCCCCGGTTACCGGCGACTGGCGCCCCAGCTCACATCGTTGGAAGGCCGCAAATGCTATCTCCTCGACGATGACGTGGATCCGAATCCCGTCAATCGGGTGCCGCCCTTCGGATACCCGGAAGTGGGCCCAACGCCGGAAATCACACCCTTGAAGGCTTCGGAGTTGTACAAATACGGCACGCCCGCCACGCTTTTCGCCATCACCGACGTGGACAAGATCAACATTCCCAATCCGACGGTCACCTGGTGGAGCGACCTGCCGTACAAACCGGTGCACGGCGACGTGCGCAACGAACTTTATTTCGATTGGCATGTGGCCACGAAAAGGGCCTGGTAAACAAGCGGGCCGGATCGGCGCGGAGTTTTCCTCGTAAAAGGGCTTAAGACGCTTCGCCGCGATTTCACACCCAACCGCTGCTCCGCGCGGGAAATCCAGGTGACGCCGCGGTTTTTGAATGGAGACTATGGTTGGAAAAACGGAAAGGCTGCGCTCCACTCTGTTCCTTCTCACTACCTTCGCTTTTGGCGGGCTCTCCCTCCTCAAGGGCGCCACATTGACCGGAACCTTCACGCCCATTCCGCAAGACGCAGTCGTCAACCTGACCGAGGAAGGGGCGCTGGACTGGGTGCATTGGGGGCTGTTCACCGACAGCAGCATTGATCGCAAGGCCGGTGTGACGCCGCAAATCCCCGACTTCATCCCCATTGGCTACGGCGGCCCCTATCAATTTGGCGACAACTTCAACGGCTACAGTTGGAGCGACGGCACCCCCACGGCGAGTATCACCAACACCATCACCGGCGTCTGGATGTACGGAAAATCAAACGGGTTCGAGTTAAAATTTCCCGCGGATACAACATTGAAAACCCTTAAAATTTACGTCGGCACCTTTGGCGCGGTCGGCAAGTTCACCGCAACGCTGCCCGGGGCTACGTCCATTTACTCGGACAGCTCCATCACCAATGTGAGCAACGGTCCGGGTGGCGTTTATACACTGGATTTCGCGGCGGACGCACCCGGGCAAATCCTGACCATGACTTATATGGTGGAGGAAACCCTCGATGCCGCCGGTAACGTCACTTTGCAAGGCGCCGCTTTGACCGCCCTCGGCGCGAACAATCCGCCCAGCGTTTCAATCAGCAGCCCGGCCAATGACGCCAGCCTCTCCTCGAATGACAGTCTCACCATCACCGCCGAAGCCGCCGACGCCGATGGAACGATCGCCAAGGTGGAGTTTTTTCAAGGCAAGACAAAGCTGGGCGAATCCACGGGCGATCCTTACAGCCTGGTGTGGAGCAATGTGCAGGCGGGCCATTACGTTTTGACCGCCAGAGCCACGGACAACGACGGGGCAACGTCAATCTCCGGCCCGGTGGAGATTTTCGTCACTACCACCGGCGGCGTTCTCTCCGGCGTCACCGCGCTCCCGCCTGCGCTCCCTGACAGGGTGGATTTTACCGCCGAAGGCACTTCGGATTGGGCGCACTGGGGCCTTTCCTCATCCGCCAGCTTCGATCACAGGGCCGGCGTGCCCCGGCAGATCGGCAACTTCACGAAAATCGGCACAGACAGCGTCCAGCGGCAGACGGATAACTTCACCGCCTTCAGTTGGAGCGACGGCACGCCCACGCTGAGCGCGTACGCCACGAAAACCGCTGTGTTCATCCATGGCGTGACCAATGGATTTCTGGTCACCGCGCCCGCCGGCACAAACGCGAGCACGTTGAAAGTGTACGTCGGCCTCTACGGCGCCGAAGGAAAATTTCAGGCTTACCTGAGCGACTTCAGCGCGCCGGCTTTCACCGACACGTCGCTGGCCAGCATCTACGGAAATGTTTACGCCGTCTATATCCTGAACTACACGGCGGCTTCGCCCGGCCAGACGCTCACGGTCAGATACACGGCGGACACGCTTTACGACGCGCGCTACGGCAACGTCACGTTGCAGGCGGCCACCCTTTCCGGCGGCACGCTCCCGACGAATGTGCCTCCCGCAATTGCGATTACCAGTCCGGCGGATGGCACAACCCTCACGGCCCCGGCCAACATTACCATCACCGCCGACGCTTCGGACAGTGACGGCACGATCGACCTGATCGAGTTTCTCAACGGCACAAACAAGCTGGGCGAAGTCACCGCCCCGCCTTATACGCTTACCTGGAGGAATGTCACCGCCGGTTCCTACACTTTAACGGCCAAAGCGACCGATAACCTCGGGAACGCGACCATTTCGAGCCCGGTGAACGTTACCGTCACCGACGAGGCGGCGCCGCTGATCACGCTCGAAATTCCGTCGGTGAACGCCGGCCGGTTCAGCTTCTCTTTCACGACGGCGTCGAACCGGACCTATACCATCGAACGCACGTTGACTTTGATCCCGGTCAACTGGCAACCGTTGACCAACCTGCTTGGCGATGGCAGCATGATGACCGTGACCGACTCGATACCGTCGGCCACACAGCAGTTTTACCGGGCCAAAACTCCGTAAGATCTCCCGGCGACCATCGCTGATGGTCGCTTATCCAACGATATGCACGCGCTGAAGAAACAACTGTCCCTGTTGGCATCGGGTTTGATCGCCCTTCTTCTGCCGGGTCCATCCGCAGGGGCAGCGAACCTCACCGGCAGCCTGGCTACGATTCCCGCGGGCACCGATGTCAATCTGACTGTCGAAGGGCCGGTCGATTGGGTTCATTGGGGGCTGTACACCGATTCCAGCCTGGACCGCAAGGCCGGCGTCACGCCGCTCATCAGTGATTTCAGCCGCCTCGATGCCACCAACGGTTACTCTTACATTTACCAGTTCGGCGACAATTACAACGGCTACACCTGGAGCGACGGAAGCCCGACGACCGCGGTGACGAACACGACGACCGGAGTTTGGGCCTATGGAATTCCGGCGGTCGATTCCGGGTTTCAACTCACCGCGGCCGCGGACACCACTCTGAGAACCCTGAAGGTGTACGTGGGTGCGTTCTCGGCCAGGGGCAAATTTGAAGCTCTTTTGAGCGACAACAGCGCGCCAGGATATACCAACACCGCATTGGTCAACCAGGGCAACGGCGAATCGGGAGTCTATTCGATCACCTACGCGGCCGACTCGCCCGGACAGACCCTGACTGTTCAATGGACGTTGATGGAAATTGGCGGCCCCAATGCCGGCACTGCCAATGTCACGTTGCAGGCGGCGGCGCTCCTCGTTCCCGGCGCGAACAATCCGCCCATCGTCACCATCACCAGTCCGGGCGACGACAACACGTTTGTCGCCGGCTCGAACATCACCATCAACGCGAACGCCTTCGACACCGACACCGACACCAATGGAACGATCGCCACGGTGGAATTCTTCCAAAGAGGAATAAAGCTGGGCGAATCAACCAACAGTCCTTACAACCTGGTCTGGAGCAACGTGTCGGCAGGCCGGTACCTCTTAACCGCGAAAGCCACGGACAACGGCGGGGCAACGTCCACCTCCGGCCCCGTGGAGATTTTCGTCAATACCACCGGCGGTGCTCTCTCCGGGAGCACCGCTTTCCCGCCGCCAAACGTGAATCTGAGCGCCGAAGGCACTGCGGATTGGGCCCACTGGGGACTTCTCTCAGCGACCAGTTTTGATCACAAATCAGGCGTGCCGCAGCAGATCAGCAACTTCACCAAAATCGGCGCGAACAATGCGCAGCAATACGCGAATTATTACACGGCTTTCAGTTGGTCCGACGGCACCCCGACCGCCGCCACCAACGACACCGCGACCGGCGTGTTCACCTACGGCCCGACCAACGGCTTCCGGCTCACAGCGCCAGCAGACACCAATTCGCGGACGCTCAAAGTGTATGTCGGCCTCTACGGCGCCCAAGGAAAATTTCAGGCTGCCTTGAGCGACTTCAGCGCCCCGGCTTACACCGACACCTCACTGAACAGCATCTACGGAAATGTTTACGCCGTTTACACCCTGAACTACGCGGCGGCTTCCGCCGGCCGGACACTGACAATCCAATACACCGCGAAGACGCTTTACGATGCGGATTACGGCAACGTCACGCTTCAGGCGGCCACCCTTTCCGGCGGCCTGGTCCCGACGAATGTGCCGCCCGCCGTTGCGATTATCAGCCCGACGAATAACACGACCTTCACGGCGCCCGCCAACATTACGATCGTGGCCGACCCGACCGACACCGACGGCACCATCAGCCTGGTCGAGTTTTTCCAGAATAGCATCAAACTGGGCGAGGCGACCAACAGCCCCTACTCCTTCGCCTGGACCAACGTCACCGCGGGAAACTATACCCTGACGGCCCGGGCCACCGACAATCTGGGCGCCGCAACGGTCTCCAGTCCGGTGTCCGTTTCAGTCACCAGCAACGCTCCGCCCGCAGTCGTGATCCAGAATCCCGGGGCCGGTGGAGGCACTTTCCATTTCTCTTTCGCCACGCAGTCCGGTGTGACTTACACCGTGCAATTCACCGACTCATTCAACCCCGTGAATTGGCAGGAGGCGACGAACTTTACCGGCAATGGCACCACCGTCACTGTGACGAACACAATGACTTCGGCGGAGCGTTTCTACCGGGTGCGAGCGCAATAGGATGCAACCCTGCTCGAGATCCGAACCGCGCGACTCGTCCCCGGGGCCAAAGGGCTTCGGCTGCCGGAAGGTCTTCGGCGCGCCGCGAAAGCCAGGACACTGTCCCGACCGGAAGGCGGCGGTGCGGCGGCACTGCAGTGCGCCGCCGCGGCGCGTCCAATGCGATCGCATCGGCACACGGCCAAAACCAGGGCTTCATTGTTCCGTTTTTGCCGCTATGGTAGAAACGTAACGGCCAATGCAAAAGTATCGCAGACTCCTCGAATACGCGCGTCCGCATCGGCGTTTCTTTGTCTTTATTTTCCTTCTGACCATGGCCGCCTCGGCATTGGCCGCCCTGCAGCCGCTGCCATTCGCCTTCCTCGCCGATTGTGTTCTGGGAACGAGACCTCTGCCTTCCGCGTTTCGGTCTTGCCTCGACGCCTTCTCGATCGCGCCGACTCCGGCGCATCTGGTCGGCGTCGCCGTTTTCGGGGGCCTGGCTTTATTCGCGCTGAACAGCCTGCTCGAGATGGGACTGACCTGGGCCTGGACGCTCGGCGGCCGGCGCATGGTTTACGCGCTGGCCGAAGATTTGTTTGCCCGACTGCAACGGCGTTCCCTGCTCTTTCATCGCCGCAATTCCGTCGGCGACATGATGGGCCGCGTCGCGACCGACAGTTGGGCGGTGTATCAGGTGGTGGACACGCTGTTCTTCGCGCCCGGCCACGCCTTGTTGACGATGGTCGTGATCTCGTTTCTGATGGCGCAATTGGACGCAACCCTGATGGCGTTGTCGCTGCTCATTGCGCCGTTCATGGTCGGCGCGTCGTTTCTCGTCGGCAAACCGCTGCGCGCGGCGGCGAAATTGAAGCGCGAAATTGAAAGCCGGATACAATCACACATTCAACAAACCCTCACCGGGATTCCGGTCGTGCAGGCTTTTGTCCAGGAGGAACGCGAACACGAGCGCTTTCAACAGTTCGCCGACGCGGCCATCGCGGCGCAGCAACGCAGCACGCTGATCGGCAGCATCAACAGTCTCAGTTCCGGCCTGGTCACCGTGCTGGGGACCGGAGTCATCCTCTGGCTGGGGGCGCGTCACGTCCTGGCCGGTGCCTTGACGATCGGCGACCTGCTGAAGTTTCTCTTCTGGCTCAGCCTGCTCCAGTCCCAGGTCAAAGTCTTCGCCGATATTTACACCAAAGCGCAAGGCCTCAGCGCGAGCGTGGACCGCGTCCACGAAATCCTGGAGGCCGGTCCGGAACTGAAGGAAAAACCGGACGCCCTCGCCCTGCCGGCGGCCCGCGGTCACGTGCAAATTGACCGGGTCACGTTCGGCTACGAACCCGGTCGTCCGGTGCTGCGCGGCGTCTCCCTGCAAGCGCGTCCGGGAGAGACGCTCGCCATCGTCGGCGCCACGGGCGCAGGCAAGACGACGCTGGTGAACCTGGTCCCGCGCTTTTTCGACCCCTGGGAAGGCCGTGTCACGGTGGATGGCCACGACGTGCGGGACGTTCGCCTGCGGGACCTGCGCGAACAGATCGCCATCGTGTTGCAGGAGCCGTTTTTGTTTCCGCTGTCGATTGCCGACAACATTGCCTACGGCCGGCCGGCAGCCGCCCGGGCGGAAATCGAGGCGGCCGCCCGGGTCGCCAACGCCCACGAGTTCATCGCTCGCATGCCTCAGGGCTACGACAGTGTCATCGGGGAGCGGGGTGCGACGCTTTCGGGCGGCGAACGTCAGCGAATCTCCATTGCCCGGGCGTTGCTGAAGGACGCGCCGATTCTGATTCTGGACGAACCGACCAGCGCCCTCGATGCGGAGACCGAACGCCTGGTTCTGGAAGCCCTGCAGCGGTTGATGAAAGGCCGGACGACGTTTCTCATCGCCCATCGTCTCTCCACGGTCCGGGGCGCGGACTGCATCGCGGTATTGAAGGAAGGGCAAATTGCGGAACACGGGACGCATGGTGAACTGCTGGCCCGGGGCGCGTTGTACGCCCACTTTTACGGCACCGCGTTTAAAGAGAAACCCCGGGCCGCGCGCGTTTCCGGATGACGTTGTGACCCCACGTAACGTTCAAATCGCCGCATGAACACGCTGCAACTCTGCCGCTGGTTGTCACGCTACGCCTGGCGGCGCTGGACCGAGCTCGCCATCGTCGCAGGCACCATGTTGTTGCGCATCGGCCTCGATGTGCTCAAGCCCTGGCCGATGGTTTTCCTGGTGGACTATGTGATCCGTGGAGAAACCACTTCCCCTCTCTTGCCGCGCCTGGCGGACATGCTTCCCGGCACACATACCCCGGACAATCTCATCGCCTGGGCCGTCGGCGCGACGGTTTTGATTTTCCTGCTGAGCTGGGCGGTCGGCCTGGCCAACGCCTATGCCAACATCACTCTCGGCCAGCGGATGGTTTACGACCTCGCCGCCGATCTCTTCGGCAAGCTCCAGCAACTCTCACTCCGCTTTCACGCCCGCAAATCGGTGGGCGACAACCTGCGCCGCGTGACAACCGACTGCACCTGCGTTTCCATCATCGTTAAGGACGCGTTGCTGCCCTTTGTTTCCGCGCTGATCAGTCTGGCCGCCATGTTTGCCATTCTTTGGCGCCTGGACCCGACGCTCACCTTGCTCGCCCTTGCGGTCGTGCCTTACATGGCGCTGGTGTTCCGCTTCTACGCCGGCCCGATGATGGAACGCAGCGCTCAAACGCAGGAAATCGAAGGCCGCATCTACAGCCTCGTCGAACAGACTTTTTCCGCCATCCCGGCCGTGCAGGCGTTCGGCCGCGAAGAGTTCAACGACGCGCGTTTCCGCCAGGCCACCCGCGACACCCTGGCGGCGACGCTGACGCTGACCAACGTTCAGTTGCAGTTCAAAATCCTGATCGGCCTGGCCACGGCGGTCGGCACGGCGGGCATCCTGTGGGTCGGCGCCCGACACGCCCTGGACGGCCAATTGACCATCGGCGCCATTCTGGCGTTTCTTTCCTATCTGGGTTCGCTCTACGCGCCGCTGGAAACCGTGATGTACGGCACCTCCACCATCCAGGGCGCGGCGGGCAGCGCCAGGCGCGTGCGGGAAATTCTCGAAACCGAGCGGGAACTGGTCGATAAACCCGGCGCGACGGCACTCCGCTCCGTGCGCGGCCATGTGCAGATCGAAAACGTCACCTTCGGCTACGATCCGGGCCGCCCTGTCCTGCGCCGGCTTTCGCTGGAAGTGCGTCCCGGCGAAACGGTGGCCATTGTCGGTCCGACCGGCGCCGGGAAAAGCACCCTGGTCAGTCTGGTGCCGCGGTTCTTCGACCCGTGGGAAGGCCGCGTGCTGGTGGACGGCCACGACGCGCGCGACATCCAATTGAAAAGCTTGCGCCGGCATGTCGCTCTCGTTTTGCAGGAGCCGTTTTTGTTTCCGGTGTCCATCGCCGACAACATCGCTTACGGTGTTCCCGGCGCCACGGCGGCGGAGATTGAAGCGGCCGCCCGCGCCGCCGACGCGCACGAGTTCATCCTGCGCCTGCCGTCCGGCTACCAGACCGTGATCGGCGAGCGCGGGGCGTCCCTCTCGGGCGGTGAACGCCAGCGCGTGTCGATTGCGCGCGCCCTGCTGAAGAACGCGCCGATCCTGATTCTCGACGAACCCGCCAGCGCGCTGGACGTGGAAACGGAGGACACGTTGCTAGAGGCCCTGCGCCGATTGACCAAAGGCCGCGCCACTTTCGTCATCGCCCACCGGCTTTCGACCGTGCGGTGCGCCGACCGCATCGTCGCGCTCAAGGACGGGCAGATCGTCGAGAGCGGCACGCACGACGAGCTGCTGGCGCGCGGCGGCATTTACGCCGTTTTCTTTCACACTCAATTCGGCAGCCAGGCAAGCCCCGCACAAAAGCCGGCACCATGAACCCGCACAGTCCCGATCCGCGCTCCATTCCCCGCGCTCCCGATTCGGTGGTGCCGCCTTCCAATGTCCGCGTCGGGCCGGACTCGCTCGTCACCGGCGATTTCACGTTCAAACGCTTTCGCAGCACCGAACCGGACGCGTTGATCATCGGCGCCCATTGCACGATGGACGGCGTCCATTTCGCGCTCGGCGACAAAGGCCGCGTGCAGATCGGCGACTACTGCTATTTCACCAACGCCGTCCTGCTTTGCGAACTGGAACTGCGCATTGGCAGCTTCGTTGTCATCGGCTGGAACGCGACGATTGCCGACACCGATTTTCATCCGCTCGCGCCCGCCGAACGCATCGCGGATGCGATCGCCTGCTCGCCGCTCGGCCAGGGACGTCCCCGCCCGCAGGTGCCGAGGAGGCCGGTCATCATTGAAGACGACGTCTGGATCGGGCCGAACGCGGCCATCCTCAAAGGCGTGCGCGTCGGCGCGGGCGCGTTCATCGAAGCCGGCTCCCTGGTCACGCGCGACGTGCCGCCGCGCGCGCGCATCCTGGGCAACCCGGCGCAGGTGATCGGCGAGGTTCGTTGAACGGTTGAATGTTGTTCCAACGATTTAACGAGCGATGAAGGCCGACCGCACGCTGCCCTGGGATTGGTATCCGGGAAGGATTCCGGAGAACGTGTTCGTCGCGGACACGGCCTACGTCGAGACGACGTTCAGCTTTCTTTTCTTTCGCAGTCAATTGTCGCGGGGCATGGAAATCGGACACGGCGCTTCGACGTACCTTGGCACCATGTTCGACGTCGGGCCGCGCGGTTGCGTGAAGTTGGGCGACTACGCGCTGGTGCACGGCGCGCGCATCATTTGCGACTCCGAAATCATCATCGGCGATTACGCGCTCCTTTCGTGGAACGTCGTGTTGATGGACACCTATCGCCTTCCGCTCAACATTCTCGCCCGCCGGCAGGAACTGGAACGGATCCCGACGCGAGAGCCGCGCGTCGCGGCCGCTGACGTTCCGGCGCGACCGATTCACCTGCAGCGAAACGTCTGGATCGGTTTTGATGTCTGCGTGCTTCCGGGCGTGACCATTGGCGAAGGTTCGGTCGTCGGCGCGCGCTCCGTTGTCACTGAAAATGTGCCGCCCTACAGTGTCGTCGCAGGCAACCCGGCCCGGGTGATTCGCCGGTTGGGAGCTGCCGAGCCGCAGTCCGGCTAGGCATCTTTGTCCAGCTTGCCGCCGCGTCGCACGCGATAGCGTTTGCCGCCCCATTCAACCGCGTTGCCCAGAAACGCCAGCGCCCAGATCAGGGCATTCAATATATCCTTGATCGGCACCAGCCAGAAGTACGTCCAGTGGCGGAAGGACTGGTTCAGTCTGGCTTGCAGGCCGAAGGCGGTGATCAGGCGCACGGCCACGCACAACAGCAACAGGAAGAACGCCCAGGGAATGGCCGCTTGGAACTCGAGACCGGTGACCGACACGCTGCCGACCTGGAACGAGATTTCGAGTCGCCGGCTCCACTCAACCAGTGGCCGAACCGAGCCGAACCAGGCGCAAAGCAGCGGCCAGAGCGTCGCGTTGCCGAGGATGCTGAAGAAGTAAGGCACCGGCCGGCAGACGCGGATGGTCCGCGCCCAACGGAGTTGGTGCCGCCAGGCTTCACGCCAGTTTTTCGGCGATTCCCGGCACTCGACGACGATCGGCGAGATGACGATGCGTCCGCCGCGGCGGGCAATCAAGTTGCCCAGTTGATAATCGTCGGCCAAAAAATCAACGAGCGTGGCGAAGGCGCCGATGGATTCGAGGCGCCGGCGCGTCGTGACCATGACCGCGCCGAGCGCGAAGTCTATCGGTTTGAGACTCTGCGATTGCAACACCTGGCTCCAGAAATCGGCGTTGATGGCGATCGCCTCCCATTGCATCGGCAGGGTGGTCGGGTTGGCGAGGCGGTAAAAACAGTTCACCAGTCCGACCTGTTCGTCGCGCAACGGCGCCACTGCGTTGACCAGAAAATCCGCCGGCACGTGCACGTCGGCGTCACTGACGATGAGGACGTCGTGTTTCGACCGGCGCTGGAGTTGAACGAGCGTGGCGACCTTGGCATTGGCACCGGGGGATTCGCCACAGATGACCAGTTGCAGGTCGCGCTCCGGGCGCGCGGCGATCATCTGCTGGACCATTTCGCAAGCCGGATCGTCCGCAGACGCGACCGGAGCGTAGCCAGGATCGGCGAAGCGCTGATGCATTGGGAATCGCATCGCGACGACAAACTGCCACAGCATGATGCCGAAGCTGAGGAATGCGAACGCGCCCAAGATGATGTTTAAAGCCACGCGAGCTTCCTAACGGGAGTACCGACAGGCTGCAAGCCCGTTTCGAATGACGCGCGTGCTCAGTAAAATCATTTCATTAGAGCAGCCTGCGACGCCCGTTCAGCGAATACGCCCTTCGTTGCGAAAAGCCCGTTTGCGCAGGCACATGCGTTCGGCCAAACCAAGACTCTAATCAGTCGTCAAAGCGTGTTTTGAAGGCTGCTCACCCTTGCAGTTCAAGAAAACCTTTTCCTTTTTCCGCATTCGTTAGAACTCGGCGAATTCTAGTCAGCGCTACTACGCGGCACGATTCAAAAACCTCGCCCTCTTGTGCACGCCCTTGGCAAGTACGGTGGAGTTCCTTCGCATTCCATTCCAGGGGAGACGCTCGCAATGCTGCCGAAACAGCTCCTGCCGTTTCTGTCATAGCACTCTCCTCGCATCCCCAGGTGCGGTCTTAGGCACAGATGGCGGCGGCACACTGCTTGCTAATCGCATGTCTGGGAATAAGACGAAAGCGCCCCATTGATGTACGAAGTACTGCTCACTCGCGAAGCTATGAGAAATTTTGTTTCAACCCTATTAGTTGTGACCACGCTACTGCTCGCCAATTCCGGCAGGGCCGCCACGGTCACAACGACCGCAGACGACGGCCCTGGTTCACTTCGCGATGCTATCGCCAACGCCGCGCCAGGCGAGACGGTTGACTTCTCAGTCAGCGGCACCATCACGCTGACCAGCGGCGAACTCGCCATCGACAAGAACCTGATCATTTCCGGGCCAGGAGCGAGCAATCTGGTGATCCAACGGAGCACGGACACCGGCACGCCAAATTTTCGCATCTTCAATGTCGGCTCGGGCAACGTCCTCATCTCCGGCGTGACCGTGAGCAATGGTCGCGACGACAATGGCGGCGGCATCTTCGTCAGCGGAAACGTCGCGACCGAGAGTGGCGGCGGAATCTTCAACACAACCACAATGACTATCAGCAACTGCGTCGTCCGCGGCAATTCCGCTTCTGGCCAGACCTGGGACGGGTTCGGCGGCGGCATTTACAGTTGGGGCTCGCTGACCACGATCGACAGCACGATCAACAACAACTCCGTCACGAGCGGCGCAGGCGGCGCGTTTGGCGGCGGCATCTGCAACGACGGCACACTGACGCTCGACCACTCGGTGGTCAAAGACAACTCGGCCACTGGCTGGCAGGGCGGTGGAGGCGGATTCGGCGGCGGCATCGACAACGGTTTCGGCACCATGGACGTGGGCGAAAGCACTGTGAGTGGCAATGTCGCCCGGGGCGGCCCCGGCGGCACAGGACTAGGTGAAGGCGGTGGTCTCGCCAACGGTTTCGGCACGGTGACACTGGACCGAAGCACCGTCAGCGGCAATTACGCCATGGGCGGCGACGCTGGCGGTCCGGGTGAGGGCGGCGGAATCGCCAACGACTACGGCACCGTTTATGTGGACAACAGCACCGTGAGTGGCAACGTCTCGAATGGTGGCGTCGGCAACGCGGGTGGCGGCATCTTTAACGATTCCGGCAGCACGTTACTCACCTGCAGCACGATTGCTTCCAACGTTGTTTCAGGCGGCTTCCCCGAGGACGGCGGAGGAATTTTCAACGTTTGGGGCTCAATTGAATTCAAGAGCACAATCGTCGCGGCCAACGCCGCGACGGTTGACTTCTTCAATGGCGAGTTTGGCTACGTTGTATCGGATGGCTTCAACCTGATCGGCTCGGCGAGTGGTCCGTTCACGCCGGAACTCGGCGATCAATTTGTTATAAGCGCCGCAGCACTCAAGCTGGGGCCGCTGCAAGACAACGGAGGGCCGACTTTCACGCACGCGCTGCTCTGCGGCAGTCCAGCCATCGACGCCGGGGACAATACGGATGCCCCGGTCTCCGACCAGCGCGGTTTCACGCGGATCGTGGGCGGAACTATTGACATCGGCGCGTACGAAGCTGGTAACACCGCTCCCACTATCACTTGCCCCGGCCCGATTACGTTGACTTGCGCGCCGCCCGGCGGAGCGGCCGCGACTGTTTCGGTGAATGTCGCCGATTTCGACGGCGATCCGCTGGTTGTAGTGTGGACTGTGGACGGAACGGCCTATCAAACCAATGCAGTGGCTGCGGGTGGACCACTGACAGTGGACCAAGTTGATTTTACGACGGTGTTCGGTGTCGGCTCCCATCAAGTGACCGTATCTGTATCCGATCCCAGCGGATGTTTCATGATCTGTTCGACCACGGTTGACGTGGGAGCTTACGTGGTGCCGGTAGTGAATTGTCCGACGGTGCCGAGCGCCAGCGCGGATGGCAACTGCCTCGCGGCCGTGCCCAATGTTCTGAGCGGCGTCACGGTGAGTGGCGGCTGCGCAAACGCGGGGGAGATCACTCTGAGCCAATCACCGGTGGAAGGCACGATGGTGGGATTGGGCGCACACACCATCACGGTGACCGCGACGGATGCCGCGGGCAACAGCGCCACCTGCACGACGA
>WNFU01006671.1_pt1 | contig 17233 bp, 13 predicted proteins | sample 5400121 | NCBI WGS metagenome assembly WNFU01 (sample SAMN13153360, study PRJNA577476) | soil metagenome | isolation source: 100 cm soil or saprolite under grassland replicate 1 | place: USA:California | collected 2016-06-15
GGCCGTGTTGCGATCTGTAACCTCTTTGTGAATGACTATGTGAACGTGCGGATGAGGGGTGTTGAGATGAATGCCCGCGATCCATCTCCAGCCGGCCACGTTCAGATCGGCTTGAACCTCGGCCATCGCTCCGCGCGCGGCCTCGCGCAATCGATCTTTGCGTTCTTCGTCGCCCGCGCCGAGGCGCTCGAAGTCCTCTTCGCGAAAGCTGACCGAGAAGTGGATGAGGTCACACTTTCGCGGGGCGCCGCCCCTGCCGCTCAAGTACTGGTCGGCCTTGCGGTAGGTCCTGTCGTCGTCCCCGGCCATGTCATCCTCGCGGTCCGAGAACAGGGGGCGTCTCTTGCCTTCACGAACGGGATCGAGCTTGCTCTCGACGATGTATCGCGCTACGCGAGAAGCGCCCTTGCCCCCCATCGATTTGACCTTGACCACAGCGCGCATAACTTCCCACGCTACCTCCTGGCCAGGCTGATCTGCGGCTGCTCGGTCATTCCGAAGAGCGTCATCTCACGGTACAGCGGCACTGGCGGCAGCGATTTGGCCTCATCGGGTGAGAGAGGCGCGCCCTTCCAGCGGCGCAGACTGTGGGGGTAGAGCAGAAGAAAATGGGTCGCGCCATCGTCGCGATGAGGCCCTGTCGGGATGATCCAGATCGTGCAGGCGCCCGCGTCAACCAGGTGGTAGATGTAGTGGTAGTTGGCGATCGACAGACTGCGGCCGTCGGCGCCGAAATCGGGAGGCTCCTTGTGCTTCCACACGCGGGCTTCCAACTCGCGGAAATCGGCCGGGAATCTCCCCGTCTGCCGGTGGTGAGTCCGAAGGGCTTTCACCAAACTGTCTGCGGCGAGTCGCGGCGTTTGTTGGCGCGCTTGCCACACCTCGATTAGAGAGGCGGAGGCGAAGCAAACGGCGAGCGCGGCGAGCGCCGAGCCAAGTAGAAAGAAGGAGATTCGCAGTTTGGTTTTGCCGGATGCGTTCACGCCGGCGCCTCCTTCTCATTGATGCGCTTCAGGACGGCGTCAACCGGCGCAGGACTGAGTGGAACTGATGGCGATGCCTGCGAGCGTCCCAATTGCCGCTCCTCGATCAGAGGAAAGAGAATGGGATCCTGCGGGATGACTGGCTCGTCTTCTTCAACGTAGTCGCCATCAAGATCGGGCATGGGAGAAACTTCGCTTGTCGCAGGCTCGTCCTGAGTTTTCTCAGTCTCGTCCATCTTGCGATTCGCGAATGCGGTCTCGGCGTCTGCGAGAGACACCGGCTGAGCTATCTCTCGCGGCAGCGGGTGAGCGAGCGGCCCGGTCTTGGCGCAACGTGGAAAGCCGAACCTGACCGGCGGCGCGCTTCCGATGATCGCTACCGCCTGGGTGTGTTCCGCCATCTGCCGCAGCTCCGCCGCGTCGAGCAGATCGCGCCCGGTCTCGGACAAGCGGTCTTGGTCGTACACGTCGCCCGTCGCGTCGACGACCGAGTGTTGAAGGACGGTAGTGCGACCGATCCTCTTTGCCGCGTACTGGGCCGTTTCCGCATCCAGCCCCGGCAGTAGGATGTCAGCGATCTTCCAGAGTACGAGCGCGGTGGCGACGCCGGATGCCACTAGCGCCAATCCCTCGCCGGTATCGCGCAGCAGGCGGAATCCGGCCTGATACGCGTCCAGGTGCAAGGCGTTCGCGGGACGGCGACATCACAACCTCAGCGCCAGAATCATTTGAGTGAACGCAAAGTCTCAGGAGACCAACCAAGGGCGATCACCTCGGCCGCCGGCGCGAACGGCAAGGGTATCCTCACGTCGCTCAAGGAATGTGCGATGAATAGTTTGGTCTCGCCCTTATCTGAAAGCTCATCCGGTATTCGCACTATCAAAGCGGGGCCGTCCTCCGGCTTGTGTCCGACGGAGACGACCTCGACTCCGAGCGGCGCGGGGCGGTAGCGGACAGACAGAGAGCCGTATGCGGAGACGAGCGCGCCGCCCTGAGTGAATGCGAGGCCGGGAGGCAGAAGATTCTGCGCAGTGATTCCGGCGAGCAGGTCTTGCGCGGCGCGCGGCGAACGTCCCTTGATTTGCTCGCTTGCGGCATAGAGGCTTGCCGATAACGCCAGGGCCGTCGCTTCGCCGATGCGTTCCGCCGTGCGCGCCACCTCGCCGTCAATCGTCGTGGCGATGACGGTTTGTCGGGGAGATGATTTTTTTACGGTCGATCCCTGATCGAATTCCATAGTTACGCGCGGATCGACAGTCTTTGCTTGGAAGGAAACAATGACGAGGAACGGGGCGACTGTAAAGAATGTCGCCAAACAAACGATCATTTTCGGAGATGAACGTAATTGTTGTATAATCATGGCATTATGGTTGAGCTCGAAACAACGATGGCCGCGCCACTGACGCGGTGGGAAGATGGATCGATCCGAATTATTGGTTCGCGTGTCCCGATCGAGTCGATCCTCTATCACTTCAAACAAGGCGCCAGCGCTGAGCGGATTCAGGAAAGTTTTCCTTCACTTACACTCCGCGAAATCTATGGCGCTATCTTCTACTACCTGGATAACGTCGAGGCGGTAGAAGAGTATCTTCGGCGCCAGAATGAGGCCGCCGAAGAAGGCAAGCGTTTCATCGAGGAACATTTCGATACGAAAGAGCTGCGTGAGCGGATACTCGCGCGGCGCGCACAAATGATCAAAGCAGCCTGAAATAGCCCATCAATGCGCCTGCTGTTGGACGAGAACTTTAATCACCAAATTCTTAATGGCCTCAAGCTGCGCATCCCAAACCTCGATTACGTCATCGCGCAGAAAACAGCGCTTAAGGGAGTCACGGACCCTGATCTTCTCGAATGGGCAGCCGTGGAAGATCGCCTGATCGTTACTCATGACATCAAGACCTTTCCAAAGTTCGCCTACGAGCGAGTGAAAGCAGGTAAGTCACTACCTGGAGTTATTGTCGTTCCACAAGATCTCCCCATCGGCCTGGCTCTTGAAGAACTCGTAACCATCCTCCTGTGTTCAGAACAGGGCGAGTATGAAAACCAGATTGTTCATATCCCACTGTGACCCTCAGATAGCTTGCGCATGCATGTAGGCTTCTTCACGAAAGGCCCATTCCACCCACTCGTCGATCTCATCATCAGCCCTACGAGCGGCCATCTCCAGTCTCGCGAGCCCTTGGCGCAGATTGAGCAATTCTTTGTGCCGCTTGCCCAGGAAGCACAGGTATTGATCGATCACCTCCGCATTGAGTGATCTGACGCCGTCTCCCGCTAGCGCCTCCAGCAGATCAATCGACTCCCGCAGTCCGGGCTTGTCGCGCACCGCCGGCATGTCGCGGCGGACGCAGTTGATGAGCCGGGTCACTCCCCCCACCAGATTGGGCGAAGCCAGCGGCGCGCGCGCATGCAGAATTCGCACTTCCTCGCGCGGCGTCGGCGGGTCGAGCCAGGTGTAGAGGCATCTCGATCGCAGCGGGGATGAGAGGTCGTGGCGAATGTCGTTCGAGAGCAGGATGACTATCGGCCATCTCGATCGGTCACTGACGCCGACGTTTCCGAAGCGTGGCACGTGATAATCAACACCGGCGGGTCGAAGTACATGTCTGCGTAATTGAAAGCCGCGAGGGCCTCGCCGAGGATCAGGTAATCGCGCGAGAACTGCTTTGCCTGCGCCTCTAAGAGCGAGGAGCCTGCGGCCAGTTCCTGCCTGACCATCTGAGTTTGCGCTTCGCGATCCCACGAATAGAGCACATCGGCCATCGTCAGGTCATCCATACCTTGCAGATAAAAGCTGGTCAGGTTACCAGCTTGCGCCAGGGATTCGGCCAGCGCGGTCTTGCCACCGCCGCGCGGCCCCTCGACGAGCAGCGGCTTGCGGCTACGGAGCGCGTGCGCGAGATCGATGAGGGCGCGGCGCTGGATGATGTAGCCTACGCCGGCGAGCAACTCCGCGAGCGCGTCGACGCCCTCGCGTTCAATCACTTCGCGCGGATCTATGCTCGATTTGGAGAAGCTTTTCTGAATCATCTCTCCTCCTTCAACACGGCTTCGGCAACGCGCCGCAGTTCCGGCGTCATACGAGGCATTGCGGCGCGGATCTTCTCCGGCGAATCCGAAGAAAGAAGCTCGGCCAACTCCTCATCCGTGAGCGTTTCTCCACTCCCTTCGGTGAGCGGATCGGCGTCTACTGCCTGCGCCTCTTTCGGCAGATCGGTGATCATCACGAAAGCGGGCGTGCCGGCCGGCGCCTCGACAAACTCGCGGCGGCTGGCGACGCTCGGAGTTAACTCAGGCGCGACCGCGCCGGGCAGGACGACGGTCGTCGAGTTCCCGCGCGAGAGCGCGGCCTGCCCCAAAGAAACGGCGCCGGTCGCCACGCGTCCCAGAACGCGCGCCCGCCGGCCGCTGACCTGTCTTCGCTTGCCCTGCAATCCCGGAGCGCCGTCCGCTCCCAACACCTCGCCCGGCGCCTTCACGAACCGTTTCGATTCGGGATCGATGAAGCCCACGAGCGAGACGTAAGCCCGGTCGTATTCACCGCCCTGTTGTTGGCCGATGAGTGTCGTGCCCTTTCGCATTTGCCAGCCCTGCCCGCGCACGTCGCGCATGAGTTCGAAGCGCGCGAGTCCCGGGCGCAGCGTGTAGAGAGCGCCCATCGTCCTGATCGGCAGCATCGCGCCGAATGGAGGTAACACGACACGAGGCTCGACGCCCTTGAGAACGGCAGGCGCAGCCTGCTCAGACAGCTTTGCGTTCGTAGAAGCGACAGCTACTGGTTGACGCGCTGAAACAGGGACGGGCGTGGGAGCGCAGCGGATCGAACGCTCAGGATTGCGTTTGGAGCTGTAGGCAAGACGAAGATGCCGTGAGGACGCCCAATTCATTGCTGTCGCGCCTGGTTGCGTATTATTCTAGCGCGCCGCATAGCGTAACGATCCTGATCGGTGACTCGCCCTCGAGGCCATCCGCAAATTGAGAGCGAACAATGAAGACCTTTGTTACACATCTCATGTTGGAGGGGTAAAAGAGTAATGACCTCGAATCCTTGGGCGTAAAGTGTCGCTCCTGTGCAGTTCTGCGCGCCCTTGGCGCTACCGCATCCAAAGATTGCGCTGTGCAATTTCGTTTAGCGACTTGCCGCTTCATTGTCCTTTAATGAAAAACGTTCGTCCGCGAATAGACAAGGTAAGAGCTTCCCGTGATGGTCATGAGTTTCATGAGGCATGGGCGGCGCGCAAGGCGCTTCAACTGGTCATGCCAACCGATGAACTTGTGGGAATTGCTGTCGAAGGGCTCGCCCCTGCCGACCAAGCAAGGGCTTCAGCGGAAACAGTCGAGATCGCCGACCTTGTTTTGTACTACGGAAAGGGCCCGACATTTAGCGAGGCAGGTTCGGTCGTCATTGTCCAGGTCAAATATTCCAAAAGCTCGCAGAGCGTTCCATACCGTGTGAGTGAGGCCAGGAAGACGATTGGCAAGTTCGCGGCTGCATTCAGAAGCCACAAGAGGACGCATGGGGCGAGAGATGTAGAAAAGAAGCTCACTTTCGAGATGATAACAAACAGGCCCGTCGCCTGTGAATTCCGCGAAGCAATAGATGGTTTGGCCGCGGGAAAACCGCTGAAAGCAGACGCAAGAAAGCAAGCCACTCAGTTCACATCCGCGTGCGGGTTTAAGGGCAAGGAACTAGCTCAATTCGCGCAGAAGGTCAGGATTACTGGCCTGGTTGGCAACCTGAGACAAAACAAGCAACTCCTTTCCCGCGTTCTCGCGGATTGGTCGGCTGCTCCTGACGCTATGGCGCGGGCCAGATTGGGCAACATGAGACAGTTGCTCCGGGACAAGGCAGGCTTAGCAGGCGAAGGACAAAACGTCATAACACGGACGGACGTTCTCGACGCCTTGGAATTGCAAAGCCCTGATGACCTCTTTCCTTGCCCGGCCAGTTTTCCGGAAGTCGGCAATGTCGTTGAGCGCGAACAACTATCAACCCTCGTCGGCAGAATTCCAAAACTGGACAAGCCTCTCCTGATTCACGCCGATGGCGGCGTTGGGAAAACTGTGTTTCTTCAGAGCCTCGCGACGATTTTGGGCGAGACTCACGAAACCGTTCTTTTCGATTGCTTTGGCGGCGGCGCTTACCGAGCGCCGGAAGATGCTCGGCATCACCCGAAGCGTGGCCTAATCCACATCATTAACAGCCTTGCGTGCAATGGCTTGTGCGATCCGCTCCTGCCAATCAATGAAAACGTGGAAGAACTCGTCAAAGCTTTCCGAGCCCGTCTCGCTCAGGCGGTTGCCACACTGCAAAGAGGATCGCGTGGCAAACAACTCCTGCTGTTCATTGATGCTATAGACAACGCCGCCGAACATGCAAAAGACAAGAATGAGCCAGCTTTTCCGAGGCTTCTGCTCGAAAGCTTCCACCATAACGGCCCTGTTGAGGGAGTACAGCTTATCGTAAGTTGTAGAACATACCGGCGTGATATCTCCAGAGGCGATATTCCGTGTGAAGAATTCAAACTAAATCCTTTCAGCCACGCAGAAACGGCGAGATATCTACGTGACCGTATTCCGAAAGTGAATGACACTCAAATTCAGGTCGCCTATTCACGATCTGAAGGGAATCCCCGAATACTCGAACACCTGGCGCTAAGCGATAGAGGCCTTCTTGAACCGTCTGAGATTAACAACGTAATAAAACTGAACGACCTCTTAAAGGAACGAATTCAGAAGGCCCTCGGCGAAGCGTTGAAACGAGGCTACAAGAAACGTGAGATCAACGCGTTTCTCGCCGGTCTGTCGGTCTTACCGCCGCCCGTTCCGCTCGGTGAGTACGCAGATGCACACGGAATGGACCTTAGCGCAGTAAAAAGCTTCGCGACGGACTTGGCGCCTCTGCTAGAGCGGACAAGACATGGATTGATGTTCCGCGATGAACCCACCGAAACGTTCGTTCGTGAGGAATACGCCGCCAAAGCGGGCACGCTGCGCGCCCTCGCTAAGAACCTCTTCAAGAAGCAGGGAACATCGGTATATGCGGCGAGCGCGCTCCCAAGCCTGCTTCAGAAGCTTGATGACGGGAAGTCGTTATTCAAGTTGGCATTTGATGATCGGTTCCCAACTGAGATCACGAGCACTATTGGCAAGCAGAACATACGCTACGCAAGACTGAAAGCTGCCGTACTTCACGCAGCCCGGAAGGAGGATTTCAACCACCTTGTCCATTTGCTGGTGGAGCTATCAACCATCGCTGCTGTCAACCAGCGTGGCGCGGAGTATATGCTGGACAATCCCGATCTGGTTGTCGCATCCCACGACGTCGATGCGACTAGACGATTATTTGAGACGCGTACATGGTGGCCCGGAACGCGCTACGCGAGACTTACGATTGCAAGCGTCTTGTCCGGCGACTTAAGCGACGCATATCGGTATGTTGTAAACGCCGATGAATGGATTCATCACTTCTATCGGCAGGACGATAAATACCGCAGAGACAGAAGAGGGCCGGAAAGGCTCGACATCGCGTCAATACCCGTATGCCTTGTTGCCCAAGATCGAGGGCACGATGCCGCGCAATTCATGAAAGGATTGAAGGATTGGTACGCCTACGAAGTCGCTGAACATATCTTTACGTTGCTGCACCAGGCGGAAAGAATGGAAACGGTCCCATCCGCCAATATTTGCCGCTTTCTGGATTCGCTGAAATTGCAGCCCGGCGTCCTTGCAGCCGCTCTCTCCTTTATGGAACTCGACAACGCTGCGCGCCGACGCTTGATTCGAGAACTTGCCAATGCCTGCGAAAAGAAGAAAACCATTGAAAAGAGTGAGAGCTTCCTCCACAAAAGGGATCTCGTTCAAGATGGCCTACTGAAAGCCACCGCTATCGCTGTCGCAATGAAAATGCGCGCGGAGGCGCTTGCAATCGCGGAAACCATTTCCCACGAAAGGCCGCGCCTCTGGTCCTTCATGGATCGGTTTTCGATGATGGATGAGTTTTCGACGAAGGATGTGTCCTCTTTTATCGCCTATACAGCCCTTCGCGCTGCCGTGATGCGCCAACCAATTACCGAGCATATGCTTTTGCCGCAGGAACTTGTTGATATTGGAGCACGCATTCCGAACGGCACAAAAGGGGAGGCTTTCCGGAAGGCGATCAAAAAAGAGTTGGAGGAAAATTTCAAATCACAACAGGAATTGCCGGCAGAAAAGAAGCCCATGCGTTATGAGGCTAAGATGGAGGCAGAGCGTTTTATCGATGAGCGCCTTGAGACATTATTTGAAATGGCCAAAGTGTTCATGACACTGCTCTCCTCTAGTGCTGGGAAGGGCGATAAGCCCTTCCTGGAGTTGGTTGGGTTATGGGCAAAGTTCAAAATGAAGCAGGATCGCTATTCAGACATTTACGAAAGGCGCCCGTTTTTCGATCTGCTGGGCCGCCGGTTGTTGACTTTTGCCCTCTGGGCGCGCAACGACCTCAAAGCCTCTTCCGCTGAGGCATTTGTCACGAAGGTCAGCGAGGCCGGCGTCGCACCAGTATCAACGCTTGTTAACATCATCGCAATTCTCGCGAAAAGGCCGGACCTTCAGGAACTGGCAGGGAAAATTGCGATGAATGCGAAGGTCCTTATTGAGCGCGAGGATGAAGTCAGCCGCCGGGCATCCCTATTCGCACAGTTGTCCAGGGCGATCATGCCAGCAAGTGTCGAGGAGACGGCCTCCTACTTCCGCCTCGGTCTTGAGCAGATGGACGCCATAGGCTCAGGTGACTACCAGTTCACGAGTGAACTGTTGCTCTATGCTGCAGAGCTACGGGGCGATGAGCTTGAGGAAAGCGACTTTCACACGCTTTCAAACATTTGCGAACTCAACATCTATGAACAAGATAAGTTTCACTGGCTGGGATTCGCAAGAGGATTGGCTCGGACTTCCGGATGCAGATCGCTCGCAAAACTAGGGCGATGGGATGACCGTGACAAGAGCTCTCTAGACTACACGTTGCTGCCTTACCTTATGGCGCTCATCGAGCAGAACAAGATCGACCCGGCCATCGCCCTGGGGCTGCTTCGCCTATCGGCCCCTGTAGAGCTGTATGGTTCCGGTACGGAACAACTCGCAGAAGTAATCTCTGAAAAGCGATACCCGAATTCGAAGGCGTTATTGACCGAGTTGATCTTACAATTCGAACAGAATCATCCGGGCGTTTTCATGCCTACCACTCTTGCAACGCTCCACAAAATCGCCGGGCGCGAACTAGGCATGGACCTCGAACTAACTACATATCTCTCCATCGCTGCGCCGAAGTTCGAGAAGCTGCGCATTGAGGAGGACGAGAACCGAAACTATCGCGGCACGCAATATCTCCGTTCCGCAGAGTTGGCAACCGATCAGGAAGAAGAGAATCGGCGTGCACTTCGGCGTGCACTGAAGAAGATTGAGGATGAAACGGACCCGGCCGACGAGTCGTCAATGGCGCGCGCTATCGATGCGCTGAATAACTTGCAATACGTCTATAACTTGAAGAGCGGCTTCTTCGACAAAATGCAAGGAAAGCTCAAATATGCAGAAAGGCCAAAATATGTCCAGGTCATCTCTCGGCTTGAGTCCCTCGACATCTACACAAAGCTGCGCGTGTTAAAGGAGTGCAAGGAGAAATGGAGTGACTCTTCAGCATCTCTGCAAAAGGTATTCCGCGATATCGCAGAGCCGCTTATTCAGATTCACCCATATGACTTTGTTGATCATGACTATTTGTCTGGCTCCAAACTAAAGGACGTTACCGAACTGTCCGGGATCCCAGCGCCAGTACTGGCGCTCGAATTGATCGCGATATTCGCATCGCCGGGCTCACACTTGCCTGCATCCTCATGGATGGGACTTGCGGCAACCATTTGTGAGAAGACCAAACAAGGTGAGGGGCAAATCGCGCTCAAGCGATTGCTGAACAGCAACTCCGCAAAGTTGGCGTCAACAGTAGTTGACGGTGTATGGAAGGACGGTCTCTATCCGAAAAGCGGAGAGACGGATATTGCGGCAGGCCTCTTGTGGCGCACGCTCGGCTCGCCTTCTGCTGCACATCGTTGGAGGGCCGCCCACAGCATCCGGTGCTTCGCAAGGTTTGGAAAGTGGGAAGTAATCGACGCGCTCATCAGAAGATTTCATTCCACGGACGCTCATCCGTATCAAGCGCCGGAACTGCCCTTTTACTTTCTGCACGCGCGGCTCTGGCTGCTAATTGCGATTGCCCGAGTGGCAATCGATCACCCACACAATGTAGCGAAGTATGCCGATACGCTGAAGACCATCGCGTTAGATACGAATGTGCCACATGTACTGATGCGCCACTTCGCGGCACGTACTCTCTTAGCCTGCGCGAGTGGCGGCAGCATTGTCCTGTCGGAGGGTGCTGCCAAGGCGCTAAAGAAAGTCAACGAGTCGCCCTTTCCGAAGAAAAAGACGAATGAGTACGAGCGCGATTCATTTTACCAGCAGCGTCCGCGCTCAACGCCGAAGCCAAGGTTCGAATTCAACCTGGACTACGATTTCGATAAATATGATGTCGCCAAGGTGAGCGGCATGTTTGACAGATCAAGGTGGGAAACAAGGGATGCCATGACTGCCTGGGTGCGAAAATACGATCTGCAGATAACGAGCATGTACGAAAGCGGCGGTCGTTCTGTCCGTCAACGAGACCGCTCAAGAGGAATGACTGACCGGTATCATCTCTATGGGCAGCAACTGGGATGGCACGCGCTCTACCTCGTGGCGGGCGAGTTCCTGGCAAAATATCCGATCGTTCAGCGTCCATTTGATGACGACAATCCCTGGCGCGAGTGGTTGAAGCGCGAATCGCTCACGAGAAGGGACGGGCTGTGGCTTGCCGACGGGGTCGATAGGCCACCAGTGGACGCACAAGTTAACCTCTATGAGATGGGAGAGGAAGGGCTCGTCCTCACCGGTGACAAGGCAAAGCTTTTATCCCTCCTGAATATCGAATCGTCCATAGGGGAGGAAGTTGTAGTCGCTGGTGACTGGCGCTCGGCTGATGGAATTGAGATTGACATTTGGTCGGCCCTAGCGCCTCCCCGCTTTGCTAAGAAACTGGCGCTTCAGTTGTCTCAAGAAGACCCTTTTCGAGCGTGGCTGCCGCGAGCCGAAGAACACGACGATGGCGGTGAATACTCACTCTCCGAGAAAGAGCCTTATGAGCCGTGGGTCGTCTGGCCTCACATTCAGACAGGACTAGATGAAACCGACCTACTTGGCGTGACTGCCGCAGTACAGCGGCTTTACTTCACAAAGGCCATAAACGAGATCAGCGCACTGAAGCCACTGGACCCTTTCAGGCGAACGTGGGGCGATCCAAAAGGACGAGTGGCGGCGCGATCGGAAGCGTGGGGCCGCAACCCTGCGTACGATAACGAAGATCGGCCAAGAGATCGCATGGGGCGGGAGCGGAAGCAACAATAGCGTTCTGTACAGGTTCTACAACAATCACCGTAAGAGCTTTGAAGATGGCTACCGCAGATTTACCAAGGGGTATTTCACCGTTGAGCCCACCGGCGAGAATCTGAAACCGCCTCCGGGCGGGGGAGAAGCCGTGCTCGGCGTAATCCGGGACGTGGTCGCCTCCCCGAAAGATGTCAACAACAAGTTCGAGACCCTCTCGCACGATATGCCGTTCCTCTTCTCGATCTTGAGTTTCGCTCGGGGGATACTCGCTTTCGGAGACCTGTACCTGTTGGTGCTCGGCGGCTTCTTGATGATCGCAGTAAGACTGGCCGCTCCGGTGATGATTGCGCTGGCGATCGACCGCAATCTGGCGAACAAGATTTCATACCCGTTTCTGTGGGGAACGATCGTGTTGACGCTCATCTGGCCGATCGTTTCCCAATTAATCAGAGCTTTCGCCTATATGGGAGGCAATCTGGCAATGTCCCTGGACGCCAGCGACGTCGTCTATCAGTGGGACTCACAGACTATGGGAGAGATCATGACCTCGGGCGCGGAGCCATTCTACACGGTCATCCTCGCCATAGTGATAATGACCATCGCCGGGCTGTCGCTCTGGATGTCGCCGGTGATCGCTTACAAAGTCGCGATGGGGCAGGTTTACGAATCAGTGTCTTCGACTATTTCGAGCTGGGCCGGCGCTCTGGTCGGAGCGGGGGTCGAATTTTACAGCTCCGCGATAGCGGCTTCCATCAGCAATCAAGCTGAGAGGGCGCAGGCGCAGGGGCAATATCTTGGTGAGATGACGCGCGCGGGGACCGCCTATGAGGTCGGCAGACTGAACGCTCTCGCCAATCGGATTCGAGGCATCACGGGAATCGAAGGAAACCGCATCTCTTCGGTCGAAGGAATCTACGGAGGGCTTACCCGAGCGACCGGCGCGATAAATACCGAAAGACAATTTGCCAATGACACCGCCGCCGCCCTGGCCAAGTTGAACACGAACGACATCTGGACGCGCAACCAGCAGGCGATTGTCGATCTGAACGCGGAGCGTAGGCAGCAGAGCGCCAACATCGAAACCAACCGCGCAGCCGACACGCAACACTTCATTGGCGGCAAGATCATCAAAGGAACGGAATGGGCAGGCGGCGCTGCGCGCACGCTGCTCAGCGATGCTCAAAGCGGTAAACAGACGCTTGCCGGACGCGCCGCCGGATCCGTGATCGAGATCGGGGGTGGGGTTGTCGGTTTGGGCATGCAATACGGTTCGATTCAGAATCGCGCCGCCGGACAACAATCGGCGCTCAATGAAGCGTTCGATACAAGGACTGCCAACCAGGAGAGAGCCTCTCTGAATCTTGCCCAAAATCAGGAAATCTATCTTGGAGAGATCGTTGGGGCAAACCAGCGGAGGGCGCAAGGGTTGACGGCTGCGGAGATCGCCGGCGCGAACCGGGCCGTAGCGGGAGCCAATAGCGGCGCTGTCGTCGCCAAAGGCGGCGTCAATCAAGGCTATCGGCTCGACCTGCAGGCAAACAGGATCACCTACGACGGCGCAGTCAAGGCCGCAACGCAAGTTCGCGACGCGTCCTTCGAGGCTGCAAGATTGCGTGCACTCTCAACTGTAGTCAGTGCAGTAGGCCACAATGTTGCGCGAGATATGGAACAGGGACTCGCGCTGCGTTACTAAATGACACTCTCAATCAACAAGCCTTGAGAAGGAGAAGACGCGATGATAACGAAGGACAGTACAACATGCGAATTAATGCCGCTGAGCGTTACGCCATAGAAGCAGGCAAGATCGCGTATACGCTAGCCGCCGCAGCCATAGAAGCGGCGCGAACGCAACGCGATCTGGCCGTCGGAGGAGTCGAGCGTGGCTACAGACATCAGGCGCAAGGTATTGATTCGGCGTACAGGTTGAACCTCGAAGCCAATCAACTCAATTTTGCCGGAGCGATGAAGGCTGCGGAACTGATGCAGGCTTCGGGCATGAAAGCGGTCAAGCTCGACCAGATGTCACAGATCGTCACGACCCTCAGCCGGGATATGGCACGGCGTGCGGAATTAGCTTTAACGATGAGATATTAAAACAACACTGAGGAGGAAACATGTTGATAGAAACTGTTGAAGCAGCCCAGGATTCGGTCGAAATCTCACCGAAAACACCAATTGTCGCGGACGCCTATTACACTCGGAAGGATCTGGAAGATCTGGGTATTTGTGGCTGGCTCACGACCTTGCGCCATGAGAAAAAGGGAAAGTTGAAAGCCTGCCGTATTGGAAGACTGGTGCGCTATCGCGGCGCAGACATCATTCAGTGGCTGGAAGGATGTAAGTCTTGATGATCAGGAGGGCTTCTTCGATCGTCTTTCCTCGAGGCGTCACTCAATCTTGCTATTTTTCCCCGGAACTGTTTCCTGACCGGTAAAGCCTGAATTTGAGTGATGCCTCCCCGACAGAGTAACCCGATTACACTCTAACGGTACGCGCAAATCCGCTACCTCACCTGCAGACGACCTCGCGCGCTACGCCTTGACATTCTAGGATTGCCTGCCTACCCTACACCTAGAATTTCTAAGTGTGACCAATAAGCGACGCAGATTTGGAGGTGAAGTTTGACCCAACCGAAGGCGGATCTCCTGCAGGGGACGCTCGACATGCTCATCCTCAAGGCCCTCAGTTTAGGGCCGCTCCACGGCTACGGCCTCATACAGCGCATTCGGCAGTTGTCGGACGAGTTGCTTGAGATCGAGCAAGGCTCTCTCTACCCGGCGGTCTACCGGATCGAGCAGCGCGGCTGGATCAGTTCCAAGTGGGGGGTGACCGAGACCGGCCGCCGGGCCAAGTTCTACACGCTGACTAAGGCGGGGAGTAAGCGACTTACCGTTGAGGAAGCGAGCTGGGACCGGCTCGCCCTGGCCATTGCGAAAGTCAGAAAAGCAGTCTGAGGAGGCTGATGATGGAATGGTTCAAGATTCTCATAGCGCGGCTGCGCGCCCTGTTTCGGCGCGAAAGCGTCTTGCGGGACATTGAAGAAGAATTGCGCATCCACGTCGAGATGGAGACTGAGACGAATATCAAGCGCGGGATGCCGCCAGAGGAGGCGCGAGCCGCTGCCCTGAAAAGTTTCGGCGCCCTGGGCCGGAACACTGAACGCGGCTATGACATTCGCGGCGGGGGCTGGTTGGAAACGCTCTGGCAAGACATGCGCTATGGCGCGCGAATGTTATGGAAGAAGCCCGGCTTCACCTTGATTGCCGTGCTGACGTTGGCGTTGGGCATCGGCGCGAATACGGCGATTTTCACGCTCGTCAATGCGGTCTTTTTGCAGCCGCTTCCGGTGGCGGAACCAGCGCGGCTGATGTCGGTCTTTGGCACGGATGAAAATAACCGGGGCGCTCAGACCGACTACATTTCGATATCGTGGCCGAACTTCAAAGACTACCGGGATCAGAACGATGTCTTTACGGGAATGATCGCCTTTCAGAACATCGTCTTGAATTTCTCGGGCGGCGGCGAACCGCAGCGGATCGACGGGATGATCGTCACGGGAGATTATTTCGATCTGCTCGGCGTCAAAGCCGCGATCGGACGCACGTTTCTGCCGGAAGAAGACCGTACGCCGGGGACTCATCCGGTTGTCGTGCTCAGTTACGGCGCGTGGCAGCGCCGCTTTGGCGGCGATCCGGCGATCGTCGGTCGGGCGATCAAACTCAATGGGCTTGACTACACCGTGGTGGGCGTCGCGGCGGAAGGATTCAAAGGAACGGATGCGATCGGCGGAGGACCGGATTGCTGGGTACCGATGATGATGCACGATCAAGCTCTCACCGGAGTTTTCCGGGATGCGTTCAACGGACGGCGAGCGATGATTCTCAACGTAATTGGCCGTCTCAAACCCGGCGTCACGGAGCAACAAGCCGAAACCGCGATGCGGGCCATTGGCCGCCGCCTCGAACAGGACTTTCCGAATTATAACGATAAGCGTAACGTCACGCTGGTCCCCTTGAATCAGTCCACCATCCCGCCGCAGGAACGATCAGTATATCTGAGGGCGAGCGGGTTGATGCTGACGGTCGTCGGTCTGGTGCTGCTGATTGCCTGCGCCAACGTTGCTAACCTGCTGCTTGCCCAGGCGGCGGCGCGAAGAAAAGAGATCTCCCTGCGAATGGCGCTCGGCGCAGGTCGCGCGAGGCTGATCCGGCAACTGCTGACAGAGAGTTTGATGCTGTCGCTGGCCGGCGGCGGCGCCGGGTTGCTGCTGGCGGTGGCCGGCCGCGATCTGTTTTGGGCGTTCAGACCGCCTGGGATGAACGCCGGCGACATCAATCTGAGCTTCGATCCGCGCGTGCTCGGATACACGCTGCTGCTCTCGCTGGGCGCCGGAATCATCTTCGGCCTGGCGCCCGCGCTTCAGGCTTCGCGGGCTGACCTCGTCACGGAATTGAAGGAAAAGGGCGGCCAGGCGGCCTCAGGGCGCCGATGGTTCAGTTTGCGCAATTTGCTTGTCGTCGGGCAGGTGGCGCTCTCGCTGGTCGCGCTGATCAGCGCGGGGTTGTTTCTGCGCAGCCTCAGCAATGCGCTGCGGATCAATCCCGGCTTTGAACCCGAAAAGCTGCTGGTGCTTTCGTTTGACGTGGACGCGCAGGGATACGACAAGGCGCGTGGGATGGAGCATTACCGCCGAGTGGTCGAGAGGGTCGAGGCGATTCCAGGCGTGATTTCGGCGGCCATTGCTTCGAACCGTCCTTTGGGCGGGGGATTTACGCGCACCGTGTTCGTCGAGGGGCAGGAACCGTCGCGCGGCGGACGCGGCATTTTTACAACCGTGGGCGCCGTCGGCCCGAGGTATTTCGAGACGATGAGTATTCCGCTCGTGCGCGGTCGCAATTTCACTGAAGCCGACCGCGAGAACACGCCGCCGGTCGTCGTCATCAACGAGGCGATGGCAAATCGCTTCTGGCCGAATCAAGACGCCGTCGGGAAGCGATTCCGGTTCTTCGGCGACGACGTTTCGCAGGAGGTCATCGGCGTGGTCAAGGGCGGCACGGCGCAACACATCGGCGAAGATCTGCGTCCGGTTGCCTACCAGTCGCTGCTGCAGGACTTTCCATCCTGGGTTACGCTGCATGTGCGCACGGCAGGTGATCCGGGCGGATTGCTCGCCACTGTGCGGCGCGAAGTCCAGGCGCTGGATCGTACGATGCCATTGACGAGGTCGGTGACGATTTCTCAATTGATCGGAGAAGAATTGTGGGGCGCTCGAATGGGCGCTGCGTTATTGGCGGTCTTCGGCTTGCTGGCTTTGATCCTGGCGTCAGTCGGTATTTACGGCGTGGTCGCGTTCTCGGTCAGCCAGCGCACATCCGAATTCGGCATCCGCCTGGCGCTCGGCGCCCGCCCGTCAGATGTGCTTCGGCTTGTGCTCGGCCAGACCCTGACGCTTGTCGCCGCCGGCGCGACGATCGGCATAACAGGCGGGCTGATCGTGACGCGGATGGTCACGAACCTGCTTTATGGCGTGAGCGCGGTTGATCCAGTGACGTTCGTCGGAATGCCGTTGGTGCTGTTGCTGGTCGCGCTCATGGCGAGTTATCTGCCTGCGCGGCGGGTGACGAAGATAGATCCGATGATCGCGCTGAGATGCGAATGAGTGCGACCCGTTCCTCCGAAATGACTCTCGCAGTCAGGGATAGAGGACGAAGACTGAGAGGTCTTTGATAACTTGAGCTTCGTGCAAGTGAAATTCTTGCCCTTCAAATGCAGAGGTGAAGCACATTCCCCACGGT
>WNFU01009556.1_pt1 | contig 17233 bp, 14 predicted proteins | sample 5400121 | NCBI WGS metagenome assembly WNFU01 (sample SAMN13153360, study PRJNA577476) | soil metagenome | isolation source: 100 cm soil or saprolite under grassland replicate 1 | place: USA:California | collected 2016-06-15
GGACAGCTGCTTCCGGTGTTCGTCCTCGACGAGTACGAGGGCTTCGACGTCAGGCGTTTCGTCGATCTGACGGACACGGAGCTCGAGGGATATCTCAGCCGCAACGTCGAGGCCGTGCGTCGAGCCGTGGCGTGGCAGCACACGGACGTCGTGATCACCGGTCATGCTGTTCCAGGCGGGGTCGTCGGCAAACGTGCGGTCGGCGGGGGGAATTTCGTGACGACGATCCACGGAAGCGACCTCGAGTACGCGATCCGGCTCCAGCCGCGGTACCGACGACTCGCCGCGGAAGGGCTCCTTGAGGCTGCGGCGGTGACCGGCTCGTCTCGCGACGTCATCACGCGGTGCGCGCAGCTCGTGCCCGGTGTCGAACAGCTCGCCCACGTCGTTCCCCCCGGCGTCGACGCGGCGCGCTTCAGGCCACGGCCGCGGGACGAGGCCCTGCTTGACCTCGCAGGCCGACTCGACGCCGACCCAGAGACCCGACGCGGTCGACCGTCATCGCTCGACGAGGACGTCCGACGCGCCTGCGAGGTACGCGACGGCGAGGCCCTGGACGCGCTGGCGCACGCCTACGACCAGACGGTTCCCGACCCCGCGGCCGGGGCACGCCTGCGCACGTTGTCGACGGGCCATCCGATCGTCGGCTACTTCGGCAAGCTGATCCCGCAGAAGGGTGTCTCCTTGCTCCTTCGAGCGCTCCCTCGATCGCGCCATCGACTCTCCTCGCTGATCGTCGGGTTCGGCCTTGAGCGGGAGCGGTTGACGGCGCTCGCCTTCGCGCTCGCAGCTGGCGACGAGCAGACGATCCAATGGCTGCTGGGCACAACCGATGCCGTCTTTGGCGGATCGGATCCGCCACACACGCCGCTGGTATCCGAGGTCGTCTTCACGGGGCGACTGGATCACAGCTACGCCCCGAACGCGCTCGCCGCGATGGACGTGTTGGTCGTGCCATCCGTCCTGCAGGAGGCGTTCGGGATGGTGGCGGCCGAGGGAGCGGCAGCGGGCGCCCTCCCCCTCCTCGCGCGTCACTCCGGACTCGGCGAGGTCGCGGCCGCGCTCGAGGGGCACGTCGGCCGGGCGCAACTGTTCTCGTTCGAACCGGGCCCGGGCGCACCCGATCGGATCGCAACGGGGATCGATCGGCTGATCGAGCTGCAACCGCGAGAGCGGAACATGCTCCGGGAGGCGATCCGTGGATTCGTCGCCGATGAGTGGTCGTGGCGGCGAACGGCCGCAGGGCTGCTCAATGTGGCAGGTCCGATGACTTGAGGGCGGTCGATGGTACGCCAGGGAACAGGCCAACACGTGTACGCCGATAACAGCAGTCCGGAAGCTCTCGGTCGGTGGCCGCGTGGAACTCGGCGATCACTGGCCGGGCCGCCTCCACAGCCCACCGCGCTTCCCCGGCCCCGAGCTGGGCCGGGGTCTCCAGGCGGTGTCTGGGACCGGCGGTCCAGCCTCTCTGGTTGGCCACGGAACCCGAGCGCCCTGTCGCGAAGGACCTGGAGGCGCTCCAGGTCGGGCGCCGCCTCGATGGGAAGAGCCATATGAGCACGAGCCCTGAAAACGCACCGGATCGTGGCCGCGGATTTCCCTCCCCCGAGGTCCGTTGCTTAGAATCGCGCAGTTCCAGCCCCTGGAGGGAGTAGACGATGGCCGAATCTGGATGGCTCGACGAGCAGCGCTTGGGGGCGCTGGAGGGGAGTTTCTCTGGGGAACTCCTGCGTCCCGAAACAACCGGTTACGAAGATGCGCGTCGAATCTACAACGGCCTGATCGACAAACGCCCTGCCCTGATCGCTCGCCCACGGGAGACCGTCGACGTCGCCGCGGTGGTTGCGTTCGCGCGGGAACGCGACCTCGAAATCTCGATCCGGGGCGGTGGGCACGGCGTGGCCGGGAAGGCGGTCGCCGACGGAGCGCTCATGATTGACCTGTCGCTGATGAAGCAGGTCAGCATCGATCCTGATGCCCGCACGGCACGCGCGGGGGCGGGAGCGAGCTGGGGCGAGTTCAATGACTCGGCGGCCGAGCACGGGCTCGCGACGACGGGCGGTGTGGTCTCGACCACTGGAATCGCCGGCCTCACCTTGGGTGGCGGGCTGGGATGGCTGATGGGCAAGTACGGCTTGGCCGCGGACAACTTGGTTTCGGTGCAACTCGTGACGGCAGATGGTGACGTCCGCACGGCAAGCGCCGAAGAAGATCCCGATCTGTTCTGGTCGCTCCGGGGGGCAGGAGCGAATTTCGGCGTTGCGACAACGATGCAGTACCGACTCCACCCGCTCGCCCAGGTCACCGGAGGTCTTGCGGCCTATCCGTTCGACGCTGCAGGAGAGGTCCTCGCGTTCTACCGGGACTTCACCGCCGAGCTGCCCGACGAGCTCACCGTGTACAGCGGTCTCATCCACGCGCCGGATGGTTCCGGCACCCCGCTGGCAGCGATCGTCGTCTGCCATGCAGGGGACACCTCACAGGCAGAGATCGATCTCAAGCCCCTCCTAGACTTCGGGTCGCCCGCGTTGGTGCAGATCGGACCGATGCCCTATCCGGCGATCAACTCGATGCTGAACGAGGCGTACCCGACCGGCTCGCTCAACTACTGGAAGTCGAGCTTCCTCCGTGAACTCTCGGACGAGGCAATCCAGACGGCGATCGATGTCTTCCCGAGCTGCCCGTCGCCGATGACCGGGCTCCTCTTCGAGCACTTTCACGGGGCGGTGACGCGCGTCGGTGTTGCCGACACCGCAGTGCAGCACCGGGAACCCGGCTACAACCTCGTGATGACGTCGGTCTGGACGGATCCGTCGCAGACCGACGCGAACATTACCTGGACGCGAGAGACGTATACCGCATTGGAGCCCCACTTCTTGAACCGTCGGTACCTCAACTACATGAGCGAAGACGATGTCGGCCAGGCCGCCCAGGATGCATACGGGCCGAACTTCGATCGTCTTGCTCAGCTCAAGGCGAAGTACGACCCTGAGAACGTGTTCCACCTGAACCTGAATGTGCAGCCTGCGACGAACGGAGATCGGTAGGTCCCGTCGTCACGCCCAGGTGCTCCGGAGCCAAAGGCCCCTAAGAGACGATGAATCATCAAGGGCAGAAAGGGGGCCGGATGATCGCCGTCATGGGGAGCACCGCGCTTGGCCCGATGAGCTCTCCGTAGGAGCAACCGATGGCCCAGCGTGAGCAGCGGGTCACCCCGCTCGAGCTCTTCTTCGACCTCGTCTTCGTCTACGCCATCACCCAGGTGACCCAGCTCATGTCGCACGACCCCACCTGGCGCGGAGTCGCCCGGGGGGTGCTCGTGCTCGCTGCGCTGTGGTGGGCGTGGACGGGTTATGCCTGGCTCACGAACACGCTCGAGCCCGAGGAGGGCCAGGTCCGTGCGGGCATGTTCGGAGCGATGGCTGCGCTGCTCGTCGTCGCACTGGCCGTCCCCGAAGCGTTCGAGTCAGACGCGGTGCTGTTCGGGGTCGCCTACCTGATCGTGCGTCTGCTCCACCTTCTGCTCTATACGATCGCCGGCAAGCGCGACCCTGACCTGCTCGGGGCGGTCTTGCGCTTCACGCCGTCTGCCACGCTCGCACCGGCGATCATCCTCGCCGCCGGATTCGTTGACGGCCGCGCGCGGGTAGCGCTCTGGGTCGTCGCGCTCGCGGTCGACTACCTGGGGGCCCTGATCGGCCACGGGGCGGGCTGGCGCGTCTCGCCAGCACACTTCGCCGAGCGCCACGGGCTCATCGTCATCATCGCGCTCGGCGAGTCGATCATCGCGATCGGCGTCGGAAGCCGCGGCGACTCACTCACTTCCGGCATCCTCTCCGCTGCGGTCCTCGGGATCGTCGCCATCGCCGCGCTCTGGTGGTCGTACTTCGACGTCATTGCCGTCCTGGCGCAACGTCAGCTTTCGGAGACGTCCGGGGCGACCCAGGCCCGGCTCGCGCGCGATTACTACAGCTACCTGCACCTGCCGATGATCGCCGGGATCGTCCTGTTCGCCCTGGGCTTGAAGAGGACGATCGAGCAGATCGACGAGCCGCTCGCCACGATCCCCGCGGTGGCACTCTGCGGTGGGCTCTCGCTCTACTTCCTCACGCACGTCGCCCTCCGCATTCGCCTCGTCCACTTCATCCGCCGCGCGACGACGGAGAGACCAGGATGGATCGGCCCGGGCCGCCTCGTGACCGGCATCGCCATGCTGGCCCTCATCCCAGCCGCCCTCGAGCTCCCGGCGCTCGCCTCCATCGCGCTGGTGACGGGAGTCTGCTGCGCACTCATCGCCTGGGACGTCATCCACTACCGCGAGGACCGCCTGGAGGTGCGACGAGCGCGACCCTAGCCCCGTCGCGGCGATTGGCCCGTGGGTTTCCGTCAGTATCGGCCAGTCGAGGTCGAGCTACACCGCTTGTGAAGTCCGCAGCAGCGGGCCAAGCGGGTTCACGCGAAGCAGCAGGGCGCCGGCCGCGAGGAGGATGACCCCCAGGGCCGGCACCGCCACGACCTCACCCTGCACGGGGAATGCCACGTCGGCGATGATAGCCATGCCGCCCGACGCGGCGATGGCTGCGCCGACCGACGTGGCCAGTCCGATCCATCCCCGACGCGCAGGTGGCGGTGCGGCCGGCCGCTCGGCCCACCGGAACGCGTACAGGAACGGCACCAGGCATGCGGCGCACGCCGCGACCCACCCCAGCCGCAGCCACCACCATGCGGTGCTAAGTGTCTCGGGCTGCGGCCACAGCCCGGTGGGGAGCAGGATGACCGCCGCGAGCACCGCCGCCGTCATGTTCCACAGGTAGAACGTCAGGACCATGCTGTTCGCATAGACCACCGCCAGCCACACGCGCGGCCGGGCCAGCCACCGGTTGGCGGCGTCCTGAACCAGCAGCATCGCCCCGCATTGCCACACCGCCAGCGAGAGCAGTGCCAGCGTCGGGGGCAGGGTGTTCGAGCGCTCGGCATGGGTCAGCCCGATCATCGAGACCGGGTAGTCGAACCACGTGGTGAGCACGGCCATGCCGGCGAGCCCGACCGCGGCCATGGCCCACGGGATCCACCTGCGGCTCGTGAGCGCGCCGTCTCAGCAGATAGGTCGCCAGGAACCAGATGGGAAGGGCGACCTCGCGCCCCCCGATGCGGGCCAAACCGGAGGAGATGATCCCCAGGGCCACGGCGAGGATCGGCAGGAAGGTCCAGAACGTCACGAAGATCAGCGCCGGGCCGAGCAGCCGCGCGGCGCGGGCGCGGAGCCAGTCCGCGTAGCTCACGCCTCGCTCACTGGCCGATCGCCACGAGTGCGCGTTCGTGAACCCTCCGACGACGAAGAAGATCGGCATGACCTGGAAGATCCAGGTGAGGATGTGCGTCCAGGGGTCGATCTCGAGCAGGTTCTGGCCCACGAACTTCCCGTCGTGATAGCTCAGGACCGCCATCGTCCAGTGCCCCAGGACGACCACGAAGATGGAGGCCACCCGGAGCAGGTCGGCGTAACGGTTCCGCGTCGCCGGCGTCGCAGCGGCGAGCTGCTGCGCGCTCAGTCGGCGAGCGCCGGCCGGCGCCCTCTCGCTCATGGCCCCAGTGTGCGCCTTCGGGAGGCCGGATGGAGAGTGCCAAGTTCTGTCATCTCCAGACGGGCAGTAGAGGCTCCGCCCAGTCGGCCTGGTGAGGGAACTGGTCGCCGGTAGCCGTCGATCCGACGTCTATGCTGGTCCAGCATCGATTGGAGTTGACCCAGGTTGGGAGCGACCGGACCCGACACCGCGCTGAAGAGGACGAGCGTTGCCATAGGAGGAGCGCTCGTGATCGGTGCGTTCGCGGGCGGTATCGCGGTGGGCATGGCGGCCGACGACTCGGACACACCTTCCACGAGCCGAGCTACTACCACCCCCACCAAGAGCACGACAAGGGCGGCGGACTATCTCCGGTATCACCCCGCCACTTCCCGAGAGCCGTTCAACGAGTACCTCGAGCCGTTCGATTTCGACCCGGCACCGCCCCTCGAGGTGACACCCATCGACGGGTACTACATGCGGATCGTCGACCTCGAGGAGGTGGGAGGGCCGCGCTGGGGACTGCCCATCCACTGTCGCCGGTGTCCCGCGTTCCGCGTCGATCCCGGCGTCGAGACGCTCCTGCTGTACCGAGGCCGGTTCTGGCTCGAGCACCAGATGTCCGGGTTCAGGGCGCTCGGGCACTACGAGGTCCAGGGAAATCGCTTCACGATATTCAACGATGCCAACTGCTCGAGCGTACGGGGCGAGTACGAGTGGTCGAGGACCGGCACGAGCCTGTCCTTCGAGGTGCTCGAGGATGTGTGTCCGTTCGAAGACGAGCGCGCCACCGACTTGATGTTCTCGACGTGGACCGCCGTCCGTCCATGCCTGTCCGGTATCGAGTACTGGTGGCCGGCGATGATCGGATGCCAAGCGGGAGAATCGGGAGTCAGGCCGTAGAGCTCGAGAGCGGAGCTCCTGGCGGGGAACATCCGACAGCGCTGTTCGCGTCAAGGACCAATGACTCGAAGGTTTCAAGTTGAGGATGCTCCAGGCCAGCCGCGGATGCCAGGTCTCCGAGAGACAATGAGGCACAGAAGCCTCCCGAATCGATAGGCCGATGAGCGGGATCGACCAAGGACGTGCCGCGAAAGAGCCGCCGCTCCTCAGACCCCGTGAGGGGATTGTCCTCACGGCTCGAGGTAGCGTGATGGCGTTCAAGGCGGTAGCAGAACAGACCGACGGCGATTTCTCCTTCATGAAGCGCACCCTTCCCCCTAGCGGGCGCAGGCCACCCGCCCACCGGCACACCAACTGCTCGGTGGCGTTCTTCATCTTCGAAGGCACCGTCACCGTGGAACTCGAGGGGGCGGCCATGGCCGGGGAAACGACGGGTGGGTTCCATGGCGAACCGAGACCTGGGCTCAACCGCGAAGGATCTCGCGGGACTTGTGGGCACGATGTCCCTTTCGACTGCCTCATCGCTCTCGCGCCGAGCCTCGGCGGGCGGATACCCTCTTCGGGCTGACCCATGAACCCGGAAGAGCGATTCGCGACGACGGTGGCCGCGGCGCAGGCGGGGGCAGAGTGGGCCCTGGCCGAGCTGTATGGCGACCTACATCCGCGGATCCTTCGCTACGCGCGAGCCCTCGAGCCGGCCGAAGCCGAGGACCTCGCCTCGGACATCTGGCTCGACGTCGCGCGGGGCTTGGGGCGGTTCGAAGGTGACGACCGGGCATTTCGGGCCTGGGCGTTCACGATCGCCCGGCGGCGGCTGGTCGACCTGCGCCGGCGGCGGGCTCGACGAGAGGCGGTCCCAACCCCCGTGGAGCGCCTGGCCGAGCGGGGCGGCATCGGGGACGTCGAGGAGGAGGCCATGGCCGGCCTGGCCACGGACGGGGCGATCGCCCGCATCGCCACCCTTCCTCCGGATCAGGCCGAGGTGGTCCTTCTCCGGATCCTCGGCGGGCTCAGCGTGCGGGAGGTGGCAGCGATCACTGGAAAGCGCCCGGGGACGGTTCGCGTGCTCCAGCACCGAGCCCTGAGGCGCCTGGCCCGAGAGGTTCGGCGGGAGGCTGTAACGAAATGACTCCCTGGGACGATTCCGAGGACGAGATGCGTGGGCTGTTCCTCGATCCGGACACCGCCGACCGGCTCCTGGCCGGCGCCGTCGAGCCGGACGACGCACCCCCCGGCTACGCGGAGGTGGCTCGTCTGATCCGGGCCGCCGGCGCCCCGCCGACCCCCGCCGAGCTCAAGGCCGAGGAGTGGGCGGTTGCCGCGGCGGCACGGGTGGTGACCCACACAACCCCGCACTCGCTCGTTCCCGCGACCAGGAGGTCAAACGTGAGATCGAGATTCTTCCGCTTGAAGGTCGCCGGCTTGGTCGTGGCCGGCACCGTTCTCGGCACCACTGGCCTCGCCGCCGCAGGTGTCCTGCCGGACGCTGCGCAGAACGCAGCGTCGAGCGTGCTGTCCTCGATCGGGATCTCGGTCCCGGCGGCCGATGAGCACCCCGCCAGCACCGGCAGCGAGATCTCGGGGATCGCCACCACGACCGGCGCCACCGGCGTCGACAAGGGAGCGGCGATCTCGTCCACCGCGAGCGGCGGCATGAGCCAGGCGGGCGTCAACGGCGGGACGGCCGGCACCTCCGGTTCCGCTCCGGTGACGACCCCCAACACCGGAGGGACCGGCACCGCCGACACGGCGAGCGGTGGGGCGGCCGAGACGGGCACTGTAACCGCCGACGAGGCCAGCCAGGGACACAGCGCGGCCGGGTCGGGGAACGCCGAGGGCCACGCCCCGTAGACGGCCGTCAGAATGCCGTCAAGTACGTCGGCTACGAGCGCCGACCCGCCCTTTCACACCGGGACGCCCGAGGATGCGGCGCAGCGAAGGATCGCCTCAGCGGAAAGGTCGATGTCCTGCTCGGTCGTGGACCAGTTGGAGATCGAGATCCGCATCGCACCGCGACCCTGCCAGATCGTGCCACCCACCCAGCACGTCCCGTCGCGCTGGATCGCCGCGATGACCGCCGCAGTGCGCTCGTCGGCCCCGTGGTCGTCGTCGGTGGGCGCAGCGAAGCGGACGAGGACCTGATTGAGAACGACGTCATTGAGGATCGCGATCCCGGGCGCGGCGGCGAGCCGCTCCGCGATCCGGCGGGCGAGCGCGCAGCATCGGTCTACGAGCTCGGCGACGCCGGATCGACCGAGCGAGCGAAGCGAGGTGTAGACGCTGAGGCCTCGGGCGTGGCGGGATGACTCGGGCACATGGTCGTACGCCTGGTACGCCTCGCCGGCGCCCCGCACCAGATAGGCAGCGGTAACGGTCATCGCCGCCCGGTGGGCTGCCGGGTCGGCCACGAACACGATCCCGCAGTCATGCGGAACGTTCAGCCATTTGTGCGCGTCGGTCGCCCATGACTGCGCCGTCTCGACTCCGTCGACGTGATGGTGCAGTCCCGGCGATGTGGCCGCCCAGAGGCCGAAGGCTCCGTCAACATGGAGCCAGGCGCCTCGCTCCGCTGCGGCTGCGGAGATCTCACGAAGGGGATCGAAGGCCCCGGTGTTGACGTTTCCCGCCTGGGCGCAGACGATCGTCGGCCCCGTGCTCGCCTCGAGGGTCCGGCGGAGCTCGTCGGCCCGCATCCTCCCCTGTCCGTCCACGGCGACCCTCGTCACGCGCTCGCTCCCGAGTCCCAGCATCCGCAGCGCAACGAAGATCGTGGTGTGCGCCTCGTCGCCGACGATGACGTTGACCGCCGGCGCGTCGAACAGCCCGCGCGCCTCCACGTCATAGCCAACCGCGTGAAGGACCCCATGCCGAGCGGCCGCCAGGCCGGTGAAATTGGCCATCGTCCCGCCGGTGACGAATCCCACACTCGCTGTGGCTGGCAACCCGAAGAGCGTCCTCAGCCAGGAGCCCGCCACCTCCTCGACGACGGACATCGCCGGCGATGCGGGGTAGTTCCCAGCGTTCTGGTCCCACGCTGCTGCCAGCCACTCGGTCGCAACGGTTACGGGGAGGCTTCCACCGATGACGAACCCGAAGTAGCGCGGGCCGGCGGTGGCCACGAGCCCGGGTTCCGCGTCTCGCACGAGGCGCTCGAGGATCACCTCGGGGTCCTCACCCCGTTCGGGAAGGTCCCCGCCCAACGTGGCACGCAGGGCGTCCGGCTCGATCGGTCGTCCGACCGGGCGCTTCGCCAGGTCGGCCAGGTAATCGATCGCTATCTGGGCCGCCTGCCGCAAGGGGGCGGGATCGATCGGTTGATCGTTCATCGACACCAGCCTCTCAGTCGTTGAGCCTCGGGGCGACCTGCTTTGCGAAGAGCTCCATCGTGCGCTCGTCGACCGGTGGCCGAGCAACCATCAAGAAGTCTCCGACGCCCATTTCCCGGAACGGCCGCAACACGTCCGCGAATCGCTCCGGCGTGGTCGCCATGAACCGACCCCGGAGCAGGTCCTCGTCGATCCCGGTCGTCGCCGCGCGTTCCTTCACCCGGTCATCCGCTTCCGCCACCGTCTCGCCCAGGATCATCGAGACGCTGAGCTGCTTTCTGATGTCCCCCGGATCCCGTCCGAAGTCATTGCAGTGTCCGGCCAGCACCTCGAGCTTGTGCCGGTACTCCTCCTCGGGCATCAGGAAGGTGTTCCACCCGTCGGCCACCTCCGCCACCACCCGCAGCGTCCGGCGCTCCCCCATGCCGCCCACCCACAGCGGGATCGACGGTGACTGCACCGGCTTCGGCTCGCACAGGGCGTCCTTCAGCCGGTAGTGTGTGCCCTCGAACGTGGTCCGCTCGTTCGTCCACATCGACTTCAGGATCAGGCACGCCTCGCGGAGCATCTCTGCGCGGACCCGGAACGGCGGGAACGGGATGCCGTACTGCTCGTGCTCGAGTTCGAACCAGGCGGCGCCCATCCCGAGCTCGAGCCGGCCTGCGGAGATGTGGTCGATGGTGACGGCCATGTTCGCCAGCACGGCCGGATGGCGATAGGTCACCCCAGTCACGATCACCCCGCACCGCAAGCGCGAGGTGTGTGCCGCCGTCGCGGCGAGCAGGGTCTGGGCCTCGAAGCAGGGCCCCTCCGCGTCGGAGAAGATCGGCATGAAGTGATCGAAGCACGAGGCCCAGTCCAGGCCGAGGTCCTCGGCCTTCCTCCAGGTGGCGAGATAGCTCGGGAAGTCGGTGTTCTGCTGGCCGGCCTGGATCCCGAATCGGAGCCGTCCCTCGAAGATCTGCACGAGCCATGCTATCCCGCTCGATGCGGAGTGAAGGGCCAGGAATATCCGCGGCGAGTGATTCCCCGCCCGGTCAGTCCGGCGCGAACGATCCCGTGACGATCTCGCCTGCCGGCTCGTACGTACCGATCACGACGCCGGTGGTGGAGACCTTGCTGTCGAGGAGCTTCAGCCCGGAGGGGATGGTGCCGTCCGCGAACAGGCGTTTTCCTGACCCGATGACGAGAGGGAAGACCCACAGGCGGTACTGGTCGATGAGATTGTGGCGCATCAGCGTCTGGATCAGGTTCCCGCTGCCATGCACCTGCAGCTCCGGCCCATCCTCCTTCTTGATCGCGGCGATGCCCTCGGCGGCATCTCCCTCGATCAGGACCGAGGGGCCCCACTCCAGCGTGGGACGACTCCGTGACACCACGTACTTGGTGGCTTCGTTCAACGGCTTGGCGCCGGCTTCCTCCGGGGCGTGCGGCCAGTACGCGGCGAAGATGTCGTAGGTCCTGTGTCCGAGGGCGAGGTCGAAGGGAATGCTCATCGCCTCGGTCATGACCTGACTCATCAGCTCGTCCCAGTAGTGGACCGACCAGCCACCGTACGCGAAGCCGCCGCTGTCGTCCTCCTCGGGTCCCCCCGGGGCCTGCATGACCCCGTCGAGGGTCAAGAAGGTGCTCACGATCAGCTCTCTCATCGCTCGCGTCCTTTCGATCGAATCCCCGGCTTGAGTCAAGCCCTCGCAGCATAAGACGGCCCACCGGAGCAAAACTCATCGCGAGCGCACGGGCGATGAGAGGACTAGCTCGGGCCGAGCAGGGGCAGCCCCGGCGCCAGGAGCACGATCGCGCTCGCCATGATCAGTCCGGCGCCGATCGGCACCACTCCACCACGACCGGTCTTCTCGAACACCATCAGCGCGGTGAGCGCGGCCATCCACCACAGGTTGGCCACGCCGGCGGCGAATCCCACCAGCATCAATGCCCAACAACATCCGAGACAGAACATCCCGTGGATCCGGCCGAGCCGGAAGGCCGCAGCCTCGCCGCGTCCGTAGTGCTGAACCAGGAACGAACCCGGGTGCCGACACTCGGTGAGGCAGCGCTCCTTGAGCTCGGAGAACTGGAACGCGCCCGCCAATGCCAGGACGGAGCCCGCGATCAGCTGCGGATGCGCCGCCAGCCACGGCCAGGCGTGGACGAGGTTGTGGAGCCCGACGTCCCCAACGAACGCCAGGACCCCGAACCCCGTCCACACCATCGCGTATCCGGCGATGAGCGCCGCGGTGGCTCGTCCTGGCCTCGGCTGGCCCTCCGCCGCGACGCGGAACATTCGGATCAGCGGGAGGCTCGACGGGAGCATCATCGCGGCGATCATCAGCTGCCACGCCAGGACGAAGACGCCGAGGGCGCCCACCATCGGCAGGCGGCTGTGGATCAGCTCGCCGTGGCCGAGGAGCTCGGCCTCTCCGGTGGCCTCGGCCGCGATCGCGACGGCCCAGGCCGTCGCGATCGCGCCGATCACCACGACCGGCGCTCCCGGCCTGCGGGTTCTGACGCCGGCGATGGCGCCGATCACGCCGTGTACTCCATCTTCCAGTCTGACTGGATCGCGTTCCGGCCCTCGAATTCCCACTCCATCCCGTACTCGGGCAGCGTCACGCGGTGCACCGACGCCTTCGAGATCCACGCCGGCGAGCCCGGGACGGTCGAGAAGACGGAGTCCCGGAGGGTGGTCACGCTGCCGTTTGGGCCGCGGTACGGCTCCATCACGGTCTCGACCTTCCCGGGGATGGTGAGCGTTCCCACGCCCCCTCGAACCTCGTGAGACAGGGGCACGCTCTCGACGCCCTTCACCGTGCCGAACAGCTGCGCGAGGTCAGCCATGGGACCACCAAGCTGTCCGCCGAGCGCAGCCACCAGCGCGTCGCGCTGCTCCGGCGTGGCCCGATCGTCCACCAGCACGACGATCTCCCAGTTGCCGGCAAGGACGTTGCCCGGGATGTACACCACGGCCACGACGGACAACCCTGAGACGTCGATCCCCTGGATCCGCCCCTCGTCGATGTGGTACGAGATGAAACTGCGGCAATCGCCCTGGTCCGGATCCTCGCCGATCCAGCAGGGGCACAGGACGTTGCACGAGCAGGCCTCGATCATCGTCCCCGTGAGGGAGTACACCTCTCCGGCCCCTTGGAGCTTCTCCTCGGTCTTGGCCATTCCTCCTCCTATCCCGGGTGCCGGACGATCGCCGGGCGCCCGCTCCTGCTCGGATGGCGTGAATCCGGGGGGAACAACTGTTCCTGGCCTTCCCCGCTCACAGGTCCCAGACGGGCGGCTCCCGCCCGGGAGGTGCGTACGAGCAGAACCGGCCCGTGCGGATGGACCTGGCGAGGTGCTCCCCGAGCGCCGGGCAGTCCTCCGACACCGTCCGGACGGCCGCCTTGATGGCCTTCGTCACGCTCACACGGGCGCGCTCGGCGGGTGACGGCATGCCTCGGTCCCGCCCCCCAAGGCCGAGCGACCGCTCCAGCTCCGACGTGAGGGCGTCGATCTCGGCCTCGACCCGCGCGGCCCGTTCCGGGTCGTTCCAGGACCGTGCCTCCTCCAGTTCCTCCCCCAGCTCGGCCAGGCGCCGCCGGAAGTCGTCCTTCGCCCGCTGGTCCAGCACCGGTTCGGTTCCCCCCAGCCGAGACGCGCGTAGCCCTTGGGCGCCTGCGGGGTCACCGGAAGGGGGTTCAGCGGCCTGCGCTCCCGCCAGCTCCAGCACGTGCACGTCCCGGCCCCGCGCGGCCAGGAGCAGCCCGATGTATCGGAGGCCTTTCAGGTCGTGCAGCCGGGCCATCTCGCCGCGGTACGCCACCGTCCAGAACTGGCCCTCGCGACGGAAAATCCCTCGATCGGCGTCCCTGCTCGCCCCGGCGCCCGCCAGACCCGCCGCCCCGGCAAGCGCGGAAGCACGCTCGGCGATGCGGGGGAGATCGAGCTCCTTGCAGATCTCGATGGCGCGGGTCAGGAGTTCGCCGGCTCGCTCTTCGTCGGCGTCGCCCTTGCGGGCCAGGAGCATCCGCGCGTGTTCGACCAGGACCCTGGCCTCGATGGCCCGGGCTCCTATGGCCTCGCACAGCTCCATCGCCCTCTCGAACTGCTTCTCTGCCTCCTCCCACCGTTCGAGCAACGTCGCCGCCATCCCCAGGCGCATGGCCACCGGCCCGAACGGCATCGTGGAGATCGAGATGGCGTTCCGGTCGGCGAACGGCGCGAGCAGCTCGTAGAGCTCGGCCGCCCTCGGCTCGTCCCGGAGCAGCACCGTCGCCTCAGCCAGCCCGCACAGATGCAGGATCCACAGCCCGTCGCGGGGAAGGTCGGCGAAGCTGTTACGGGCGTATCGGTCGACCTCGGCCCTTGCCGACCGTTCGTCGCCGAGCTCGGCCGCCCCCAGCGCGTCCCGCCACCGAGGGATGCCGCGGAACCGCTCGCCGTGTTCGCTGATCCGATCGCGGACCTCCTCCAGCCGACCCTGGGTCCAGCGGAGGGCGAACATCTGCGCGTACTCGAACATGTAGAAGACGTACTCGCTCTCGCGAAGTCTGGCGATCTCCAGGGCGTCGCGCATCTGGCGCTCCGCGTGGCCGAGCCGACCTTCGAGAAGGGACCGCACGCCCCGGAGGCAGGCCGTGTGCCACAGATAGAAGGGCTGGCGGATCCGCTCGGCGAGCTGCGCCATCGCCTCGAGCTCGGCGTCGATCCCCGCGAGGTCGCAGAGCTCGAGGAAGCAGTGCACGCGGATGTGGCGCGCCAGGAAGGCGGCCTCCTCGTCACCGGCGCCTGTGGCCGCGACCAGCATCTGCTGGGCGTTCGACAGGCGGTCGCCCACCGAATCCGGGGCGAGCGTCGCCCAGTGCCGGCCGCGCAGCGCCTCGACGAGCGCCTCTGAATCGCCCAGCCGGAGCGCCATGTCGATGGCCTCCTGGCTGAGCGAGAGGCACCGGTCGCGGAACTCGGTCTGGTACAGCTGAGTGGCCAGCCTGGCCAGCGCGCGGGCTCGGAGGGGGCCATCGCCTTTGGGGAGGGCATCGAGTGCCTCCTCGAGGAGAGAAATGCCTCTCGTCCCAGCCCCGAATCGGGCCGTGAGGAGCAGGCCGCCGAACCCCAGATACGGGACCGCACCGGTCACGTACCCGAGTGCGGCGCGCGTCAGGATCTCGTGATCACCCGCCCGCCGGGCGACGGCCGCCGCCTGTTCGAAGCTCCGTCGCGCGTCCTCGGTGTCGCCGGCCCGCGATTGGACATCGCCAAGTCGGAGGAGGATGTCCGCGCTTCGCTCCGACGCCGCCTCGGTTGGTCCCAGCAACTGCAAGGCTCGCTTGTAGAGCCCGACGGCGTCCTCGTAAGCGAGCACCGTTCTCGCCCGGTCGGCCGCCCCCACCGAGTAATCCACGGCTCGCTTCGATTCTCCGATCGGGGCCGCCTGGGCGAGGTGGTGGGCGATCTCGGCCAGGTGCGGTTCCAGATCGTCGCGGAACAGCTCCTCGAGCTCGCGACCGACCGTTCGATGAAGCTCCATGCGACGGGTCGCCGGTAGATCCTCGTACAGCGTCTCACGAACGAGGTCGTGAGCGAAGGCGTAGGTGCCGGGCTGGTTCCGATCCTCGGCGATCACCCCCCCGCGCTCGCTCTCCGCAAGGATGTCGATGATCCGTTCGGGGCTGAGCGTCGTGGTCGGCGCGATCACCCGCAGGTCGAAGTCTCGCCCGATGACCGCGGCGACGCGCAGGACGTTCACCGCTTCGGGCGACAACCCCGCCAGCCGCCGACGGATGAGCGCGCGGACCTCTTCGGGCAGGGGGAGCGTGGCTTCGTCCGCACCGGCCAGCCGGCCCTCCGCCACCAGGATCCGGACGACCTCCCCGATGAAGAACGGGTTGCCGCCGGTCACGTCGCTGACCTTCGTTGCCACCGCGTCCGAGGGCTCGTCCCCGGACGCGAGCGCGATGTAGCGGGCGACCTCGGTGGTGCTGAGCCCCCGCAGCGGGATCCGCCGACCCAGCCTGGCCAGATCGCCGAACAGGTCGGCCAGCTCGCGCACCCGGAGCTCGCCCTCCCGGTACGAACCCAGGGCAACGATCGGACGCTCCGGGACCGTGGTCGCCATGAACCGCAGGAGAAGCACGGCTCGTCGGCGGCGTGGAGGTCGTCGAGCACGACGAGGGTGGGCCGTTCACGCGCGGAATCCGCCAGGAATCGCCCGACCTGGTCGAACAGCTGGAACCGATCGGCCTCGGGGTCGACCGACTCCGACACGGCCGAACGACGCCCTCGCTCCGGTCCACCACCGGCTCCTTGCGGAGCGGGCGCGAGCTCGGCGAACTCGCCGCCGGCCCCCCGGACGATCTGGATCCACGGCCAGTAGGCCGGAGCCCCCCCGCCCTCCCAGCACCGTCCGGTCAGCACACGCCAGCCCCGCTCCTCGGCGTGCTCGGCAACCGTGCCCATCAGGCGGCTCTTCCCGATCCCCGGCTCGCCCGAGATCAGGAACAGCGACCCGTGACCGGCGGATGCCGCGGGGAGTGCCGACAGCACCTCGTCGAGCTCGCGGGTCCGACCGACGAAAGGCCGGGCCCGCTCCCCCGATGTCGCATCGCCGGACCCGCCGTCGGCGGGGGGCCTGCCTCCTCCGTGGCTGCGGCTCGGCGCCGGGCAGCCTCGTCCGGCTCGAGCGTGGGCTGCGCCTGCTGGCCGTCCACCTCGACGACCGCGACGACAGCATGGTGCCCGGCGATGCCCTTCAGCACGTGCGTTCCTCGATCCTCGAAGCGGAACCCCGCACCGCTCGCTAGCTCGCTCGTTGTCGCGGTCGTGAGGACCGCTCCGGGTTCGGCGATCGAGGCGACCCGCGCGCCGATATGAACGGCGATGCCGCCGACCCTATGGTCGGCATCCTGGTCGACCTCGCCGAGATGCAGGCCGGATCGGATCTCGAGCCCGAAGCACGGCCGCCCTCGCTTCGAACGCGGCCCGCAGCGCGGTGGCCGGTGCGTCGAAGATGGCGAACATGCCGTCTCCCGCCGTGTCGATCTCTCGACCGCCGTGCCGCCGGAGAGCCGACCGTGCCACGGCGAGATACCGACCGATCAGCCAGCGGAAACGACGGTCCCCGAGTTCCGCCGCGATCTCGGTCGAGCCGACGACGTCGCAGAACCAGACGGCGGCCAGGCGCCTGCCGCGATCACCGATCGACGGAGTGGGCACGTCTGCAACCATCACCCGACAAGTCTGTCCCTCTGGGGACAAGCGAGTCCAGACGGGTACGCGCCGGGTGCCGGCGCCGTTCAGGACGCCTTGAGATGGGCGAGCACGGCGAGGACCCGCCGGTGCACCTCCGGCTGGGGCGGCAGATCGAGCTTCGCGAAGATGTTGCCCACGTGGGTCTCGATCGTCTTCTCGGTGAGGAACAAGTGCTCCGCGATCGCCGGGTTGGACCGCCCC
>WNFU01004752.1_pt1 | contig 17224 bp, 16 predicted proteins | sample 5400121 | NCBI WGS metagenome assembly WNFU01 (sample SAMN13153360, study PRJNA577476) | soil metagenome | isolation source: 100 cm soil or saprolite under grassland replicate 1 | place: USA:California | collected 2016-06-15
CGTTCACGGCGTCCGACCGGCAACGCAATACAGCCAGATCGAGGAGGTGCCGAAACAACCAGTAGAAGCATGAAATGCACACCGGGCGATCATGCCAACGCCAGCTCCCACGGGCCGAACCGAGTTTCCGGCACCCTCAAGCGCGCCCTGGGCGTCAGCCCTCCAGAAGCAGCCGCATAGCGCGATCCTTCTCGGTGAGTAGTTCTGGGCGACTCTCGAACAGCGTGCGCAGGCAGCGCACGGCCGTGTCGATCGCGAGGTTGGTTCGTTCGTCGAGTCGATGTTTGGGGCGTATCTCCGCGCCGTGGACGAGCTTGCTGCGCACTCCGTAGACCTGTTTCAGTGCGCCGACAAGTTCCTGCCGCTTAGCGGGATCGATCTCTAGCAGTCGCGCGATCGCCGTAGTTACACGAAACGTCACCTCTGTGCTCCCATCGGCGTGGCCGAAAAGGTTCTCCCACGCGATGACGGCGTCGATAATCGCGTCCTCGCGGTCGAGGCGTTCGCGAATCGCGGAGATTGTCCGCCCGACTGCGATTTCGACTGACGGGTGATATCGCGTGTCTACGATCCCAGCCCATCTCTTGATTTCGACCATCTGGTCGTCGTCCAGCACCGAAGGCTTTGGTGGAGCCGATCGGGGGAAGTACGGGCGAGGCCGAAGGCGTCCCGTGTATTGCGCGCCAGGGTAAGTGGGAACGATCGTCGTTTGCCAGATCGCGTCGCCGATCACGCGCCCCGACGGCTCCGAAAACCATGTCGCGAGGACGAGTACGAGCGGCAGACGTCCACCCGCTTCACCCACGCGGCGCATTACGTCATCTGGTTCTGCCGGTACCTCGCCCGACTCGCCGATCGTGAATGTGACGGGGATATGCGTCTCAAGAACCGCAGTGGCTTCGGCCGGGACGAACGCACGTATCGCCCGCTCGAACTCGCGTGCTTCGCGGAGATTTCCCCACGGCGTGGGCACTACACGACCGGCGGGCGGCGTGAATCCGTCGAAACCGGTCAGCGCGTACGCCGTCGAGGTTTCGCCGCGCACAAGGCGACGCAGCTCGTCTAGAGCGTTCTGCGTCTCAGCCAAGAACGGCTCGGGCAGGTCGGTCTGTTGCCCAGTCATCAAGGCGCGCAGCGCCGCGTAGGTAACGAGTTCTGCAGCCAGATCGCGAGGCGAGATACGCCACCACAAGCCCGTGCTCGCGTTCACTCGAAGGCCATGCTCCGTTGGCGGATCTGCGAACTGGCTGAGATCAGAGTCGCGCGCGAGAGCTTCGCGGAAGGGATCCTCGAACCCGCCAGCAGCGCTATACGCCTCCGAACTTGGCAAGGACCGTGGCGGGATGTAGCCGGGAGGCGCGAATTCATCCGGAACGAAAATCGCGGGGTAGCTCGCACGAGCGACCTCAAGAATGACCTCCATGACCGCATCGCCCTCGCTCACCGAACACCCGCCGCGTACCGTTTCACTGGGCGAGGATGGCAAAACAGCGCGCAGACGGACAAGTCGCGTGGACCGCGCGCCTACCTAGGCGCTCGCGCAGTCCGCTCCGGCGCCAACCACTGCGTGAGTAGCCGGGGCGGGCGAGCCGAACCCTGAGCGCTTCCCGTTCAGCGAGGCGTGGCCGCTGGATCCGCCGACCACGGCGGAGCCCCGAGACTCTCCGCTCCGCTACCTCGGCGCGTCACTCGCCCCCGTCTTCCTGGGACCGGACCGCTCGCCTAGCGGGAGTGGACTCACCCGTCGCGACCCCCCGCGACTCGATTGCATCTCCCGCCTCGGGCTCCAGCGTCACTTCCTCCGGACCGGCGGGCTCGCGGCGCTGGATGCGGGCGGCCGCCGCGTCGGCCACATCGACGAGACCGCCTGCCATCCGGCGGATGTCGTCGAGCAGCTCGCGGCGTTGCTTCCAGACCGCCTCGGTGTCAGCCTGAATCTCGCGCAGGTGCGTCTCCGCCTCCTCCCGCCGCGCGGCAACCTCTTCCTGCAACCGCTGAAGGCGATCGTCCGCCTCAGCGCTCGAGCGCGCGAGGGTGTTCTCCGCCTCGGCACGCGCGCTCACGAGCATCTCATCCGCCCCGGCGTGTGCCTTGGCGAGCGTGTCGTCCGCATCGGTCCTCGCGGTCGCGATGAGCTCGTCCGCCTCAGCCTTCGTGCGGTCCGCCTCGGCACTCGCGTTGACGACGAGTGTCACCGCCTCGGCTTTCGCACGGGCGGTGCTCTCGTCCGCTTCCTGCCGCGCGCTCGCCGTGATCTCCTCTGCAGCCTCCCGCGCGGCCTGAAGGAGACCCTGAACCTTTACCTCGGCCTGATCAAGCGCGTGCCTGACCGCCGCCGGGGGCGAGGCCCTGACCTTGAGCTCCGCTATTACGCGATTGACGCGTTCGATGTAGGCATCGACGACCTGGCGGTCATAGCCGCGGCGCGAGACCGGGAAGGAGACGTCGAGGAGGTCCTGGGGCACGTAATGTCGAAGCTCGCCGAACCCCTGTTCCGGTTCGGGCGCGTCGGGCGAATGCTTCTCCCTCTCGTTCGCCTTCGAGGACTGGTTATAGACCACGTCTCGAGTATGACGAATCGATCTTGGAGGGTCCGGCACCGCCAGCGGCGGGTGGTGCGGAATCGGATGCTGCATCGCTCCGCCTCGACGACGCGAGCGACGGTCTACTCCGAGAGTCGCGCCAGCACGACTGGAATCGGCCCGAACAGTGCCACGGCGGAATCAACGCTTGACCGTCGTGACGAGCTTGCGCGCAAGGTTCGTAAACTCGATCCGCCTGCAAATCGGGCAGGTCTATGCCGGAACCCATTTGTGCGCCCAAAGGCTCGGCGGCGCCAGCCCTTTTGTCGTACGTTGGGCCTCGACGAGTGGTGCCATCGCGGGCCGGTCCGGCCCTCGAGCGAGGAGGTTCGGTTGCTATGGAGTCAGACACTCAGAGGACAGGTGCCCTGCCCTATCCCGTGCAGTTCTCGGTCGAGTACCCGGAGCGCGATCTCAATCGGCTCACGACCGGGTTCAGGCTAATCGTTGCGATCCCGATCGTGATCGTCGCCTGTGCGCTCGCCGCCGGGGTGCTGTTCCTCGCCCCGCTCCTGATGATCGTCGGTCGTCAGAAGTACCCGCGCTGGTGGTACGACTGGAACCTCGAGCTGCTCAGGTTCGCGAATCGGATCGGCGCCTATCTCGCGCTGATGGACGATCGCTACCCGTCGACCGACGAGCGCCAGGCGGTGACGCTCGATTTCCCGTACCCGGACGCGAAGCAAGGGTTGAATCGCTGGTTTCCGCTCGTCAAGTGGCTGCTCGCGATCCCGCACTTCATCCTGCTCTTTTTCCTCTCGATCGCGGCGGTCGTGGCCGTGATCATCGCTTGGTTCGCGATCCTCTTCACCGGCCGCTACCCGCGAGGACTGTTCGAGTTCGTGCTCGGCGTGCTGTGCTGGGGTAACCGCGTCACCGGCTACGCGTTCGTGTTGGTGACCGACCGGTATCCGCCCTTCCGGCTCAGCGCGTGAGCAGGCGCAACGCAAGATCGAGGGCAGGCTCGCTCGCAACCCAGTGCCGCTTCGGAGCGCGCATGAACTCGGCGGCAGGGCGAGCGAGGAGGGCTGGAGCAGAATGAGCGGCGCAAGCCTCGAGCGGCGTGACCTACTGGCGGCGTTTTCCACGAATACGCGACCATCGGATGAGCGACGCGTTTCTGGCCCGGCAAGGCTCCGCAAGGCGGCGGCGCGGCCGCCGGCCGGCCACCTGCTCCAAGCGGGCCCATTGCTCGTCCGGGAGGGAGCGGCCCCTCCGCGACCTGCACGATCTCGAGGGATTCGCCGCCGGCGCCCATCAGTTCGACTCAGACACCACCTCCGGCCGCCACCCACGAGCTGCGCTCGGTACCTCCGATGACGAGCTGGTCGCACGCGTCTGTGACGGCCGAAGGACGGGCATCGACGTCGGACTCACGCTCGGCGAGCTCGCCGAGTTTATGGCGACGTACGTGTCGTCCGCGCTCGCAAAGAAGAGTCCCTTTCGCAGGGACCTCTCGGTTCTTGAGTGACGCCGAAGCCTGCACTCGTCGCGGCCAGGTTGTTTAGTCCACACTCCACAACCCCGGCAGTCACTCGCGCACGCGTACGCCAGCCGACGCGCCTAACGCACGCGCACGCGTGCCGCGCGAGGCGGGAATGTCACGGGGCGCTGCCACCACAAGGACTTGCGGGCACGGCGCTGAACGGCAGTTGCCGGGGGTCGGTTCCGGCTTGCTACGAGGGTGCCGCAGCCCTGGCAGGCGCCCGGCCCCCTCCGCTGCTCGCGTTGACCGGGAAGGCGTTGACCGAACCCGAGCATGCGGCGAAGATCGGAGCGGGAGACGAGAATGCGGCGCTCGTCTCCCCTCCCTACCCCAATGGGCGTTGCGCGCCCGCTCTGCCTGCGCGACGCCGAGGTCGCGCCAGCGAACGGCTCTGCGGCCCATGCGCGTCACGATCACCGAACCCTCGTACACCGACGACCTCGTCGAGTTCTCCGCCGCTGCACCGCAGCGTCGGCATCGTCGGCCCCGGCGTAGTCGATGTCGAACGGGCGAGCGATGCACGCCCGTGCTCCGGTAAAGCTCCTAGTCAGTCGCCGGGTTTGCGGGCGCGGCGTCCCGTTGGCCTGTGCGGGTGCGCGATTCGATCGCGCTCGCTGATGAGCGCATCGGCGTCCCGGGTTGGCCGGCTTTAGTGCAGCCCACGCCGGCAGCTGGGCCGCGACGTCGGTGCCGTTGTCGACCTGACTCGGGCTCGGGGACTCAGCCTGTGCGCGGCCTCTACTGCTTCGGCCTTCCGGCGGGCGTGCCCGCCGGCGCCGCCGCCTTCGCACCCTTCGTTGCGGCCATCGTTCGTCTACGCCCGCGCGCGTTCGTCCCACCCTCCTGCCCTCGCCGCCGATCTGGGACTGCCTCTCTCCGCAGCCGACGGCGAGGATCGAGGCGCAGCTCGCCCAGGCCGGCCTGCCAAAGGATGCGGCCGTCACCGTCGATCCCCGAGATGCTGATCGTGAATGGCTGTGCGAGCGCCGCCAGGCCGGCGACGGTCGCACGCCGGTGTTTTGCGCCCAGCCTGATCCGCGCGACGGGTGCGGCACGACTATCCCAACAGACGACCTGCCAGACCGCGACGTCCGCCTGCCGATCCCAGGCGACGGTCAGCTGATCGCTCGTCGCCCGAGCAAGCCGAAGCCCGCCCTCCCCCAGCCTCGACGCTGGCCCCCGCGCCTGACCCCTCCCGCCCGCAAGCCTCCCAGCACCCGCCCGCCCAGCGCCACCCGTGCCCATCACCGCGATCGTACAGCCGCCGCGCCGCGCTCCTCGCCCTCCCCGGCACCCACCTCCGGAAGGATGAACAACCTCGCCCGCGCCCCCGTACAACTTCGCCTCGCACCTCACTTCCGCGCCTGAACACTCCGCGAGCAAGACCACTCGCTCGCCCAAGGACTAGCCGCGGTTCAGGCGCTCGCAGGTCAGGCATGATGAGGGGCAGCCTTCGGTGGCGACGCACTCGGCCGCCGTGGTCTCCCGTCGCTTGGAGCGGCTCGTAGCCGGCAGGGCCTGCGAGGCCAGGCGGGGCGACCGCGCCGAGCGGTCTCCCTCTACGAGGATCCAGCCTGAGCGTCCGGCGCGGAGCCCGTCCTTGCCGCGACCTCCTCGCGAGGCTCGTCGTCCTCGCCTTCGCCAGACCCCGCCGCCGGCACAGCCTGACCAGACTCGTCCGTCGCGACCTCCGGCAGCTTCGTCTCGTTGCTCGCCTCGGGCTCGCGCATGTCTTCCTCCGGCCCGGCTGGCTCGCGGCGCGGGAACCGGGCAACCGCCCGTAGAGTGCACAAACTCGATCTTCCCTCCAAAGACGCCGATCAGCCGCCACGGCTGACGTCACCGCCTACGGGACGGATCACGCCGAAAAACTCAGAGGTTGATCGTCCCGACGAGCTCGCCTCCGACCAATGTTCCCGCGCAGCGGTCCCTCGGAGCGGCTGCCTAGTCCGGACGATTTACCTGCAAATCCGCGGTGATCGAGTTTACGAACCCTACGCGACTCTGACACGGGCCGGCGTCGGCGTCAAGTTGGGTACGCATGGCCGCGCGCAGGCGCCGGGATCGCGGCGTCGGTTGCGATGATGATGTAGTGGCTACGGAGCGACAGCCGCGCTTGCTATCGGCGATTCCCGCCGCGACTTCGCCTGGGAACCGCCTTCGTCGCTGGCGAGAGGCAGCCGAGCTTCGACACCGGCTGAGCGGCTGGCTGGTCAGCGTCGCCCTTCTCGCAGCGGTCACCGGGGCGATCGAGTTGCTGAAGACGCACGTGCCGGTGCTCAGCCTGGGCGTCCTGTACATCTTCGCCGTTTTGCCGGTGGCGGTCGTGTGGGGTCTGGCGTATGCGATTCCAGTCTCGATAGCGAGCATGGCGGCGTTCAACTTTCTCTTTCTGCCGCCGCTGTACACGTTCACGCTGGCGGATTCGCGCAACTGGTTCGCGCTGGCTGTGTTCTTGGTGACAGCGGTTGTGGTCAGCGAACTGGCGGCTCGTTCGCGGCGGCAGGCGCGCGAGTCGGCGTTGCTTGCGGAGATTGCGACCTCGCTGCTCAAGCGCGGAGAGGTGAGCGCCGAGCTGGAGCGGATCGCCGCGGAGGCGGCTCAGGCGCTCCAGGTCGAGCGCGCGCAGATCGAGCTCGACGAGCGCGGCGTGCCGGCAGACGGCAGCGGGGAGCGGTTCCCGCTTGCTGTTGAGGGTCGTCGGGTGGGGATGATCTTTCTCGAGCGGCCGCGGCAGGGCAGTGCGGCCGCGCGGCGACGTCTGTTGCCGGCGCTGGCGTCGCTGCTCGGCGTTGCGATCGATCGGGAGCGGCTGGCCCGCGAGGCGCTCGAGGCGGAGGCGCTTCGTCGCAGCGACGCGATGAAGACGGCGGTGCTGCGCGCGGTCAGTCACGACCTGCGCACGCCGTTGATGGCGATCCTGACCTCGGCGAGCGCGCTTGTCCGCGACGACCTCGAGCTGGGTCGGAAAGACCGGAGCGAGCTGGCGGCGACGATCCTAGGCGAGGCGGCGCGCCTCGATCGGCTGGTCGCGAACCTGCTCGACCTCTCCCGCTTGCAGGCGGGGGCCGCTCAGCCGGAGCCGGGTGTGTGGGCGGTCGACGATCTGGTTGTGCAGGCGCTGGATGAGGTCGGGGAGGCGGGGCAGCGGGTCGAGGTCTCGTTTCCGGAGGAGTCACCGGCCGTGCGCGCCGATGCGAATCAGATCGAGCGTGTGCTCGTGAACTTGATCGAGAACGCGCTCAAGTACTCGCCCGATCCTGAGCCGGTGCATGTACAGGTGACCGCGAGCGCGGCGGAGGTGCGGGTGCGCGTCATCGATCACGGGCCGGGCATCGCGCGGCTCGAGCGGGAACGGATCTTTGAAGCGTTCCAGCGCGGCGCCGACGGCGGTGTCCGGGGAGCGGGTCTTGGTTTGGCGATCGCGCGCGGCTTTGCCGAGGCGAACGGCGGCCGTGTCTGGGTCGAGTCGCGCGAGCGGCAAGGCTCGACGTTCGTGCTCGCGCTGCCGATACCGCCGCCGGAAGCGCCGTGAACGGACCGCGCGTTCTCGTCGTCGACGACGAGCAACAGATCCTGCGTGCGTTGCGCACGAGTCTGCGCGGCGCGGGCTACGAGGTCGAGACTGCGGAGACTGCCGAAGGCGCGCTGTCGGCGGCGGCGATGCGGCCGCCTGAAGCGGTGATCCTCGACCTCGTGCTCCCCGATGGCACTGGGACCGATGTCTGCCGCGAGCTGCGTACCTGGAGCTCGGCGCCGGTGATCGTCCTGTCGGCGCTCGGAGAGGAGCGCGAGAAGGTGGCGGCGCTCGACGCGGGCGCGGACGACTACGTGACGAAACCGGTGGGTATCGACGAGTTGCTGGCGCGGCTGCGAGCGGTGCTGCGCCGGACTGCGCCGTCGGGCGAGCCGGTGATCACGATCGGCGAGCTGGTCGTCGACCTGCAGAAGCGCAGCGTGAGCGTCGGCGGCAGGCCGGTGCATCTGACGCCGCACCAGTTCGAGTTGTTGCGCCTGTTCGCCGTGAACGAAGGCAAGCTGCTCACGCACCGCACGCTGCTGCAGGAGGTGTGGGGCCCCGGCTACGACGGGGCGGCGAACTTGCTGCACGTGAACGTCTCGCAGCTTCGGCGCAAGATCGAGCCGGACCGCGCACGTCCGCGCTACCTGCTGACCGAGCCAGGCGCCGGCTACCGGCTCGTCAACCCCGAGACGCAGGCCTAACAGCCTCAGACTTTCTTCAGGGCGAAGACCGCAACTCTCAGGCGGCCGTCAGAGGGGCCGCCCTAGCGTCGATGAGATGGATCTCCCGCACTTCGGCGCGTACAGCGCTGCTCGCGAGCTCGACGTGCCGCGCCCGTTCCGATCGGGACTGGCCGTGGCTTCGGTTGGCCTCCTTCCCCTGATCGCCGGACTCACGGTGCTGATTCGGCCGCTGTCCGGCCTCGTCTTCGCCGGGATCTTCGTCGCGGCTGGGGTGCTTCAAGCATCGCTGGCTTATCACGAGCTCGTCGGCCTGCGCCGTTTGGCAGACGGCGAGCTTCTGCGCGAGGGCAGGCCGCACGTCTCGTCCGCTCTTGTTACGTGGCGATCTGCCGAGCTGACGTCCGTCAGCCACCGCACCGCGCTGGCGCGGGCTGTCGCGCGGACCGAGCGTGATCTTTCTCCCGCCAAGCTGCCGGGGGCGTCGCCGTTGAACCGGGTTGCCGCCAGGCCGCATGCGGATCTCTTCCGCCGGCTCGCCGACCGGCTCGGGGCGCTCGACCGCCCGGTGACGCCGCGGGCCGTTCTGCTGTCGAGGATCTGTTGACCTCACCGGATAGCCCGCTGTACGCGCGTGAACGCGCACACGAGCTCCGCGCGTCGCTGCTCTCCTGCCTCGGCGCGCTCGACGGCGTAAGCGAGCAAGCCCCGGTTCAGGCGGCGCGGACCAACGGATACGCGACGGCGACCCGCTTGCGCGGTCGCTGATGTTCGACCTGGCCGCGATCGTGATTGCCGTCGGCTGCTTCGCCTTCAGCTTCCTGCTGCTCTTTGTGCTGGGGCGTGTCTGATGTCGGCGGCGGACGCGTTCGGGCTCGCGATCTCGCTGGCGGTGCTCGCGTACCTCGTCTACGCCCTCTTCCGCGGCGAGCGCCTCTAGATGAGCGGCCAAGCCATCGCTCAGCTGCTCGTCTACGCGCTCGTCCTGATCGCGCTGGCCTACCCGCTCGGCCTGCACATGGCGCGCGTCTACAGCGACGAGCGCTTCGCCGCGCGCCGCTGGCTCGGTCGGCTCGAGCGCGGCTTCTACCGGTTGCTCCGTACCGACCCGCGGCGCGAGCAGGACTGGAAGGGCTACGGCAAGACCGTGCTCGTCTTCAGTGTGCTCTTCTCGGCGCTGCTCTACGGGCTGCAGCGGCTGCAGGGCCACCTGTTCCTGAACCCCGATCACATGCAGGCGGTGCCGCCGCACATCGCCCTGAACGCGACCGCCAGCTTCGTCACCAACACCAACTGGCAGTACTACGGCGGCGAGACGACGATGTCCTACCTGACCCAGACCGCGGGTCTGGCGGTGCAGCAATTCGTCTCCGCCGCGGTTGGCATGGCCGTGCTGGCGGCGGTCGTCCGCGGCCTGGCGCGTAGGACTGCGAGCGAGCTCGGCAACTTCTGGGTCGACCTCTACCGCTCGCTCGTCTACATCCTGCTCCCACTCGCGCTCGTGCTGGCGGTGATCCTGATCTCGCAAGGCGTGCCGCAGACGTTCGACGGTCACGCGACGGCGAGAACGCTGGAGGGTGCGACGCAGACGATCGCGCGCGGTCCGGTCGCGCTGATGGTCGCGATCAAGCAGCTGGGCACGAACGGCGGCGGCTTCTTCAACTCCAACTCGGCGACCCCATTCGAGAACCCGAATGGGGTGACCAACTTCCTCGAGTTGCTCGCGATCCTGTTGATCCCGGCGGCGCAGGTGTTCATGTTCGGGAAGATGGTGCTGGCGCGCCGGCACGCCTGGATGGTGTTCGCGGCCATGTTCGCGCTGTTCGCGATCGGCGTCGGCGTCGCCTACCCGGCCGAGCAGCACGGCTCGCAGGTGCTCCGGACGTCCGGCGTCAACATCACTCAAGGCCACGGGCAGAGCGGCGGCAACATGGCCGACAAGGAGGTCCGCTTCGGGATCGCCAACACCGCCCTCTGGGCGACCGCGACCACCGACGCCTCCAACGGCTCCGTGAACGGCGGTCACGATGCCTTCACCCCGCTCGGCGGCGCCGTGCCGCTGCTGAACATCTTCGCTGGCGAGGTGATCTTCGGTGGGGTCGGCTCCGGCCTGTACGGGATGTTCTTCTACATCCTGATCGCCGTCTTCGTCGCCGGGCTGATGGTCGGTCGTACGCCCGAATACCTGGGCAAAAAGATCGAGGCGCGCGAGATCAAATACGCGGCGGTCGGCGCCCTGTTCGTGCCGACGATGGTGCTTGTGCTGACCGCATTGTCGGTTGTGACCGACGCCGGCCTGGCCTCGGTCTTCAATCCAGGCGCGCACGGCTTCAGCGAGGCGCTGTACGCGTACAGCTCGCAGACGAACAACAACGGCAGCGCCTTCGCCGGCTACGGCGCCACCAACTTCGCCGCCGAGCTCGGTGCCGTCGCGCTGTACCTGGGTCGGTTCGTGCCGCTACTCGCCGCGCTGGCGATCGGCGGCTCGCTCGCCGCCAAGAGGCCCGCCCCCGTCTCGGCCGGCACCTTCCGCACCGACGGCCCGACCTTCGCCGTTCTGCTGCTCGGCGTGATCGTCCTGACCGCCGGCCTGATGGTGTTCCCGGCGCTGACGCTCGGCCCCATCGTGGAAGGACTCGGCCACTGATGCGCGAGCTGAAGTCGTCGGCGATCGCGGTGGTCGTGCTGACGCTCGTGTTTGGCCTCGGCCTGCCCGCGCTCGTGACCGGCTTCGCCCAGCTCGCGTTCGCGCACCAGGCGAACGGCAGCCTGATCGAGCGTGACGGGAAACTCGTCGGCTCGCGTCTGGCGGCGCAGGCCTTCACAAAGCCGCAGTACTTCCACCCGCGCCCATCAGCGACGACGCCGCCCTACAACGCCGCCGCAACAACCTTTGCCAACCTCGGCCCGGCGAACGCCAAGCTGGCCGAGGCGGTCAGGCAGCGCGCCGACGCGATCCTCAGGCTGGAACGCCCGTACAACGCTGGCCTGACCGTCGGCGACATCCCCGTCGACGCGGTGACGACCTCGGGCTCGGGCATCGACCCGGACATCACGCCCGCCTACGCGCAGCTGCAGGCGCGCCGCGTCGCCGCCATTCGGCGCCTGCCGCTCACGACCGTGCAGCGGCTGATCGGGCAACACACCGACGGGCGGTCGCTCGGCTTCTTCGGCGAACCGGGCGTCAACGTGCTCGAGCTCAACCTCGCGCTCGACCGCCAGCGGGGCAGCTAGATGGCCCGCACGTCCGCCAGCCTCTTCTCGAAGGAGCTCGTGCTCGCCGCGATCCGGGACTCGTTCCCGAAGCTCGACCCGCGCAGCCAGGTGCGCAACCCGGTCATGTTCATCGTCGAGCTCGGCAGCGTGATCACGACCGCGATCTTCGTGCTCGATCTCGCCCGTGGACACACGGCGGAGCTGTGGTTCGTGGGCGTGATCGCGATCTGGCTCTGGCTGACCGTTCTGTTCGCCAACTTCGCCGAGGCGATCGCCGAAGGCCGCGGCAAGGCGCAGGCAAACGCCCTCCGCGCGACCCGCACGACCACGGTCGCACACCGGCGCACCGACACCGGCGGGATCGAGGACGTCCCCGCGCCCGAGCTGCAGCGCGGCGACGTCGTCGTCGTCTCCGCCGGCGAGATCATCCCCGCCGACGGCGAGGTGATCGAGGGCGTCGGCTCCGTCGACGAGTCGGCAATCACCGGCGAATCGGCACCCGTCATCCGTGAATCCGGCGGCGACCGCTCCGCCGTCACCGGCGGCACGAGGCTGCTCTCCGACCAGCTGGTCGTAATGGTCACGCAGGAGCCGGGCAAGTCGTTCCTCGACCGCATGATCGCGCTCGTCGAGGGCGCCGAGCGGCGCAAGACGCCGAACGAGATCGCGCTCAACATCCTCCTCGCCGGCCTGACGATCACCTTCCTCGCCGCCGTCGTCACGCTGAAGCCGTTCGCCGTCTACGCGGGGACCGAGCTCTCACAGACGGTGCTCATCGCTCTGCTCGTCTCGCTGATCCCGACCACCATCGGCGCGCTGCTCTCGGCGATCGGGATCGCCGGCATGGACCGGCTCGTGCAGCGCAACGTGCTCGCCATGTCCGGCCGCGCGGTCGAGGCGTCCGGCGACGTCGACGTGCTCCTCTTGGACAAGACCGGCACGATCACGCTCGGCAACCGGCAGGCGGCCGAGTTCGTCACCGTCGACGGCGTCGCCGAAAGCGAACTCGCCGAGGCGGCCCAGCTCTCCTCATTGGCGGACGAGACGCCGGAGGGGCGCTCGATCGTCGTCCTCGCCAAGGAACGGTACGGCCTGCGCGGACGCGAGCTTGCTGAGCACGACGCAACGTTCATTCCCTTCTCCGCCACCACGCGGATGAGCGGCGTCGACCTCGACGGGCGCAAGCTGCGCAAAGGCGCGGCCGACGCCGTCAAGCGCTTCGTCGAAGAGCAAGGCGGGCGGGCGCCCGCCCGGCTCGATGCGGAAGTAGACAAGATCGCCCGCGGAGGCGGCACCCCGCTCGTCGTCGCCCAGGACAACTTCGCGCTCGGCGTCATTCACTTGAAGGACATCGTCAAGGGCGGCATGCGCGAGCGCTTCGACGAGTTGCGGAAGATGGGCATCCGCACGGTGATGATCACCGGCGACAACCCGGTCACCGCCGCCGTGATCGCCGAAGAGGCCGGCGTCGACGATTTCCTCGCCGAGGCGACCCCCGAGGCGAAGATGGCGCTGATCAAGGAGGAGCAAGCCAAGGGCCGACTCGTGGCGATGACCGGCGACGGCACCAACGACGCGCCCGCGCTCGCCCAGGCCGACGTGGGCGTCGCCATGCACGCCGGCACCTCGGCCGCCAAGGAGGCCGGCAACATGGTCGACCTCGACAACAACCCGACCAAGCTGATCGAGGTCGTCGAGGTCGGCAAGCAGCTGCTGATCACCCGCGGCGCCCTGACCACCTTCTCGATCGCCAACGACATTGCCAAGTACTTCGCGATCCTGCCGGCGATTTTCGCGTTCACCTACGCAACCAAGCCCGGCGAGCGCGGCCCACTGGACGCGCTCAATCTCATGCACCTGGGCACTCCGAAGAGCGCGATCATCTCCGCGATCATCTTCAACGCGCTGATCATTCCGGCGCTCGTGCCGCTCGCGCTCAAGGGCGTCCGCTACCGCGCGATCGGCGCCACCGCGCTGCTGCGGCGCAACCTGCTCATCTACGGACTGGGCGGCATGATTCTGCCCTTCATCGGCATCAAGCTGATCGACCTCGTCGTCCACAACCTGCTTGGGGCCTGAGGTGGCGCGCGGCCACTACCGGATCCTGCTCGGCATGGCCGCCGGCGTCGGCAAGACCTACCGCATGCTCCAGGAAGGGCAACAGGCGCGTGCCGACGGACGCGACGTCGTGATCGGCTACCTCGAGCCGCATGACCGCCCCGAGACGGCCGCCCTCGCCGAAGGGCTCGAGGTCGTGCCGCGGCTGCGCGCCGCCCACGGCGGGCTCGAGCTCGAAGAGATGGACACAGACGCCGTGATCAAGCGCGCACCCGAGCTGGCGCTCGTCGACGAGCTCGCGCACACCAAGGCGCCCGGCATGCGCAACGAGAAGCGTTACCAGGACATCGACGAGCTCCTCGCCGCCGGCATCAACGTCACCTCCACCGTCAACGTCCAGCACCTCGAGAGCCTCAACGACGCGATCCACGAGCTCACCGGCATCCGCGTCCGCGAGACCTTCCCCGACCGGATCCTCGACGAAGCCGATCAGGTCGTGCTCGTCGACCTCACCCCCGAGGAGCTTCAAGAGCGGCTACGCGCCGGCAAGGTCTACTCCAAGGAGCGCGCCGAAGTGGCGCTGCAGAACTTCTTCCGCCACGAGAACTTGGCGACCCTCCGTGAACTCGTCCTGCGCGAGGTCGCCGAAGACGTCGAAGCACGCAGACAACCCCAACTCCTCGAACCACTCAGCCAACAGGCAATCGCCGAACGCGTGCTCGCGCTGGTCGAGCCGCAGCCGAAATCGCAGCGCATCCTCCGCCGCGCCTGGCGCTCCGCGCAGCGGCTGAGCGCCGACATCGACGCCCTCTGGATGCGACCAAATGGACGCGAACCCACCCCCGAGGAGCAGATACAGCTCGCAGCGCTCCGCCGCGTCGCCAGCCTGCTCGGCATCCACTTCCTCGAAGAGGAAGGCGACGACCTGGTCGAGACCGTCCGGCGCGTCGCCCGCGAACGCGGCTCCACCTACATCTTCATCGGCACACCCGACGAGTCTCGCCGTCGAGAAATCTTCGGCGGCTCGCTGCTCTCGCGCATGGTCCGCGAAATCCCCGGCACCGACATCCGTGTCGTCGCCGACCGCGCGCTCAGAGAGGAGATCCCGAAATGAGCGTGCTCCGCAGACTCCGGGCCGCTGGGACGAAGGCCTCGCGCGCAGTACTGCGGGCACTCCGAGCGGCCGGGCTGACCGCCTGGCACGCGCTCGCCGAGCTGTACCGCCGGCTACGCCATCGTCGGAAGCCACAAGTCGGATCGCGGCGCGTGCTCGTCCCCTTCACCCGCGGCCACCTCGAACCCACCGTCCTCGACGCCGCCATCCGCATCGCGCGTGCCGAAGAGGCGACGCTCGTTCCCGCCTACCTCATCCTCATCCCCATGCAATTTCCACTCGACGCGCCGATGAGCCAAGAGTGCGCGATGGCGATCCCGCTGCTCGAAGCCGTTGAGCACGCCGCCTCACGCGCAGGCGTCCCCGTCGACGCCCGCGTCGAAAGCGGCCGCACCCCCATCCACGCGCTCGAACGGCTCTGGGACGTCGAACACTTCGACCGCATCGTCATCCCTGCCCCGGCCGGCCGAGAGCCCGGCTTCACACCCAAAGAACTGCTGTGGATGCTCACCAGCGCCCCCAGCGAAACGCTGATCCTCCGTCCGGACCCAGCCCTGCGAGCAGCTCAGGATCAGCCAGCCGAGGATCGCGCTCGCGTCGCACCAAGCCTGCAGAGAGTGGCGCTCGCCGCCGGTACCGACTCAGACGTCTCTGCCTCCCACGCCCGTGCGACGCAAGCTCGCTAGCTGCGTGCGAGGCGGCAGACCGCCTAGGCCTACCGATCAACTCTACGATCGAGAGCTGGCCGGCGAGACTTTCGCACCCTACCTATCCTGAAGCAGTGGACCGGACCCGCAAGCACCACGAGGTGGCGCCCTGGTATCTCGCCGACGTACCCGAGGGCGAGTGGCGCTCGTGCGACGCGCTCACGCAGAGCGAAGACTGGACCACCGGGGAGCAGCGGCCGTGCTCACGCAGCGCGCACGTGATGTACGGGGAACTCGCCTTGTGTTGGCAGCACGAGAACTCGGTCGTCTACCACCTGCACGGCGACGAGAGGAGCGTCCCGGTGGGGATGTCGGAGACGCGATTCGGGTACGGCGCGACCGAAGAGCTCGAAAGGTGGCTCAACGCGAAACGCGTTCGGGACGCCCGAGAAGCAAGGATGGGCGCGGCCGCCGCCGCCGAAGCGGTGCTGCGCGAAGCGGAAGCGGAACCACGCGGCGTGACCAACCGGGCCGCACGCCGCGCTCGTCCCCGGGATCAGCGGCCGAATCATCTGCGCAGCGTCGAATAGCACCCTACGACGTGGGCATCTTGCCCAGGTCAGGCCACAGTCTGGCGCTCCTCGAACCCTTTGATCGACTCCATCAGAATCTCCTGCCAGCGGGAGTCGAGGGGCTTCACGTCCCACTCCACGGTCAGGTCCCAGAGGACGAGTTCAAGCGGCAGGCGCCGGGTCGGGAAGTGGACGTGCGCCAGTGTCCGTCCGTCGCTGAGGCTTCCGTTGACGTGGAAGTGGGCCAGCGGGTAGCCGTAGTCGGGACGGGGCCGCTTGCGAAGGAACTCCCAGCGGAAGAGCCAGGAATCGGGCCGCTCGTCCGCCTGGTAGCGATAGGTGTAGGTCACCGTGAGACAGCGACGCTGCTCGACGTCGACGTCGATCTTCTGCTGGACGAGCAGGTATGCAGACGTCCGTTCAGCTCGAGCGGACGTACATCGCCGCCCACGACGCGTGTGATGTCGAACCGGGCATGCTCGACTGTCCGGTCGCGAATGATCGAAGGCCGCGACCGTGACACGGTCGCGTTCAAGACTTGGTTCAGGTGGTCGGCGAAGCCCTGGGCGACTCGCCCAGAATCACGCCTCGTTCTGGCCAAGCGCGAGCAGCCCGACTAGGCGCGCGACCTCCGGGTCCGCTTCATCAAGCTCCCCCGCGCCGTAGGCGCGGACGAAGGAGGCGAGGTCGAGGCCCGTACCCCGCTCCACCTCACGCGCGAGGAATGCCTCGTACTCCTCCGGCGAGAGGTCGATGATCTCCGTCTCTACGGTCGCCATGCGCATGATTGTGTTTCCCGTCGTCGCTCGTGTCTAGACACAGTATCGGCCCGGACGCGGACGGGATGAGCCTCGCCTGCACCGGGCTCTCAATGACCGGGCTCGCGCCGACGGGTTCGTCATCATGGCGAGCATGGAGTTCGCGCGTCCGCGCTACGCCCGGCTGAGTCGTAACCAGCCTTGGCGCAAGGCGGGCCCGTGGCTGCTGGCGGCGACTGAGCTGGGGATAGGTCTTGGGGACAGGTTCGAGGTTTCTCAGGGAGGCTCAAGGGTCTTCGAGGGAGGGGTGCGTCTGGCAGAGAAAACGGCGTAGTTGCAGGAAAAACGCCGTAACAAGCGCTGTTCCTCACCGCCCCTCCCGCAGCGCGAATCCTCCATGGTAAGTAGCTCGGGCGCCGCGGCCGCCACCGTAGCGGGGTGAGAATGCTGGCGCCGGATTGGTCGACGCCGGCATCTCCTTGGTGCTGCGAGCCCGATGGTAAGTATGGCGCGGGGGCCTGCGGAACCGTTGACTGCTGCCTCGAGCGCGAACCTTAGAGTCGTAACTGGAGGCCCCTCCGATCCGGC
>WNFU01011775.1_pt1 | contig 17220 bp, 13 predicted proteins | sample 5400121 | NCBI WGS metagenome assembly WNFU01 (sample SAMN13153360, study PRJNA577476) | soil metagenome | isolation source: 100 cm soil or saprolite under grassland replicate 1 | place: USA:California | collected 2016-06-15
TGGCGACGCCGGTTTTCTCCAGCAGATAGCTCATGTCGCCTTCGCCGGCGCCGAGCCGTCCGTGGATCAGGAGCGTCTCAAATCCTTTCGCGCGCAGTCGATCGGACAACGTGACCGCCTGAATCGACGGTCCGCCGATGTTCAAGCGCGTGATCAATCGCAGGACGCGGGTCGGTGCGGCGGAATTTCGGGTGGCGGACATGCGAACGAACAGCGTTGTAGTTTCTCAGTGATGCGCAAGCGGCGCAACGAGGCGTCCCGGTGGCGCTGAGCCGGCGCAAATTCATCGCGTTTGCCGGCGTCACTGCCGTTGCAGCGGCGGTAATCGTCATCAGCGCACTGTTTGGCGCCGATCTGTATCTGCACAAGCGCGCCGAGCGATCCGCCGGCTTGAACGTCTGGGGTTATCGCGGACCGCTGGTCGGCAAGAAGCGTCCGGGCGAAGTGCGCATTGCGGTGCTCGGCGGGAGTACGGCGTTTGGCTATGGGCTGCCGTGGTTCGAGGCGGCGCCGGCAGTGCTCGAACGGAAGCTCAATGAGCGGCGTGGAGGACGGCCGCCGATTGCGGTCGTCAATCTCGGCTTCAACAACGAAGGCGCCTATTCGTACCGTTTCACGCTGCACGACTTTGCCTTCCTCGATTACGACGTCGCCTGCCTGTATGACGGCTACAACGATATGAGGGGCGACGTTGCGCCCAATACGGCGCTCTATCGACACGACTCCGCTGTGTTTCGGCTCACCGGCTATTTTCCGATTCTTCCGCTCGTCCTCGAGGAAAAGGCGATGCAGATTCGAAGCGGCGGGAATCTGAACGCGGCATATGCGGCGCGTCGAGGCGAGGCCCCGGGGAAAACGGTCTTCGTGCCAACGCTTGCCGAGCGCGCATCGGCCGCGACGCTGGATACCGCTGCGAACATCACTCAGGCGCTCGGACGCCAGCTTGGCCGGGTGTCGGTGGAGCCGGCGCCGCGCCTTCCGGATACCGCGGATGGAGGCTGCGAATCGCCGTGGAAGCACTATTGCGAATCGATGTACGGCGCAGTGAAGTACGCGCGCGATCGCGGCAAGCAAGTGTACGTCGTGTTGCAGCCTCGAATGATCGAGCCGGTCACCGAGCACCACCGCAGTCAGCAGGCGGCTCTCATCGGAATGCTCCAACGACGCTTTGGCGGCGATTCCTCGGTGCACGTCATCGATCTGTCGTCGGCGGTCGACCTGCACGATCGCGATTACGCGTTCGACAACCTTCATCTGTCCACGGATGGAACGGAGATCGCGACGAGCGTCCTCGCCGAACGGATGGCGCCGCTCCTTTCACACTGAATGTCGAACGGCATCACGCACGCACTTGCTGATCTCGATCGCCTTTCAGTCGGCCAGATGGCCTCGCTGCGCGAGCGTGTGAGCGCGGCCCAGGTCGAAGCCTTTGCGAAGCTCAGTGGCGACGACAATCCCATTCATCTCGACGCTGCGGCGGCCAGGAGCATCGGCGAAGCCGGACCGATCTCGCATGGCGCGCTGCTCCTGGCGATGTTGTCGCGGCTGATTGGGACGAGACTGCCAGGTCCGGGCTCGATTTGGTTCGAGCAGCAAATCGAATTTCTCGCCCCCGTGTACCCAAACGATGAAGTCGAGATGCGCGCCGAAGTGGTTCACGTATCGCGTGCATCGCGCGCCGTTGTCCTCGACGTGAGCGCCGTCAAGAGCGGAGGAGTCCAGGTGCTGCGGGGACGCGCGAAGGTCAGAGTGCCGCAGGCGATGGCTGGAGGAGCAACGGGTATGGACCAGCGAGACAAAGTCGCTCTCGTGACGCTCGATGTGATCGTCCACTGCGCGACACCCGCGATTCACCAGCAGCCGTATCTCGAGACGACGGCCGATCAATTCCGCGCGTTTTTCGACACCTACGTGCTAGGGCTCCACGAACTGGTCACACACGCCGCGCCGGGCATGAAGGAACGTCGATACGGGCGAATCGTCGCGCTGTCGTCGTCTGCGACTGCAGAAGTGCCGGCGAAGCTCGCGGCCTACGTCACCGCGAAGCATGCGCTGCTCGGACTCTGCCGCGCGCAGGCGGTGGAGCTGGGACCGTGGAATATCACGGTCAATACCGTGTCTCCCTCGATGGTGGTCGGCGAGTACGCAGCCGCTGCCGGTCTTGCCGCGCGCGAAATCGTCGCGCGTCGCACGCCGCTCAGGCGTCTCGGCGAGCCGGAGGATGTCGCGCGAGTCGTCGCGTTTCTCGTGAGTGATGACGCCGCGTTTATCACGGGTGCGAATGTCCCGGTCACCGGCGGAGTATTCGTGTGACCCAGACGCGGGAGGCCGACAGCAATCGCACAGCGGACGGACGCCGGCGGCGCGACGAGCTCGCGAGTGCCGACGCGCGTGAAGCCTGGCGTCAGATCTGCCTGGCCATGGCCGCGGATTCGAGCAGTACGACCTGCGCGACGGTTGCCGCGACCATGGCAACCATCGATGCGCAGAGCGCCGGGCTCCCGGAGTTGTGCGTCGCCTTGCTGACGAATTTCACGATCGAGCCGCTCGTCCCGATTCTGGTCGCGCATGGCGCGACGTCAGGCCTGGCCATCCGGCCATTCGTTGCGCCCTTCGATACGTGGGCGCAGGAGATTGCCGATCCCAAGAGCGCATTCCGGCGCCATCGTCCTGACGTGGTGGTTCTGAACCTGCGGCTCGACATGCTCTGTCCGCGTCTCGTGGACGAATTCCTCTCGATGTCTGCTCCAGAAGTCGATTCGACGGTCGCCGAGACCGCCGAGCGCCTCACGAACGCGCTCAGAACGCTGCGAGGCTGGTCGCCGGTGTTCATCGCGCTGCACTCGTTCCTCAGGCCACTGCATCCAACGCTGGGCATTCTCGACAATCAGCTGCCATCGGGACAGACAGCCACGATTGCCGCGCTCAACGATCGAATCTCCACTACGGTTCGCGAGATTGGCAACGCGTGTGTGATCGATACCGACCGCTTGTGCGCACGGCTCGGTGAATCGGTGTGGCAGGACCACCGCATGTGGGCGCACGCGAGGCTGCCGTATGGAGCGCCGGCGATGCATGCGATTGCTGACGAGTATCTCAGGATCTTTCGCGCAGTCGCCGGGCGGACCCGCAAGGTGCTCGTGCTCGATGTCGACGACACACTGTGGGGTGGGGTCGTCGGCGAGGCGGGCCCTGAAGGAATCGCGCTCGGCGATTACTATCCGGGCTCCGCGTATTTGGACGTGCAGCGAGCCGTGCTCGAATGGCATCGACGTGGCGTGATTCTTTGCCTCAACTCGAAGAACGACGAGCGAGAAGTTCTGGAGGTGCTGGATCAGCATCCGTCAATGCTCGTCCGCTCGCAGGATTTCGCGGCCATCCGGATCAACTGGCAGGACAAGGCCGCCAACATGACGGAGCTTGCCAGCGAGCTGGGCCTCGGTCTCGACAGCTTCGTGTTCGTCGACGACAACATCGTCGAATGCGATCGGATGCGGCAGGCGCTGCCGGAGGTGCACACGGTGCACTTGCACGGCGAGCCGGGCACGCGAGCCGCGGTTCTGAGAGCTCTGGGCGTCTTCGATTCCCTCAGCTACGGCACTTCCGATCGAAGCCGGGGCGAGCAATATCGAACCGAGGCGGTCCGGCGAAAGCTGCAGAGCGAGCTGCCGTCGCTCGAGGATTTTTATCGCTCTCTGCAAATGGTGCTCACGATCGAGCCCGTGTCGGATGAGACGCTGCCGAGAGCGGCCGATCTCACCCAACGCACCAATCAGTTCAACTTGTGTCCGCGCCGCTTTACCGAAGCAGAACTGGCGCGGGAGCTCGCCAGAAACACCTGCGAAGGATTTGTCTTTCGACTGAGGGATCGGTTCGGCGATTACGGAATCGTCGGTTTCGCGATGTTCGAACGGCGGCGGTCGCGCGTCGCGATCGTGCAGTTTCTTCTCAGCTGCCGCGTGCTCAAGCGGACCGTCGAGGATTCGGCGCTGGCCTTTCTGGTTCAGCGCGCGCGGGCGATGCGGGCGCGTGAGTTGACCGCGTGGTGCACGCCGACGCGCCGCAACGGGCCGGCGCGCGAATTCGTCGAGTCCCGCGGGTTCGAGCCCTCGGTGCCGCCCGCGTCCGACGTCACCGTGTTCTATCAATTGCCGCCGCAGAAAGCCGTGGAGTATTCGCCGTGGGTGAAACTCGTGTCGTCAGTACCTGAAATCCGCCAATGAAAAAACCTGAGCGCGTCTACGAGGTGTTGTCGTCGATCCTTCGCGTGCCATTGGGTGAGTTGGACGCCACCTCGTCTCCCGACACGATCGCGAATTGGGACTCGCTTCGTCATCTGCAAGTCGTGCTGGCGCTCGAGGAAACGTTTGGCATTCAGTTCAGCGTCGAGGAAATCGAAGCGATGCAGTCGCCTGCCGTGATTAGCGCGATCGTCGAAACGCGCGTTGCGGCCGAGCGCAGCGAATGAACCGAACCCGCGCCATCGTCCGCGTGCTCTGGGGGCTTGCCGCCGTTGCCGCATTGCTGATTCCAGCCGTCGGCGGCACCCTTCTCGATGGAATGCCGCTCGACAGTCCGGTTGACGCAATTCTGATCGGGATGGCAGTGCCGGTGCTGTTCGCGCTCGATCGCAGCGTCTTCGACAAGACAGTCGCGCGAATACTTGTCTCCACGCTGCTCGTGACGAAAGTGGCTGCGGCGGCACTCCTCGCACCGCAAGGCTTCTGTACGACGTTTCGTACGGATGGCCCGGTCCGAGGACCCGTGGAAGCAATTGAATTCGACGAGCCGGCGGGTCTCATGCGCAGCTGGGACGTGCGCGCGCATTGGGGTGCCGGAACGCCCGCATGTTCGGCGATCACCCGACGTGACTACGCCACTCGCTTGGACTTTCCGGCGTGGTTCGTCAACCTCGTCGAGAGCGCGAACCCGCCGCGTCACGAGCTCAATCTTGACATGCGCGGCATTGTGACGGTGAGTGAAAGCGGCCGCCTGGCGTTCGGCACCCTGCCTGAGATGCGACCCAGCCTCACGGCAGACGATGCGCTCACGATGGCGGGCGATGGGCGCGTCGAAGCGAGCTTGACGCCGGGATCGCACCGCGTGGAGTTGCGCGCGCGCGTCAGTGGCGGCGAGTGGCGCGTCGTGCCATCGTGGAACGGCCAAAGTCTCTGGTCATCGGCACTGGTGACGCGCGTGGCGCCCTCGAGCATCGACGTCGCGCTCTGGCGCGTGCTGCCGATGGAAGGCGCGCTCCTGTCGCTCGCTCTGATCGGCTATTGGTTCGTCGTCGCTCTCCGGGCATCGCCTCTCGATCGCGCGTCGATCGGATGGCTCGCGCTGGCGTCCCTCGCGGCCGTGTTTTTCGCCTGGGTCCCGATGCTCGCGAGATTTGCGCCGCTTGCCATCGGTGTCGTCATCGTGGCATCGGTTGCTCGCCGCAACAACGTGACGCCGCCTGCCGCCACCTGGTTGATCGCGGTACCGTGGCTCGTATTTGCGGGCGCCCTCGCTGCAAGACACGTCGGCGAGTTTTCGCTATACACACGCGGCAACGACTGGCTGACGTACCAGATTTCCGCTTACCGCATTTACCTGTACGGGTTTTGGCTCGAAGCGGGAGAGAAGCTTTTCTACTACCAACCGCTCTATCGCTGGATTGCCGGAGCGCTGCACCTGGCGTTCGGTGATTCGAGCGCGGGAGAGCTTTTCTGGGATGGCGCCTGTCTGACCATAGGCGCGTTGCTGGCGTTCTCTATCTCGAAGCCAATGGTCGGCGCGCAGGCAGCAGTCGTCATTTCGATGACGACGCTCGCGGTGTTCACGTTGACGCCGATTTGGTATCTCATCGGACGCGGACTGGCTGAAATTTCGGCGGCGGGATTCGCATGGGCTGCCGCGCTCCTGTTGTCGCGTGCACGAACGAGCGGCCTTGCCGCGGTGATCGGTGCAGGAGTGTTTGCGGTGCTCGCGTTTTACGCGCGACTCAATCAGATGCTCTTCGCCGGCGCGCTTCTTGTCTTTCTCCTGCCGCTCGAGACGCCGTCCCGTGCGCTTCGACATCCGGCGGCTCTTCTTCGATCGATTCGGGCAAGCCATATCGCGGCGTACGTGGCGGTGCTCGCAACCGGCGTCGCGCTGCTGGCGCTGCGCGCGTGGTTCTACACCGGGCAGCCAAGCGTCTTTGCCGGTACGAGCTTCGGCTTGAATCATACCGGCCTGGCGCCATCGACGCTGTTGTCGCTGCCGGTCTGGCGCAGCGTGTCTCACAGTTTGTTTGCCGAGATGATCGTCAACGAAGTGTTCGATCCGCGAGGTCTTCTCGTCTACGCGGGATGTGTCGCGGCTGCATTGGCGCTGCTGCAAGTGCCGGTATTCTCGCGTATACCGCTCGTCGCATCCGTCAGTGTGATCGGCGCGTTGGCCGGTGCACTGGTGGCTCATGCTCACGGTTATCCGGGACGGTTCTCCGTCCATCTCGTTCCACTCGCAACGACGAGCGCGATGCTTGCCGCCCTTACAGCCCTCAGCCGGTGGCACGCTCGTGCACGTCGTCATGCGCCGTCGGCTGTCGCGGCTACCGGCGCGCCTCAGGCAACAAGTGCTCGCTGAGCCCTACGCGTGACCACTCGGAACATCCAATCGGGCCGCATCGCCGCCGCAATGGTCGCCGGAGCGACGCTCTATCTCTCGGTTCCCGGACATCCGTCTGCCGGGTTCGCCGGTCTTCCGCTCGACTTGTCCAGCATCATCGTCCTCGCCGTCGTCGCGATCGCCGCCTGGTCGACCACTGGTGTTTCCATCGATCGGCGCGTCGCCATTGGCTGCGGAGTGGCCGCAGCGATCGTCATTGCGGTGAAGGCGGCGATCGGCCTCGCGGCTCCGGTCGAAGGATGGCGCGCCGACTACTTCGCGAACGACGCCTTGCAGCCGCCTGCACGCCGCTCCACCGATTTCCGATCGTTGAACGCCACGCGCATCGATCGCCAGCTCACATTTCACGACGACACGTTTCCCGTGTACTTCTTCAACGAAAACACGTTCAACCGCGGCATTAGACGGGAAGTCAGCGAACCGTTCTCGGCGCGATGGTCCGGATTCGTGAGCAACGCCGGCACGCGTACGGTGCACCTGACGCTGTCGGCGCGTGGAAGCGCAGCGGTCGCGGTGGACGGTGCACAGATTCTCGACGTTCGCTCGACGAGAAGCGATGCGAAGTCCGGCCCTGTCGGTGGCGACCTTCAAAGTCGCGCGACGACGTTCACCTTCGAGCGCGATCGCGTTCACGCGATCACCGTCAGCTACGTCAAGCCTGCCGATACTGACGGGCTGCTCGAATTGACGATCGATGACGGACGTGGCGTGCGGCCCCTGGGCGCTCCGGAGGTGATGAGCGAGCCATCGACTGCGGAGATGCTTTCGATATCGCGCGTGCTCGCACGGTTCGCGATGATGTTGCACCTCGCGGCTGTGGCTGTGTTCTGCCTGCTGCTTTCGAAGCTTCGGCCGGCGGCCGCGGTACGCGTAGTGGACGCAGATCGCTCGCGGTTGCTCGACCGGCGCATGTACGCGGCCCTGGCACTCCTCTTTGTCGCGCAGGGCGTCTGGAAGGCATGGCCGCTTGCGAACCGCTTCGTCTCGTTGACGAGCGGGGACGACTGGCTGCAGTACGAAGCCGCATCACGCGAAATTCTGCTCGGCGGTCCCCTGATGACGTTCGGTAAGCCGCTCGGACAAGGCGAGCCGTACTTCTACTACCCGCTGTACTCGTACTTTCTCGCGGCGGTGCATTGGGTCACTGGCGAGGGAATCGTCGTCGCACAATTCGTGGCGCTGCTCGTCGCGACGATCGTGATTTACCGTCTGGGGCGTTTGCTGTTCGGTCGCGGATCGGCGCTGTTCGCATTGATCCTGCTCCTCGGCGTCGAGCAAATCGCGTTTGTGCGCAACTACACGCCGATTCTGCTTGCCGACAATCTGTTCTTTCTCACCGTCGCGGCAGCCATCTACCTGCTGACACGTGCTGTCGTGAACGGCAACCCTGCGATGTTTGCGGCGGCCGGTCTGCTGGGTGGCCTTTCCGCAATCACACGGCCGTCGATCATGTCGATGCTGGCGCCGGCGCTGGTCCTTGTGATCGTGGCCGCACGTCGTCTTGGCCTTTCGTGGCAGGCCAGTGCCGGACGTGTCGCGATCTACGCGTCTATGTGGTTTGCCATGGTGTCGCTGACGCTGTTGCGCAACATCGTCGTGTCGGGCCAGCCGGTTCTGATTACCACGGGTCAACAGTGGTCATTCGTGCTCCACAATCTGCCCTCCGGCAGTTTGGCGCAGGAGTACATGTGGCGCCTGGGACAGGGCGGCGGCAGCTATCTGACAATCGTCGCGCTGCTGTTTCGGCTTCTGTGGAACTACCCCGTGGAGTTCCTGAGCAGTGTGTTCACGAAGATCATGTTCAGTCTCGGGATGATCCAATGGATGGGCGGCAGAGTGCATCCGGAGCTGCTGCTCCTCAGTGTGGGTTACGCGATCAGCCTCGCCCTGTGCCCGGCCGCGCGCCGGCTCGCTGCCTGGCCCGTGCATCTCTTCGTCGCGACGCACCTCATCACGTTGACGCTGACGATGCCGAATATTTACGGCTATCGACTGATTCTGCCGATGTATTTGTTTTTCGCGCCGTTCACGGGTCTCGTCGCTTGGCGCCTGTGGTCGTTGCTGAATCTTCGGCGGAGCCTCACTGACCGGCACGTCGTCGTTCCTCAATAAACTGATGATGACAAGACGGCACTGGCTGGCCCGTGAGTTTTTGGTGATGGCCGCCGTTCTCGGCATCATCGCGGTACTCGCGCCGATGCCGTCGTACGAGACGGATCGCGGCACCTACGAGATGATCGGCCGCGCCTGGGTTGTACCGGACTGCTCGTCCATCCACTGCTTTCGACTGCTTGTCGCCCGGGTTGTCGAAACGCTGCCTGGGCCATCGCTGATCAAATGGAAGACGTACGCGGTGCTGGCCAATGCCGGCGCCGCCGTGGCTGTGATGGCGTTCGCGCTCGCGCTCGGCTTCAGCGCGCGTGCGGCGAAACTCGGCGGCTGGATCTCTGCGCTTGGGTTCGGATCGCTCTTCACACTGTTCGATCCGCATACGTCTGATCCGTTGATGTACCTGCTCGGCCCGGCGATTTCTACGCTGCTCGTGAGAGAACGTCTTGCCACCGCGGGGTGGGTGGCTGCCGTCGGAATACTCGCGAAGGAATTTGCGGCCGCGCCGCTGTGGATCTTCACCTTCGCGGAAGCGCTCGCGAAACGCTGGATCGTCGCACTGCGAGCGGGCGCGATTGCCGCCGCCGTCACGCTCGCGTGGCTCGTTCTTCAGTTGTGGCTGATGCTCGGGTTCAATTACAGCTACGGCGAAAGCGCATCGGCCGATCTGTTCGGCGGTGGTTACCTGCGGCTTTGGGCGTCGTACGTGAGCCCTCGCGTCGCCGCTGCGACGATTTTCGGCCAATACGGCGCGGTGTTTCTCCTCATTCCGTGGGCCCTCGCCCGCTCAGGCGCGGATCTTCGGCGGATGGCAATCGGCGCCATTCCGGTTGTATGCGCGCTCGCGTACGTTCAGCAGCCCGATCGCGCGCTCTGGAATTTTCATTTCATCGTGATTCCCCTCGCTGTCATTGTCCTCGATCGCTTGCCGTCGATTCTCGCCTGGTTGTTTGTGGCTTCGTACGCGACGGCAAATCTCCGCCTCGGCGCTCAGATCAGTTTCGCGCCTCCGGCAAGATTCGCGCTGGCGATCTCCGTGCTTCTTGCGTTGACAGCGCTGGTTCTCGACGTGCGCGACCGGTTTGTCGCGCCGACTCGCGTCCAGGTCACCGCAGCATGACCGAACAATCGGCGGCGCGTCCCGGAACCCGTGCCGCAGCCGGGAGCACTCAACGCCTTCGCGCCGGAACAATCGTGCTGCTTGTCGTCGGCTACCTCGCGGCGTTCACGGTGGTGGCGGACATGCGCGTGCATCGCGCGGTTCAAGATCAATTGGGTGTGAATATCTGGGGCTACCGCGGTCCAATCGCTCGTCAGACCAAGGTTGAAGATCGACGCGTGGTGATGCTCGGCAATGATCTCGTCTTCGGCGGCGGCCTCGTCTACGAGCAAACGGTGCCAGCGTACCTGCAGCGCAACCTCAATCAGAAATGGCGCCGTGGCTTTGCCGGATTGATTGCGACAGTCGTGAGTCTGGCGGGGCCGACCGATGTGGCGGAGTCTTATTTGATGACGCTACGCGATTACCGGCGCCTTGGCGGCGACGTTGTCTGCATGTTCACGACTGCCGATTACGCGGCGAAGCTCGATTCCATGCCGGCCGTCGCGAGGCGTTCCGTGGAGCCATGGCGTCATCGCTCCGTGCTCTTCCGGTGGACCGGTTACTATCCGCTGCTGCCCGCGATTGCGAGGCGCGGGCTGTCCGGCGCGTCCGTTGCGGCAACGCCGGCAGTTGAAGTGATGTCGTCCAGTCGACGGCTGGATGGCGCCGGTTGTGACGGTGCCGCCCGCGGCTACTGCGATGCAGTCCTGCAAACGGTCGACTACGTGTTGAACGCAGGACGACGTGTCCTCATTGTGCGGCCACCTTTCACCTCTGAAGCCGAAAACGATCTTCAAGACGCGCTCGCGAATCGCGTCCACGATCGATTTGGCACCCGCGTGGATATTCGCTCCTTCGATCTCGGGAGAGACGACGAGTTGGCACAGTGGGGCAGAGGCAGCAACCCTCGCGTGACAGCGCACGAAACCGATCGGATCGCCGATCTGTTGACGACACCTCTCCTGGAACTCATGCGGTGAACCCGCACGGTCCCAAGAATCCGGAGCGGTCATTCGGCATTACGGTCGGCACCGTGCTGCTGTTTGCGGCGGCGTACTGGTTCTGGCGCGGGGCCGTTCAAAAGGCACTCATCGCAGGCGGCGTCGGCGTCGTGCTGGTTGTTCTTGGCGCGACCGCACCAAGATTGCTGAAGTGGCCAAGCGCCGTGTGGTGGTCTCTCGCGCGCACGCTTGGCTACGTCAACGCGCGCGTCATTCTCACCATCGTGTTTGTCTTTGTGCTTGCGCCGATCGGGTTGATTTGGCGCGTCATCGGCCGCGACCCCTTGGCGCGCCGGCGAAGCACGTCGACCGGCTGGTCACCGTACCCCGCACGATACCGATCGCACACGCATTTTCGTCGAATGTATTGAGGCAAGAATGGCCAAGAGCCGCGTCGTAAAAGAGTTCCTGCAGTTCCTGCGGGAGGAAAAGAAGTACTGGCTGTTGCCAATCGTGGTCGTGTTCGTGCTGTTCGGATTGCTCGTCGTGTTTTCGCAGTCGAGCGCGGTCGCGCCGTTTATTTACACGCTGTTCTAGCCTTTGCCACCGAGACACCGAGACACAGAGAAATGACTTGCACGAGACCTCCTTACAGAATCTCTCGGTGTCTCCGTGCCTCTGTGGCCCGTACGTAGGGGCAGTCCGTTTTTAGACCGTTATCCGGCTCCGTGCGCGAATTATGTACTCGTTTCGAGCGTGGGTCATGCGGCGGTCCTTAAACCGACGGCCTCAAGGAGCGCATCGAGGTCGATGGCGAGGCGTTGATACAGACGGTCGAGTCGATGGCGCTTTTCTTCGGCGAGGCGGCTGTCGGCGGTGACCGGTTTCAGCAGGCCAGCGGTCAACGGCGCGTAGACGCGCTCGAAGAGTTTCAGGAAGAGGAGGCAGATCGAGTACCCGCACGGCAGCAGTCGATAGCGGCGGGAGTGCGGGACGCGTTCGACCAAGCCCTTGGCGCGCAGCTTCGAGACGTCATAGCGCAGCGACGCGAGTCGGTACTGATCGGTCGTCGTATCAAGCGCGGCGGCGGTCGGGCCGTGGAGCTCCCGCATGGTGAAGGTATCGCTGGCCGCGATATGGGCGAAGCGGACAAGCGCGTGCATCACGGCGAGTTGCCGCGGGTGGTCGAGCTTGAGTCCGGGGATGCGCTTGCCGTTCGGCAGACGCGTCGGCTCCGCGAGCTGGCGCAGTTGGCCGCGGTCGACGAAGGTCTCGAGGATGTCTTGTTGGACGGTGAGATAGCGATCGGTGACGGCCGCCATGCCGGTGCGGAGCTGCGGCAGAGCCTCGATGGCTTTCGGGACCCCGAAGTCGGCGACATTGTTGGACGTCGCTTCCGTGCGCAGCAGCAAATGATCCCGCACGTACTGCTTGATCGAGCCGTCGCGGTAGTAACTCCGGATCACCGGATTGGGGAGGTCGAGATCTTCGATGATCGTTTCGAGCTTGCCGCGATGCCGGGTGGTGATCTTCCGGCCGAAGATCGTGGCGAGCTTCCGCGGCTGCCCGATCGTGCGATTGGCGTCGAGGAGGCGCTCGCCCAGGGCATCAAGGGCAGCGCGGCGGTGAAAGATTAGGTTGTCGCAGTACTCGACCTGCGAGAGAAACCAGCGATGCTGACAGGCGGCTTCGCGCCGCTCAGTCGGCGTGAAGAAGGGCGTGAAGGCGCGGAGCCACTTCTGCGCACAGCGCGCGAGGTCACGCGGGGTCAGCGCGTCTGCCAAGACCTGCAAGCGCGTCGGATCACTGCAGGTCAGGAAGGCGTTGCCACACTGCCGGAATGTGATGCCCTCGTCACGCAGACGATTCGCAAGCCAGGGATGCTGATTGAGGCACACACGGGCCGAGAAGGGGAAGTAGGGGCACACGCGGACAAACAGCCGGCCCCACTCGCGGTCGAGCAGGTAGAAGTTGTACTGCATCACCCACCGGCGCGCGTACTCGAGATGCCAACGATCACCCTTGCCGATGGCGGTCAGGATACGGGCGGGTTCACGGGCCTTGAGAATCACGACGATCTGATCGGCGGCGGGCCGACGAAAGTAGCGCGCGACAAAGTCGTCGCGCCGCTGATCGGCGGGCGGTTCCACGAGGGGCGCGCCCCAGTCCTTCGCCCGCACCGTGACCCAGCGGTCGTACTGGCGGGCGATGTCCTTGAGAACCGGTTTGCTTACCGGATAGAGTTCGCGATAGGTGTTGAAAAAACGGACGACGCGTTCGGGTTGCTGAAACGGTTGAATCAATCCATTCAGCAGGATGCGATCGAAACAGCGATAGGCAAACCGGATACTATCTCGATGATGCTCGTAGAAGGTGTTCATGGACTCCTCCAGGTCTTCGCAGTCCCGAAGGATAAAGCCATGCACGCCGCTACGAGCAGCGGGCCATGTCGCGATGATCGTGCGTGCGATCAGGAGCCGGATAACGGTCCGGCGCGCGGAGCGCGCCAAAACCAACAACCAGAACTAGCCAAGGGCGCTGCCCTCGCTCCATTCTCACGACTTCAACGGGATATCAAGGGCAGCGCCCTTGGCTAGTTCTTCCGGTGCCCACACGAATTCTTGGTATCTCCGCTTACTACCATGACGCGGCGGCGTGTCTGGTCGAAGACGGACGTATCGTCGCCGCAGCGCAGGAGGAGCGATTCACCCGTAAGAAACATGACGCGTCGTTTCCGTCGAACGCGGTCGCGTATTGTCTGCGGCATGCGGGGATCACCGCTCGGGAGTTGGATCTCGTCGGTTTCTACGAGAAGCCTCTCAGCAAGTTCGAGCGGCTGCTGGAGACGTACACGTCGAGTGCGCCTCGCGGGTTGCTGTCGTATCTGATGGCGCTACCACTGTGGTTGACCGACAAGCTGTGGATGGCGGACCACATCAAAGAGCATCTCGAGGGCTACCAGGACGAGATCCTCTTTGGCGAGCATCACGAATCACACGCGGCCTCGGCGTTCTATCCTTCGCCGTTCGAACAGGCAGCCATTCTCACGATGGACGGCGTCGGTGAATGGGCGACCTCGTCGATCGGGCTCGGCCGCGGCAGCGAGCTGGAACTTCTCCATGAATTGAGATTTCCGCACTCACTGGGTCTTCTTTATTCGGCCTTCACTTACTTCACCGGGTTTCGCGTGAACTCCGGCGAATACAAGGTGATGGGCCTCGCGCCGTACGGCGAGCCGAAATACGTGCCGCTCATCAAGGATCACCTTCTCGAGATCAAAGACGACGGCAGCGTGTGGCTGAATCAGCAGTACTTCAACTACGTGCACGGCCTCACGATGACCGGGCCGAAGTTCGCGCGGCTGTTCGGAGGACCACCGCGCAAACCGGAAACGCCGCTGACTCAACGCGAGATGGATCTGGCTGCCTCGATTCAGGCGATCGCCGAAGAAACCATGCTCAAGATGGCGCGCTTCGCGCATCGCGAAACGGGATTCAAAGACCTCTGCCTCGCCGGCGGTGTGGCGTTGAACTGTGTCGGCAACGGACGAATTCTTCGCGAGGGACCGTTCGATCAGCTCTGGATTCAGCCCGCCGCGGGCGATGCGGGCGGCGCCGTGGGCGTCGCGCTCGCGCTCTGGCATCGGTATCTTCAGAAACCGCGTTTCAGCGCCGAGCACACTGGTGCGTGGGAACGTCCCGCGCCAGCGACCCATCGCGCGACGTTGCCTCGATATGCGGATGGTATGGATGGATCGTTCCTCGGCCCCAGTTTCTCAGAAGCGGAGATTCAAGCGTGTCTCGTCGACAAGGAGTACCGCGCGCGGCGTGTGGAATCACGCGACCTCGCTGACGAGATCGCGGCGCTGCTTGCCGCCGAAAAAGTTGTCGGGCTGCTCCAGGGACGGATGGAGTTCGGTCCGCGCGCGCTCGGCGGCCGCTCGATTCTCGGCGACGCGCGGTCCCCGCGCATGCAGTCAGTGATGAACCTGAAGATCAAGTTCCGCGAGTCGTTCCGGCCCTTTGCCCCGTCCGTCCTCCGTGAGCGCGTCGCGCAATGGTTCGAGCTCGAGACAGAAAGTCCGTACATGTTGCTCGTCGCCGATGTGCGGCCAGAGCATCGCGTGGCGCGTGGAGCGCAACCTCTGCGCTTCGCACTCGATGACATCAACGAGCCGCGCTCGACTGTCCCCGCCATTACGCACGTTGACTACTCGGCGCGCATCCAGACGGTCCGCCGCGAGGCGAATCCGCTCTTCTACGACATCCTCGACGCGTTTCACCGCCGCACCGGGTGTCCCATGCTCGTGAACACGTCGTTCAACGTTCGTGGTGAGCCGATCGTGTGCACGCCGGAGGACGCGTACCGCTGCTTCACGCGCACGAACATGGACGCGCTCGTGCTCGAGAACTTCATTCTCGAAAAGTCACCGGGCGCGCAGCCGGTCGACGACGAAGCGTGGCGCGCGGAGTTTGTACTGGATTGACACATCAACTGAGCGATCGGGCCGAGCGCATCTCGCTCGCCGCGTATTGGGAGCTTCTGATGAATCTCACCAGACGCGAGGTGAAAGGCCGCTACAGTCAATCGCTGTTCGGCGCCGGTTGGGCCATCGCGCAGCCGCTCGCCACGATGGCGGTCTTCACGCTCGTCTTCGCGCGGCTCGGGAAAATCCCTTCGGGCGACGCGCCGTATCCGCTGTTTGCCTACGCGGCGCTGGTGCCCTGGTTCTTCTTCTCGAACTCGGTGTTGTCCGGGACGATGAGCCTCGTCACGTACCGGAATATCGTCACGAAAACGTACTTTCCGCGCGAGATCGTGCCCGTGGCACAGGTCGCGTCTCGTCTGGTGGATTTCGGCGCCGCCGCCGGTCTCTACGCCGTGCTGATGATCGTGTACGCGTTCGGCCTCGGCCCATGGGGCGCGCTCTTGCCGCTCTTCTTTCTGCTCCTCGTCCTTTTCACGCTCGGTGTCACGCTGACGACCTCGGCGTTGAACGTCTTCTATCGCGATGTCAATCCCGTGGTGCAGATTGGGCTGCAGCTCTGGCTGTATCTCACGCCTGTCGCGTACCCGCTGTCAGTGGTGCCCGATCGCTACCGTCCGTTCTTTCTGCTGAATCCGCTGACGGGAATTGTCGAGGGCTTTCGCTCTGTGCTCGTCTTCGGCCGCGCACCCGATTGGACCGTTGTCGGCATCTCCGCAGGCCTGACGCTTGCGCTCTTCGTGGCGTCAGTTCTGCTTTTCAAGCGCGTCGACAAGTACTTCGCTGATGTCATCTGATCGCGCCCCCGTTGCGATTCAGCTCGATCGCGTGTCGAAGCGGTACCGCACGGGCCGATCGCGCACGGTCGTCGATCTGATTGCCTCAACCGTTGACGAGCTGCGCGGAAAGACCGCCGATGTCCACAGCGCGACGCGCGGCCGCGTCGACGCGACGATCTGGGCGCTTCGCGACGTGTCGCTCGAGGTGCCGCAGGGCGCCGGGCTCGGCATCATCGGCCGCAACGGGGCGGGCAAGACGACGCTCCTGAAACTCATTTCACGGGTGACGTGGCCCACGAGCGGCCGCGTGCGAATCGCTGGACACGTGGTGTCGTTGATCGAGCTCGGTGCCGGCTTTCATCCTGAGCTCACCGGGCGCGACAACGTGTATCTGGGAGCGGGTCTCTTTGGGCTCACCCGCCGTGAAATCGACAAGCAGTTCGATGCGATTGTGGAATTTGCGGACGTCGCGCGGTTGATCGACACGCCAATGAAGCGCTACTCCTCAGGCCTGTACGCGCGACTTGGCTTCAGCGTCGCGATCCACAGCAACCCGGACATCGTCCTCGTCGACGAGGTGTTGTCCGTCGGCGACGCGGCGTTTCGCCGCCGCGCGCTCGAAGCGCTGCGGCGGCTGATCGGCGAAGGGAAGACCGTGCTTTTCATCTCGCACGATATGTGGAATGTGCGCCGCCTGTGCAGCGACATCGTGTGGATGGAGGACGGACGCGTGCGCGCACAGGGCCCTGCGAGCGACATCGCCGAGCGGTACATGAACGAGATCAATCTCGAGGCGCTCGCCAACCAGGCAACGTCCCTCCAGAGTCACCGCGGCGGCACGGGCGAGATCCGCTACGTCAGCGTGGAGCTCTTTGACGGAATCGGCCGGCCGAGCGGTGTGTTTTCGACGGGCGACACGCTCGTCGTCCGTGCGACGTATCGCAGCGAGCAGCATGTCGAACGTCCGATCTTCCAATTGGCAATCGTCGATGTCGATACCGGTGTCGTCATCGCTACGGCTGGCTCCAACCGCGGCGACGCGGAGCCCGTTGTTCAGGGCAACGGCACGATCGAGTGCCGATTCAACCGCCTGCCCTTGAGACCACGCCAGTACGTCCTGCGACTCTCGATCACCGACCAGTATCAACT
>WNFU01005711.1_pt1 | contig 17218 bp, 10 predicted proteins | sample 5400121 | NCBI WGS metagenome assembly WNFU01 (sample SAMN13153360, study PRJNA577476) | soil metagenome | isolation source: 100 cm soil or saprolite under grassland replicate 1 | place: USA:California | collected 2016-06-15
ATGGTGATCCCGGTCGGCGCGCCATTCGCGGTTCAATACCTCGTGCTGGTGGAGCGTGACCCTCACAACGGGCGGGTGACAACTCGGCAGCTGCTTCCAGTACGCTTCGTGCCACTGGCCAGCGGCGGTCAATAGCGCTGATCCGATGTTACTCCTCCTGGCTGTCGCGTTGGTGTCGGCTGGGGCCCTCGCCTTCGAGGTGCTGCTGACTCGCCTCTTCTCGATCGTTCAGTGGCATCACTTCGCGTACATGGTCATCAGTATTGCGCTGCTTGGCTACGGTGCGAGTGGTGCATTCCTCGCGGTCACGGGCAACCGTCTGTGCCGCCACGTCGGTGCCGCTTTTGCCACGGGCGCTATCCTGTTCGCGGTGTCGGCCGTCGCCAGCTTTGCCGTGGCCGAGCGGTTGCCTTTCAACGCGCTCGCCGTGATCTGGGAGCCGCGGCAGCTTCTGTACCTTCTCGTCCTCTATCTGCTGTTTGCACTGCCGTTCTTCTGCGCAGCGACCTGCATCGGACTCGCGCTTGTTGCCTTCCCGGAACGGATTGGCCGCACTTACCGTTACGACCTAGTCGGTGCCAGCACGGGAGCGATCGGGCTGATGCTTGCTCTGATCGTGCTCTTCCCCAACGTAGCGCTCAAGGTCGTCGCCGTGCTCGGCTTTCTCGCCGCAGCGCTCGCGATCAGCGAGCGTGAGACTGGGGTGGTCCGCAAGGGAAGGGCGGTGGGGTATGCCCTTGCGGCGATCGCCGCGTGCGCCGCACTGCCTCAGTCGTGGACGGCGCTGCAGCTGTCCGAGTACAAAGGGCTCAGCCAGACACTGCTCGTCCCCGGCGTCAAGGTACTCGCCGAGGACTCGGGCCTGCATGGGCTGCTGACAGTCGTGAGCAGCTCAGCCATTCCGTTCCGGTACGCACCCGGATTGAGCCTGTACAATTCGACGGAGCCACCCGCGCAGCTCGGCGTATTCACCGACGGCGACGGGCTCACCGTGATCACGGCTTTCGACGGCCGGCTTGAGCCGCTCGCTTACCTTGATCACACACCGGCGGCCCTGCCGTATCATCTCCTGGAGAAGCCGGAGGTTCTGATCCTCGGCGTCGGTGGCGGCGCGGATGTTCTTCTCGCGCTGCTTCATCGTCCGCCCAGAATTGACGCCGTCGAACTCAACCCCAAGCTCGTTCGGCTAGTTACCAAACGCTTTGCCGGGTTTGCTGGCCGTCTGTACGAGCAGCCAGGGGTGCGGATTCACGTCGCGGAGGCGCGCAGTTTTGTCGCCGGCTCACCCGATCGCTACGACCTGATCCAAATACCACTGCTTGACTCCTTCGCTACGGCGGCGGCCGGCACGCACAGCCTGAACGAGAGTTACATCTACACGATCGAGGCGTTTGAGCAGTATCTCGATCACTTGCGGCCGGGGGGGTATCTCGCGATCACGCGCTGGCTGAAGCTGCCGCCGCGCGATAGCCTGCGGTTGTTCGCCACCGCAGTCTCGGCGTTGGAGCGCCGAGGGATCGGCGAGCCTGGTCGCCACCTGGCGCTCGTGCGAAGCTGGAACACCACCACGCTTCTGGTTAAGAACGGTCCGCTGACCGGCGAAGACGCGGCAGCAATCCGACGCTTTGCCGAGGAGCGCGCCTTTGACCTCGGCTTTCTCCATGGAATGTCGCGTGAGGAGGCAAACCGATTCAATGTTCTCGATCAACATTATTTCTTCGATAGCGCCGTCGCGCTGCTTGGGCCACAGCGCAAAGAATTCCTTCGGCACTACAAGTTTGATGTCGCGCCGACCACCGACGACAGACCTTACTTTTTCGATTTCTTCAAATGGCAGGCGCTGCCGGAGCTGCTGGAGCGGCGCACGCTCGGCGGTGCGGCGCTGCTTGACTGGGGCTACGCCGTGCTGGTGGCAACGCTCGTGCAAGCGTCGGTGCTAGCTTTGGTCTTGATCCTGACACCCCTCCTGTGGCTTGGCCGTCATAGGCCGCAAGCCGCTGCCAAGCCGCTGCTCTCGCGCGATGGCAAATCGCTCTGTATTTCCTTGCGATCGGCTTCGCCTTTCTCTTTGTCGAGATCGCCTCGATCCAGCGCTTCGTGCTGTTTCTCGGTCACCCTGTGTATGCGATCCCAGTCGTGCTGTGTGCGTTTCTTTTTTTCGCTGGCCTTGGCAGCGGCTTCGCACCGAGATTAACTGCGCGACTCGACGCATTGTCGCCTCCCGGCGCGCTAATCCGCTTTAGCGGAGGCGACGGGCGTTGCCTATGGGCTGTCCGCGTTCGGCACCCCGCGCTCGCGCTCGCCGTCGCCGGCATCGTCGCGGCTGCCGTGCTGCATCTCGTTGCCGTGCCTCCGCTGTTTCGCTGGCTGATGCCGCTGCCCGATGCGCTCAAGATCGCAGTATCGTTAGTACTAATCGCACCGCTAGCATTCTTCATGGGCCTGCCATTTCCCTTGGCGCTCGTCCGCGTTGCCGCAGCCCGGCCAGGGCTCGTGCCCTGGGCGTGGGGGATCAACGGTTGTGCCTCCGTGTTGAGCGCGATCCTGGCGATCCTGCTAGCGATGAGCCTAGGATTTAGCGCGGTTCTCCTGATCGCGATTGGGCTGTATCTTGTCGCTGCCGCGACGCTTCGCTAACGGCGACGTGGGCCACTGGGGGAACGCCTATGAAACTTTCCCACCGAAGACAATTTCTGCAGCTGGCAGCGAGCGCTGCTGCGCTGCCGGCCGTGTCGCGGATTGCCGGGGCACAGACCTACCCGACGCGGCCGCTGCGGTTGATCATCGGCTATCCGCCGGGCGGCTCGGCTGACATTACTGCGCGCCTGACGGGCCAATGGCTCTCGGAGCGGGTCGGCCAGCCCGTTGTCATCGAAAGCCGGCCGGGCGCCGCCACCAATCTCGCCACTGAGGCGGTCGTACGTGCGGCGCCCGACGGCTACACACTCCTTCTTGTGGCGCCGGCCAACGCCATCAACGCCACGCTCTATAACAAACTCACCTTCAACTTCCTCCGCGACATCGAGCCGGTCGCAGGCATCATCCGCTTTCCCAACGTAGTGGTGGTAAATCCGTCGCTTCCGATCAAGACAATCCCCGAACTGATCGCCTACGCTAAGGCCAATCCCGGCAAGCTCAACATGGCATCCTCCGGCAACGGGTCGACGATCCATATGTCGGGCGAGCTGTTTAAGATGCTGACCGGTATCAACATGGTCCACGTGCCCTATCGCGGCGGCGCGCCGGCGCTCACCGATCTGATCGCCGGGCAGGTGCACGTGATGTTTGACAATGTTCCGACCTCCGCTGAGCATATCAAGGCCGGCAAGCTGCGTGGGCTGGCAGTAACAAGCACGGCGCGGTCGGAGGTGCTGCCAGACCTGCCCACGGTGGCCGATTTTTTGCCCGGCTACGAGGCGAGCGCGTGGTATGGGCTGGGTGTGCCGAAGAACACCCCCGGCGAGGTCATCGACAAGATCAACAAAGCGACGAATGCGATTCTCGCCGATCCCAAGTCGCAGGCACGGTTTGCGGAGCTTGGCGCCTCGCTGCTCCCTGGCTCGTCCGCCGACTTCGGGAAACTCATCGCAGAAGAAACCGAGAAGTGGGGCAAGGTTGTGGAGTTCTCGGGTGCCAAGCCGGACTGATCCGAGAACGTTGGCCGAGATATTCCGTAATGCCCATTCCGCGAAACCAACGCTGTCATGTCGGCTCTCTTGACCAAGACGGCGCCGCACGGCTCCTGGAAATCGCCGATCACATCCGACCTCATCGTCGCGCAATCCATTACCTTGTCGGAGTTGTGCCTCGACGGTGGACACGTCTATTGGCTGGAAGGGCGCCCGCAAGAGCAGGGTCGATACGTTGTGGTGCGCGCGGACGCAGACGGCCGACCCACTGATATCACGCCGCCGCCCTACAATGCGCGCACCCGCGTGCACGAATACGGTGGTGGATCATGGACCGTGCGGGACGGGACGGTCTATTTCTCCAATTTCGCGGACGGCCGCCTGTATTGGCAGGGGCCAGGCACGTCCGAGCCGCAGGCGCTCACGCCCGAGCCGCCCGCGCGCGGGCGGCAGTGGCGCTTCGCCGACGGCGTGATCGATCAGCGCCGTAGCCGCTGGATCGGCGTGCGCGAGGATCACACCGTCGACGGCGAGCCGGTCAATGCCATCGTCGCCGTCGATCTCGGCGGCGGTGGGCCCGGACAGGTGCTCGCGAGCGGGCACGATTTCTATGCTTCGCCGCGGCTGTCGCCGGATGGACGCTGGCTCGCATGGCTGGCTTGGGATCATCCCAACATGCCGTGGAACGGCACGCGGCTCTACCTCGGCGAGGTGGCTCAAAATGGTGCAATCAGCAAGCTCGAGCCAATCGCCGGCGGAGCGACGGAATCGATCTTCCAACCGGAATGGTCGCCCGACGGCGCGCAGATCGTGCTCGTGTCCGATCGCTCCGGCTGGTGGAATCTTTACTCGTTCGATCTCGCAACGCGAGCGACGCTGTCGCTGGCGCCGATGGCCGCGGAGTTTGGATTGCCGCAATGGTTGCTTGGCATGTCGACCTACGCTTTCGCCGGACCGGAGCGGATCGTCTGCACCTATTCCCAAGGGGGGCTCGGCTGCCTCGCGGTGTTGGATCTGGCGAATGAAACGCTCACGCCGGTGGCCACGCCGTTCACGGAATTCGGTTCGATGCGCGCCGCGGGCGATCGCGCGGTGTTTCGCGCCGGTGCGCCCGATCATCCCCCGAGCATTGTGGCACTCGATCTCGCGTCCGGCCGGCACTCCGTGCTGAAGAAGGCGACCGACGTTCTCGATCGTACCGACCTGCATCTTGGCGACTACCTCACGCGGGTCGAAAGAGTGGAATTCCCGACCACGGGCGGGGAAACGGCCTTCGGCCTATTCTATTCGCCTTGCAATCCCGACTATGCGCCGGGGGCGGAGGAGCGGCCTCCGCTTGTCGTCAAGTGCCACGGCGGGCCGACGTCGGCCGCGTCGAGCACGCTCAATCTGGGCGTTCAATATTGGACGAGCCGCGGCATTGCGGTGCTCGACGTGAACTACCGCGGAAGCACCGGGTTCGGCCGCACCTACCGCGACCGTCTGCAGCTGAATTGGGGCGTCATCGACGTCGACGATTGCGTCGCCGGCGCGCGGTTCCTCGCCGCGCAAGGGCGGGTCGACGGCAAGCGATGCGTCATCAGCGGTGGCAGCGCCGGCGGCTACACGACTTTGGCGGCGCTGACCTTCCGCGACTTCTTTCAAGGCGGGGCTAGCTATTACGGCGTGAGCGACATCGCCGCGCTCGCGCGCGACACCCACAAGTTCGAGTCGCGCTATCTCGACTGGCTGATCGGACCGTATCCGCATGAGGAAGCGCGCTATCGCGAGCGCTCGCCGCTCTATCACGCGGATCGGCTCGCGAAGCCGGTGATCTTTTTCCAGGGGGACGAGGACGCCGTCGTGCCGCCAAACCAGACAGAGAGCATGGTTGAGGCGCTGCGGCGCAAGGACAATCCGGTCGGCTATTTCCTTTTCTCGGGCGAGCAGCATGGCTTCCGGAAGGCTGGCAACATTCAGCGCTGCCTCGATGCGGAACTGGCCTTTTATGCGATCGAAGTCTTCCGGACCGGGCTCACGTTCTGACGCACGCTGCAATGACCGCGCGGGGGCGATCGGGGTGAGCCATAGTACGCAACGCACAGCGCCGAGAACGAGCCGGGCAAGGTGCGCTTGGCGGCTCCGATCTGCGCCCGCTGGCCTTGCTCGCGTTCGAGCGCGGCCGCGTATTGGCGCATGAAGTCCTCGGACCACGGGATGCCGGTGAGGTAGACCGACACGCCACGCCGACGAAAGCGCACGCGCCGCTTGCCATTGCGGTCCGGCTGATAGGTGCAATGCTTAGGCAGGCCGCTTCGCGTCTTCAGCATTTGTGCTTAAGACCTCGTCCCACGGGCGGTCATCATGCCGGTGCCCTTCACACCCTGCGCCGGGCGAACAGCGATGAGCGGGCGAAGATGATGCCCCCTTCCGCCTGCGCGCAAGCCTGATGTAGCGTTTCCTTGGAGCCGCCAGCGGGAGGTGCCGAATCCTAATTATTTGCAACGGCGGCAAGGGTGCCATCGGCGGGCCTCCAGCCAAGGGTACTGCGACCATGCCAAAACTCTACGAAGCCCTCGCAGAAGCCTTCCTTGCGGAGGGAGTCGACACGCAGTTCGTCCTGATGGGCGACGGCAACATGCACTGGTCTACCGCCTTTGCCAAACTGCCGGGCGTACATACCGTCCACGTCAGGCACGAGCACAGCACCGTTGCGGCGGCGACAGCCTACAACGTAGCCACCGGCAAGGTCGCCGTTGCCTCCGTCACGTGCGGCCCTGGCGTGACCCAGTTGATGACGGCGCTGCCGGCCGCGGTTCGCGCCCGCCTGCCGATGGTGGTGTTCGCCGGCGAGCCGCCTATCAACGCCAAATTCTACAATCAGTACATCGACCAGGCGCCCTTGGTGACGGCGACCGGGGCGCATTACATCGCCGCGCATAGCGTGCCGCGCATGATGGACTACGTGCGCGAGGCCTTCCACATCGCCAAGCACGAGCGGCGGCCGGCGGTGCTGGGCATTTCCCTACGACCTGCAGAAGGTCGAGCACATGGCCAACCAGCCCTACGAAACCTCGGCGATGTACCAGCTCAAAGTCGGGCGCACGCACCCCGATCCCGAGGTCGTGGCCGAGGCCGTCGAGCGGCTGGCCGCGGCAAAGCGGCCTATCGTCCTCGGTGGCCGTGAGCCCAAGAAAACGCATCTTGCCCTGCTGCCGCAGCCGCTCAAACGCCGGCACCACATCGTCGAGCACCTGTCGGACGCTGAGCGCTTCCCCGCCGCCCGTCTCGGTGAAAGATGGCGACCCGCTCGAGGGCATAGTCGCACCAGACTGCCTTCGAGCGACTTCGCCACGGCATCGGCAATGCCGCCGAAGTCGCGGCTCGGCAGTCGGACCTTGGTGCCGACGGCCACGTTGGCCGGCTTAAGCCTCTGCAGGACACGGCCGAGATTCTTCTCGGATTCGCCGTTGCCGTACTGCACCGCGGTGTCGAAGTAGTTCACACCGGCGGCGATCGCCCGCCCGACGGTGCGCTCCTGGTCGAGCGGATCGCCGCGTACCATCAGTCCGCCCACAGCGCCGCAGCCGAAGCCCAGCACTGAGAGCTGCATTCCGGTGCGCCCGAATACTCGCATTTCCATCGCCGTCCCTCCGCCTGCGCGAGCCGTATCGCGATAGAATAACTGGCCGGCATGCTGATCCGGCCCATGAAAGGGCACATGATGGAATGGCGCAAGCAAGTGGCGGTGGTGACGGGCGGCGCCCGCGGCCTCGGCCGAGCAACGGCGCGGCTCCTGGCGCAACGTGGCGCCGCCGTGTGCGTGAACTATGCCGTGCATGCCGATGCGGCCGAGGCGGCGGTCGCCGAAATTGCGACCGCGGGCGGACGAGCTATCGCGGTGGCGGCAGACGTCGCCGAGCCGGCCGCGGTCGAGGCGATGGTCACCCGCACTGAAGCAGAGCTGGGTCCGGTGACCATCCTGGTGAATAACGCTGGCGTGGCTTGGCAGGGCACGCTGGACACCTACGACCGGAAGCAGGTCGCGCGCATGCGCCGAGTAAACGTGGAGGGCGTGATCCATGCCACGCGCGCCGTGATGGGGAGCATGCGGGCGCGGCGCTACGGGCGCATCGTCAATCTGACCTCGATCGCGGCGATCGGCACCGCGCTGTCTGGCAATGCATTCTACGCGGCAACGAAGGCCGAGGTGGCGATTCTCACGCGGCGCTTTGCCCTGGAGCTGGGGCCGCACGGCATCACCGTGAACGCCGTGGCGCCAGGCTTCGTCCGCACCGACATGACGCAGCGCGGCCGCGGCGCCGCGGACTGGCCGGGGACGGAGGAACGCCTCGCCGCACGAGCGATGATGAACCGCATCGGTGAACCTGAGGACATCGCCAACGCGGTGGTGTTCCTGGCCTCACCAAAGTCAGGTTGGATTACAGCACAGGTGCTGACGGTGGACGGTGGGCGGATGGACTACATTGGGCACGGTTAGATCGAGCGGCCGCCGCAACATTGATGCGCGAACGCGATTTCGACGCGCCATTGCACTGACACTGCGGGCCATCGGTTTATGCTATTATCGACCCTCGCTATCGGTTGCAGGATGCAAGGTCATGGGTGTGCGCGGCAGGCCAACGGCATGGAACGATCTTTACTCTTCGGCGCGCTGGATGCGGATTCGCCAGCATCAATTGCGCGAGCATCCGCTGTGCAAATACTGCGCCGAGACTGGCATCGTCGAGCCGGCGACGATCTGCGATCACGTCGAGCCGCACCATGGCGACCTCAACAAGTTTTGGGCCGGACCGTTCCAGTCGCTCTGCAAGCGCTGCCACGATAGCGCGAAGCGCTTCGTTGAGACGCGCGGCTATCATCCTGATATTGGCCTCGATGGTTGGCCGCTCGACCCGCGCCATCCGGTCTACACTCGCGGGCGGTGATACTCATCGCGCACGCGATCAAGGCGAGATCTCGGCGGACTCAGCGCCCACTGGCGCTGCGCAAGCAGTAGCTGCTGATCCAATTAGCCGCGTCGTCAGCGTCGGGTCACTTCGGGCTTGCACCGGGCGAACTCACGAGCGCGCCGCTCGTCGGGACACCGCGCCGGTCATGGCCGCTTAATGCCCCGACTTCGCTAGACGGTGCCGGGCCGCTTCGTTTCGGATGGTTGCTGCTCCGCGACCCGTCGGCCGAGATGTTTTACAATTCGCCGGATCGATGTGTGGAAATACGGGCTTTCTCAAGAATGCCTTGTAAAACGCATGTCTCTGGATGCACGAAGGAATTCGCAGAATGGCCGTAATCGGATAAATCCGACTTCGGCTGGGGAAAGGGCACGAGCGGCGATATCGCGCCTGCGGTGCCATGTGACGCAGTTGCTGCGCTGTGGGCTAACGCCGTTCGCGGCCGATCACGCGAAGTGGAAGTCGCCTTGGTGCTGAACGAGCTGCGCGACGGTGACGTTCTTGAGCGTGATCGTATCTTGGGGATCTGCGGCGATTACGGCGTTCCCATTCCCATCATCGTGTGCGGCGGCCAGCAGCTCCTGGAAATCGGCAAAGACGGTGTGATCGATTTCGATCACATCCGTCTCGGGGTGGAAATTGCCGATGGTGACGTTGCCGAAATTGGCCGCGAACACGAAAGTATCGCCCCCCGCGAGCCCGGCCGTGGCGGTGGACGCGGAGGCCGGCTGCACCGTCGCGCCGACTTGCGGGCCGTTGCCGGTGGAATCGCCGGTTGCTGGCAGAAGGTTCGTCGCGAGGTTGCTCGTGGGATCGGTACCGGCTGATCCGTTCGCGGTCGCGGCGGTTGTCGATTGATCATCGCTGGACGTATCGGCGGTCGCCTCGAGCGTCGCCGCATCCGTCGCGCTCGCGTCCTCGTTCGAAGCGACCAACGTCGAGGCGCCGGGCAGCGTGCCGCTCTCAGCGTCATCTTGGAATGTGAACTGATCCACATTTGTGAGCGCGGCCACCGTCTGTGCCACATCCGTGGATACTGAGTCCGCGACGGTCGGGTTGCGCGCACCCGCGTCGGTCGCCGGCGGATCGTACAAGATCGTGCCCGTCCCCGAATCCGGGTCGAAGTGCCAAGTATGCTGAAGGGGATTTGTGTAATCGCCGGCGAGAGTGAGGCTCACCGATTGATGCGTGACATCGTTCGATACAACCAGCGTGGTATAGCCGTTCGTATACGTTGGCACGGCCGTCATATGCCCGCTGGTAAAAGTGAAGTCCTTGAGGTCAACCTTTTGGTGTGAATCCACCAGCCCGGATAGCACGCCGTGGAACGTTGAAGAGTGATCGAGAACGAGCGTGCCCGTTGCACCACCTACGAAACTCAGCGTCTGGGTCGCGGCGACGGAGCCGTCGATCTCGACGGTGGTATTGTTGACGATTTGGAGCGAACCCGTTCCGGTGATGTTGCCGGAAATGTTCAAAGTGTGAGCGCTGAAAGCCTGGATGAGCCCGTAATTGCTGATCGGGCCCGAAACCGTGCCCCAGCCCTGCAACGTGCCGCCGCTTTCAAGATCGATTAAGCCGGCCTGGACCGTGCCGCCGTTAAGCGTGATCTTGCCGGCGTCCACGGTCAATGCGTCGGCGATCGTCAGGGAGTTGCCGGCCTCGACCGCGACAGTTGCATGGGAATCGGCGACGTTCAGAGAGTGTGCCTGAGCGCTGCTCGAGGTCACAGTGACCGTATAGTCAGTGGCGCCGGCAGCGGCAATGAGCGCGGCCATGGTCGAACTCGGCACGCCATCCGACCAATTTGCGGCAGTCTCCCAATTGCCGTTCGCTGCAGAGTTCCAGTCCGTCCTGTGCTCCGCGCCGGTGATGATCAGCGTCACCGGCTGCGTGACGCTGCCGCCGTGGCCGTCGCTAATCGTCACGTTGTAGATCACCGTCAGCGTTTCGTCCGCCGCCAAGAAAGTGGCATCCGCATTGGGTAGAGCGAACGTCCAGCCGAGCGCCCCCGAGCCGGTCCCGGTGCTGTCGTGCCCGTTGGGAGCCGTCATTGAGGTCGTGAGCGCGTGCAGCAGATCCGATTGCGTTGCGGCGGGAACGGCTCCTTCGCCCGAGCGAACCGCGGACGCGAGCGAGACGGCAACGCTGTGGCTGTCAGCGAGATCGACGTCGGCGAACTGGACCGTGCCGCTCGCCGTCAAGCTGGGGATGACGTTGCCGCCGCGCACTTCGAAGGCGTCGACGCCGGCTATTCCGGTATTTCCGGCTGTGCTCTCGAGAGCGAGAATCTGCGTCTGATTGCCGGACTGCGGAAGCTCGAAATAATGAGCGCTATTGTCATCGCCAGCGGAGTAGCCCGCGCGAGCCGGCGTGCCGCCCAGGCCGTTCGAGCCGCCGCTCGCAGTTCCCGTGGTCCAGTTGATGTCCTCGTAGCGGAAGACGATGTCGAAATCGCCATTTCCCACGTTGATCAACTGGACTTGGAAAGCATTGAGCCGATTAGTCTGTTGATTGTAATAGCCGACGTCGTCCCAGGTGACCGTCATCACCCCGTTGACCGTGTCGAGATCGTAGTGGACGCGGTTGGCGCCGGTCGAATTGCCCCCCGGCGTCGCGCTGGCCGCACCGCCCCTCGTATCCACGTCAGCCCAGAACGGGGCAATGATGGGATTGTTTGCGCCGGCTGTGATCACCGAGGGAGTGAACTGGGTCGTGGCAGCGTTGAAGGTGATGTTGCCGTTGTTGTTGATGTAGAGTGACGTGTAGTGCTGGCCGAAGAAGTTGAGGCCCGCCGCGCCGAAAACCGGCGTAATGTCGATCGCCGAGCTGGAGTTGTCGTCGCCCTGCGCGAGGTCGGTCTCGCCGAATCCGCTCGAGCCGCCGAGTCCATTGATGAGATTGTGGCTGGCCGTGAGGTACGACGCTGCGAGCTCAGTGAGGGGGGCGCCGGCACCCTGCGTATCAGCCACCATGTGACCTGTTGCGGTAGTGCCGGCGGCAAGCGTCGGCGCGTCGTTCAGTCCGGTGATGTTGAAGGTGAGCGTGGCCGTCGCCGTCGCGCCGTGGACGTCCTTGGCCGTATAGGTGAAGACATCCGTCGCGGGCGTATCCTGCGGCAAAGCCTCGGCCGCGGCATTATTCGGCGTGTAGCTGTAGGTGCCGTCCGAATGAATGGTCAGCGTGCCGTAGGTGCCATTGACGCTGGCGGTGCCCTCGGCGAGTGGCGTCGCCGTCCCGCTGGTGCCGGCAAGAATGGCGCTGACCGTCAGCGTCGCCGTCTCCCCGGTGTCGGGGTCCGTGTCGTTGCCCAGCACGCCGGCTGCCCGCGTCGTTGCCGAGACCGGCGCATCCTCATTTACCGCAACAGTATTCGCGACCGGCGTTGGCGTATCGTTGACGCCGGTGATCGTCACCGTCAGGGTCGATGAGCTCGAGCCCCCGTGATTGTCGGAGTTGGTGTAGCTGAAGACGTCGGTGACCTGCTGGCCTTGCGCCAGCGCCTGCACGTTGGCCTGGCCGTTCGCGAGCGTGTAGGTGTAACCACCGATCGCTTTGGTGACCACCAGCGTGCCGTAGGTGCCGACCTTTGTGATGGTTGTTCCGTTGTCGGTGCCGTTGATTTCCCCGATCGTCACCGCCGACACAGTATGCGTGTCGCCGGTGTCGACGTCAGTATCGTTGGTCAGCACGTTGCCGTTGACCGTGTTCGGCAGCGCATCCTCGGTCGCCGCGGCCGTGTCCGCCATCGCGACCGGCGCGTCGTTCTGCCCGGCAACGTTGAAGGTGAGCGTGGTCGTCGCCGTCGCGTTATGGATGTCCTTGGCGGTATAGGTGAAGACGTCAGCCGCCGGCGGCGGACTCTGCGGCGCGGCATCGTTCGGCGTGTAGCTATAGGTGCCGTCGGCATGAATGGTCAGCGTGCCGTAGGTACCATTGACGACGGCGGTGCCGCCGGTCAGCGCCGTCATCGTCCCGCTGGTGCCTGGACGAACGGCGCTGACCACCAGCGTCGATGTCTCGCCGGTATCGGGGTCTGTGTCGTTGCCGAGCACCCCCGTCGGACGCGTTGTTGCCGAGACCGTCGCATCCTCGTTCACCGCAACGGTATTGGCGACCGCCACCGGCGCGTCATTGACCCCCGCAACCGTGACCGCGACGTCCTGGCTCGTGCTGCCGCCCTGCCCATCATGCAAGGTGACGGTGAAAACTTCGGTCTCGCTCTCGCCCGCCGCCAGCGACTGCGCCTGTGCCTTGTTGGCGGCAAAGGCCCACAGGATGTCGCCTGTCACGTTCGCGGGATCGGATCCGGTCGTGTCGGCAATCACGCCGGCAGCGAAGCTGCCGATCGCAGGCCCGGACTTCACGGCGACGGAAACGGAATGCCCATCCGCCGAATCCGCGTCCTTGAACGAGAGCGTGCCGCCGGCAACAGGCAGCGTCGTCGCATGCGTATCGTCGGTGATCGTCGCTGACGCGGCGTCGCCGGCTGCGACGGTGATGCGCGGCGCCTCGTTTGCTCCGTTCACAGTGAAGGTCAGCGTGAGATGAAGCGTGTCCGTCCCGGATGCGACGTCGAAGGCGATGGTGTAGGAGAGCCAATGTCCCGCTGACAAGAAGTTGAACTTGCCGAGGTCGTAGTGGACCGTCCCGGCGGCATCGACCGTCAGCAGACTGCTCAGGAACGCCGCATTGGTGAACGTGGACGGCAGGCCACTGGTGTAGGTTGCGGAGACCAACACCGCGCTGCCGTCGACAAAGCCGGTCGCCGAGCCCGCATTGGCGATGCTGACGCGCTCGAAAATGTTGAAGCTTTCGAATTGCGCGCCCGGTGCCTCCGTTTTCGCAACGTCGGCGACGCTTCCGGTCGGGGTGATGTGCGTCTGCGTCGGCGTCTGCGTCGGCGTCTGCGTCGGCGTCTGCGTCGGCGTCTGCGGAGTGGTGACCGGAAGCGTGTTGGTCGGGACCGGCGTCTGAGCCGGGGTCGCAGGCGGCGGTTGAGTCTCAGGACCGGCGGGGGTGAGCGGCACCGTCGTCGGCTTGGTGTCGGCAGGCGGCTGGTTGTCGGCGGGGTTGGCCCCGCTCGAGCCGCCGGGGCTCGGCCCGGGACTTGAGTCGCTCTTCTGGCCCTGCTGGCCGTCCTGGGCCGGGTTCTGGTTCGGATTCTGGTTGAGGTTTTGATTCGTACCTTGGTTGAGGCCCGTCTGCACGCCGAGGTTGGCGGCAGACTGCAAGACCGGCACGAGCGCCTGGAACGTCGCCTGCTCGAGCGCGTGGATCTCGGCGGGCTTCGGCGATTCGGATGTCGTCCCCCCGGGCGATACGGAGAATATGCTGTTGACCTGACTCACCAGCACCTGGTTGCCGGTGATCCGGTTGGTCAACGTGAACGCCCCGGCAAACTGATCCCCTGTGACCGGATGGCTCTCCAAGCCGAGCGACGCGACGGTGTGGCCATCGACGGAGGATACCGACAGAGTGATAAAGGTGCCGCGAATGCCCAATACGGCCGTCGGCGTTTCGACCCGCATGGTGCCGGTCTTGGCAACCTGGGCGGCGATGAAACTCACCGTCCCCTGTACCAGGTTGATCAGCGCCGAGTTCGCCGTGCCGTTCGGGTCGTAAACGAACTCGTTGAGCGCCATGCGCGCGTTCTCGTTGAGCGTGAACGCGCTGCCGTCGGAAAAGGCGATCGCGAGCGCCGAACTGGTCAGCGTCTGGACGACGTCGCCCTGGAAGACGAGATCGCCGACGTTGAGCTCGACGGCGACGCCGTTGCGCACCGCCGTCGCCGAGCCGGCCGCCGTTTCCACCCGCCCGATCGGCTGCGGCGCGGCCGGCGCCCCCGCCTGCGCATATTGTCCGGGCGTGGCCGGGCCGGCCAAAAGCTCGACGACATTGGCGGAAAGAATCGCCCCTTCAGGCGAAACGAGATCCGGCAGCTTCTCCTGCCGGAAATAATCCGGAACGAGGATCTTGCGGCCGTCCTCCCCGGTTAAAACGAGATCGGATCCTTTGCGCTTGAAATCGGCGGTGAAGAGGAAGTGCGCGTCCGGGATGGTCACCACGGCGCTGTCCGGCGCAGCGGCAATCGCCGCTGAGCCCTCGCGCGCGTCGAAGGATTCACCCCGCGTGTGAATCACGACCTGACCCTCTGAAGTCTTTGTCCCAACCCAACCCGGCGCCCACGCGCAACTCTGCGGTTACTCTGCGAGCTCCGGGCACTGGAGCGATACAACCTTCGTACCGCCCTTACTCACGTCAGAGGTGCGCTAGTGTTGTTCGGGTTTCTTTCGCGCGCCGATGGAATCTTTCCGTCATCGTACCAAAGGCTGACGACGCGACGAGGACTTGCTTGGTGTAAGGAAAAATACGCATGCCACTGCGATCTGAGCCAATGCCACCACAAGGGGAGGCTAGTCAAGTTCACAGTTACGCGGTGCTTAGCAGGGGATGGAAAAATCGCGTTTCCGTGGGTCTCCGGGACGATTCTCCATATCGAAAGGCTATAAGGGCGCTATCCGGCGCCGCTTCGTCGGCAAGCGAATCGCTCCCTTCATGTCTCGGTGCGCGCTGCGCAGCCGCCGGCGGATATGTTAGTTTCAATCCAAACGAGCCGTTCCGCCCAAGCCCGATAGCGCCCATGCTGGCCAGAGCAGACACCGTCGCGACGATTGCGGAGAATTGGCTGGCGCAGTTCGAACGAGCGCTCGCGGCACCCAGCCGAGCCCGCCTCGAGACGCTGTTTCATGCCGACAGCCATTGGCGCGATGTGCTGGCGCTGACGTGGCAGATCAAGACGGTCAGCGGTGCGGATGCGATTTTACGCGAGCTTGCCACGCATGCCGGCCGCGCGCGTCCGACCGGTTTCAGGCTGGACCCGCATCGCACCGCGCCCCGCAACGTGAGGCGCGCCGGCACCGATGCGATCGAAGCGATCTTGAGCTTTGAAACGGCGCAGGGCCGCGGCAGCGGCGTGCTGCGGCTCTCTCCCGATGCGGAGGACGGCAACGCATTCAGGGCATGGACGCTGCTCACCGCGCTCGATGAAATCAAGGGACACGAGGAACGGCTCGGAAGCGCACGGCCGCAAGGCAAGGCCTATTCGCGCGATTTTCGCGGACCGAACTGGCTCGACCTGCGCAAGGCCGCCGCCGAATATGCCGGCCGCGAACCCGCGGCGCTCGTCGTGGGCGGGGGACAGGCCGGGCTTTCGATCGCCGCTCGCCTCGCGCAATTGGGCGTGGATACGCTGATCGTCGACCGTGAAGCGCGCATCGGCGACAACTGGCGCAAGCGCTACCACGCGCTGGTCCTGCACAACCAGGTGCACGTCAATCATCTGCCGTACATGACTTTTCCGCCAAACTGGCCGACCTACATTCCCAAGGACAAACTGGCCGCCTGGTTCGAGGCCTATGTGGAGAGCATGGAGTTGAACTATTGGACGGCCAGCGAATTCGAAGGCGGCCGCTACGATGAAAACGCGAAACGATGGTCCGTCGTGCTGCGCGGGGCCGACGGCAGGCAGCGGGAGATGCGCCCGCGCCACGTCGTGATGGCGACCGGCGTGAGCGGCATCCCGAGCGTTCCGGACATTCCGAGCTTGCGCAACTTCCGCGGCGAAGTTCTGCACTCCAGTCAATACGACGACGGCGAGACGTGGGCGGGCAAGAACGTTCTGGTCGTCGGCTCGGGCAACAGCGGCCACGATATCGCGCAGGACCTGCACTCGGCCGGGGCGAAGGTCACGCTCGTGCAACGCAGCTCGACCATGATCGTCAATGTCGAGCCGAGCGCGCAACTGCAGTACGCGCTCTATGACGAAGGACTTCCGCTCGAGGATTGCGATCTCATCACGACATCGATGCCGCTTTCACTGGTACGCAAAAGCCACAAGGCCTTGACCGAAACGGCGCGGAACATGGACAAGGAATTGCTCGATGGGCTCGAGCACCGCGGCTTCAAGCTCGATTTCGGCGAAGACGGAACCGGCTGGCAGTTCAAGTACCTCACCCGCGGCGGCGGCTATTACTTCAATGTCGGCTGTTCGGATCTGATCGTCAAAGGCGAGATCGGATTGACGCAATTCTCCGATATCGCCAGCTTCGTGGCGGCAGGAGCGCGCATGCATAGCGGCGAAACGCTTCCCGCCGACCTGATCGTGCTGGCCACGGGCTACAAGGGTCAGGAGCATCTGGTCAGTAAATTGTTCGGCGATGATGTCGCCGACCGCGTCGGCCCGATCTGGGGATTCGGCGACGGAGAAGAACTGCGCAACATGTTCACGCGAACCGCGCAGTCGGGCCTTTGGTTCATCGCGGGCAGCTTCGCCCAATGCCGCATCTACTCGAAATATCTCGCGCTGCAGATCAAGGCCTGCGAGCTAGGCCTGCTGGACTGAATTCGTAATACAGCACCGCGACATGGTGCGTCCCTTTTTGGGGCATTTCGTCGGATTGATACGGGCCAGGCGTCCGAGTTGGCCGACGCCGCAGAGTGCCGATTTTGTTGCAAAAGTCTGCGGTTATAGCAGCGAGCTGCTGCCTCGATCTCTCGCAACGGTTCTCACCATCCGCTCTTTGCGGAGCGGTGACGCTGGATCAAACGGCACTGATACATGACATGGGCTAGGCA
>WNFU01004756.1_pt1 | contig 17211 bp, 18 predicted proteins | sample 5400121 | NCBI WGS metagenome assembly WNFU01 (sample SAMN13153360, study PRJNA577476) | soil metagenome | isolation source: 100 cm soil or saprolite under grassland replicate 1 | place: USA:California | collected 2016-06-15
TGGCGTGAGAGCCGTTCCAGCGTACCGCCCGGACCAGCGTGTGTGGCATCCAGCCTCTTCCCAAAGACTGCACGGGTCAAGCGAGAAGATTCCGGTGCGCCTGAAGCCGCCCCACGGTAGGGTTGCCCGTCGGAACTGTCGAGCCCCGGCGGCCGCTAACGCCCGTGAGCGTACTTGAGCGCCGCCTCGGTGCGGTTCTTCACCCCGAGCTTCGAGAAGAGATGCTGCACGTGGAACTTCAACGTGTTGTCGGACAGGCCGAGCCGCTCGGCGATCTGCGGGTTGGTAAGTCCGCCCGCGACCAGCGCCCAGACCTCGCGCTCGCGCGGGGTGAGGTCGCCCGGTGCCGCCGCCCGGCCCTCGATCCAGCGGCGCGCGGCCTGGGGAAACACGAGCTGACCCGCGTGCACCTGCCGGATCGCGGTCAGCGTCTGCTGGGGTGACTCCGTCTTCAACGCGAGGCCTTCGGCACCGGCGTCGAGCGCCGAGCGGAGCGACTCGCCGTCGTTGTAGGCGGTGAGCACGAGGACTTTCGGGGGTGTGGTCCGGTCCCGCAACGCGGCGATGACTGCCGTCCCCTTGATGCTCGTCAGCTCGAGGTCCAGCACGACCACGTCCGGCTTGTGCTGCTCGACGAGCTTGACGACTTCCGTGCCGTCGGTGGTCCAGGCCGCGACTTTCATGTCGGGTTCGCCGTCGAGCAGCGCGCGCAGGCCCTCGAGCACGATCGCGTGGTCGTCGGCGAGTAGCACGCGGATCATGGTCCGCGCCTCATTCCGCCGGCAGTGCGACGGTCAGCGACGTCCCCTGGCCGGGCGCGCTCTCGAGTGTGAACGTGCCGCCGAGCATCTCCACGCGATCCTGAATGCCGCGCAGCCCGAAGTGCCCTCCCTCCACACCCACGTCCTCTTCGCGCGCGAGCACGCGCTGCGGCTCGAAGCCGCGGCCGTCGTCCGAGACGGTCAGGGCGATCGAGAGGCCCCGCCGCGCAACGCTCACGCGCTGCCGGGTGGCGCCCGAGTGCCGGTGGCCGTTCGCGAGCGCCTCCTGCAGGATTCGGTAGATCGCGATCTTCGTCGGCAGGGCGCAGTCGCCGAGCTCCCCGGGGAGCTCGAGCTCCACCGCCTGCTCCGTCAGCGTCTCATGCTGGACGGCGAGTCCCTCGATGATCTGGCCCAACTCGCGCCGCTCGAACCCGGGGGGGCGGAAGGCGCCGATGAAATTGCGGATCTCGCCGAGCGCGCGCTCGAGCAGCTGCACCGCCTGCCGGGCGCGCTGCGCGGCGGTCGGGTCCGCCGCGAGCGCACGCTCGAGCACCTGGAGCTGTGACAGGGCGGCGAAGATGTCCTGCACCGGCCCGTCGTGCATGTCGAGCACGATGCGCTGCAGCTCGCGCTCACTGGTCGCGAGGAGGCGCCGCGAGGCGGCGCGCGCCTCGGCGTCCCGAACCTCGGTCACCCGCGGCCGGGCGGCAGCGCGCGCTGGATCCGCTCGGCGACGAATCCCAGCGCCGCCCCGAGCGCGAGCGCGATCGCCACGCGCACGCCGCCCTCGACGGTAGCGGCCCGCAGGCCCATGGCCACGCCCGCGCCGGCCAACGCGCCGGCCGTGTAGGACAGGAGCGGGAGAAACTGCGCCTGCAGCACCATGCCGAACACCGCGGCGCCCAAGACCAGTGCTTGCACGAGGTCCTGCCCGCCCAGCGCCCGGGACACGGCATGGGCGACGAGCGCCCAGGCGACGCCCGAGATCGTGCCGGCGAGCGTCCTCTGCAGCCCGGGGACGCCGCCGCCCGCCGCCACCGCACAGGCCAACCCGACGAGCACCGGCCACAGCGACAGGTTCACCCGCGCCATTTCCGAAATCGCGGTCCAGACGGCCACCACCGCGGCCAGACTCAACCCTCGGGCGGTCATCGCGTTCATCGCTGTGCCTCCTTCGGTGTGAGAATGCGGTAGGCTTCCATCGCGAAATACTCGGGCAGCCCCAGCCGGTCGGCCCGCGCCGCGGTTTCCAAGTTCCGCGCCTCGACGCGCTGCCAGAACTCGCGGTCGTCGTGCCCGCCGGGGAAGGGCGCCGTGTCCTTCTGAGACTGATGCTTGAAGATGGCGAGGATCTTGGCCCGCAGCTCGTCCTGCGACAGCGGCACCAGCACGTCGGCTTCGGTGAGCGACCACTCCTGCCACGCGCCGCGGTACAGCCAGACCTCGGGCGGCGCCGCATCGTACTGCTCCAGCGCGCTCGCGACCGCCGCCCGGCACATCCGATGGGTGCCGTGCGGGTCGGACAGGTCGCCCGCGACGAATACCAGATCGGGGCGCGTCTCGACGAGCAGGGCCCGCACGATCGCGACGTCCTCCGGGCCGATCGGACGCTTGCGGACTTGGCCGGTGCGGTAGAACGGCAGGTTCAGAAACCGCGCCGCGGTGGGCGGCAGGCCCACCGACTCGAGCGCCGCGACGGCCTCCGACTCGCGGATCACCCGCTTCAGATCCTGCACCGCCGGCAGATCGACGTCGCCGGGCGCTTTGCGCTCGAAGCTCGCTTCCACTTCCCCACGCACGCGCTGGGCCGCCGCGCGCTCGAGGCCGAGCGTCGTTGCCGCGCGCTCGACGAAGTCGAGGTGCCGGCGCACGTCGTGGTCGAAGACCGCGATGTTGCCGCTGGTCATATAGGCCACCACAGTCGCGTTTTCGTTCTCCCACAGCTTGCGCAGGAGCCCCCCCATCGAGATCACGTCGTCGTCGGGGTGCGGGGAGAAGACGACCACCGACTTGCGCGTGGGGAGCCTGCGGCGCCCCCTGATCTTGTCCCGCAGGCGGTTGAAGATCGTTCCGTTGATGGGACCGGCCGCGCCGTGCTTGGCGAGCAACGGGCTCAGGTGATGCTCCGCGTAGTCGCGCGCCGTCAGCTTCAAGATCGCCTTCCCGGTCCGCTCGGCGAGCCAGACGACCGCCCGCTCGGTGAGCTCCGGCGTCCACTCCACCGGGCCGAGCACCCAGGGCGTCTTGATGCGCGTCAGCTCGGCGGCGGCCGCGAGATCGAGGTAGGCGGTGGCGTTCGCATGGCGCTGCAGGAAGGTGGCGGCCACGTCCTGGGACACCTCGCCCTCGACGGCGCGCGCGACAATGTCGGCCTTGTGCTCGCCGGTCGCGATCAACGCGATCTCCCGCGCCTCGAGAATCGTGGCGACCCCCATCGTGATGGCTTCCCGCGGCACGTTGTCCTCGCCGAAGAAGTCCGCCGACGCATCCTTCCGGGTCACGGTGTCGAGTGTCACCAGGCGGGTCCGCTCGTCGGGCGACGAGCCCGGCTCGTTGAAGCCGATGTGCCCGCTCTTCCCGATCCCCAGCATCTGGAAGTCGATCCCTCCGGCCTCGACGATGGCCCGCTCGTACGCGGCGCAGTGCTCGACCAGGGTCTCGCGCGGCACGCCGCCGTCGGGGATGTGCACCTGCTCGGGCCGGATGTTGACGTGCGCGAACAGGTTCTCCCACATATAGCGCCGGTAGCTGTGGGGGCTGTCCGGCGGCATCGGGTAGTACTCGTCGAGGTTGAACGTCACCACCCGCGAGAAATCCACCTCGCCCGCCTGGTGGCGGCGGATCAGCTCCCGATAGATGCCGAGCGGCGTGCTCCCCGTCGCGAGGCCGAGCACGCACCGCCCCTTGGCGGCCGTTTCCCGGGTGACGATCTCCACGATGCGGTCGGCGAGGCGCAGCGCGAGGTCGTCGTGATCCGGGACCACGACGCTGCGGATGTGTTCGCGATCGCGCCGGCCCTCGATGGGGCCGCGCGGGGCGCGCCCGACGCGCGGAGTGGGGGAAGTTTTCGGGGGCGTCACCTGGCGTTCCTTTCGTCGGGGACCGACGTCTATTCCCGGAACAATAAGCCCAGCCGCCGCGCGGGGCAAAACCGCGCGCTTCCTTCGCTTGACGGTTTGTGCGGTTTGTCGCATATGTAAGGCGCGCCCCTTGTGCCAACGGATGCCCATCGTGATCGGCGCGGCTCGGCTGGCCGCCCAGTCGTGTCGGGGTGCGCGTGGGAGCGGCGGTGACGCAACCGGAGACATTCGTCGAAGGCAGGCGCGAAATCCTCCGCCAGGCGAGCGTTGCCCTCGGCGGCCGTGCCGTCACGGTCTGGGAGGTGTCCGGGCGCGCCGAGCTCGAGCCCCAGGCCTCGAGCGAGCCCGCTCCCACCCACCACGCGACCAACCTGGACGTCGACGCCACGCTGCGGCGGTGGAACATCGCTATCGTGCAGGGCAGCCGCTGGGTGGGCTGCCGGAGCGCGCCCGACGGCTTTTGGGTGGTCGCCCCGGTGCGCACGCGGCCGCCTGCGCCGCCTCCCGCCGGCCAGGAGCGCCGCAGCAGGGAACGGCTCACCCTCGAGCTCGCCGGGCTGTGCCTCGGGTTGCTCGACCGGCGCGAGCCGACGCCCGGCCACCTCCCGGCCGCCCGGTCGGACCCGCTGCACGACATCACCACGCTCCCGGGTATCATCGCGCACGAGCTGTCGAATCCCCTGACGGCCGCGCGCGCCGGTCTGCACCTCGCGATGGAGTCGCTCGGGCGCTGGACGGAGGTCGCCGCCGGCCGGCGGCTCGAGCTGCTCGACGAGCTCGGCCAGGTCGTGGCGGATATCGACCGCTCGGCGAGCTTCCTGCGGGCCGTCCAGGACCGCGCGCGCGGCGCCCTGGCGCGGTCGGAGCGATTCGACGCCGTGCGTGTGGTCCGCTCCTGCTGCACGCTCGAGAGCCGGGTCCTCAAGGAGAAGAAGATTCCCCTCGAGTTCGACACTACTCTCGACGTCGTGTACTTGAAGGGCGACCCCAACGCGCTCTACGATCTGCTGGTCAACCTGATCCGCAACGCCGCCGACGCGAGCGCTGCCCGGCCGGCACCGATCCGCGTCGGCTTGTCGCAGGTGGGGAACGCCGTCAGGCTGAGCGTGCGGGACGAGGGGGCAGGCATCCGTCCCCAGGACGTGGAGCGGATCTTCGAGCCCGGCTTCACGACCAAGGCGTTCGGTGAAGGGAGCGGGATGGGGCTGGTCGTGGTGCAGAGCGTGGTCCGCAACATGTTCGGCGGCAGCGTCGCGGTCGATTCCACCGTGGGCGCCGGCACCACCATGACTGTCACGCTCCCAATTCCTGCGCAGCGCGCCGCCGATTCACGGTCCGAGGCCCCGGCGTCATAACGGAGGATCCATGGTGCGTCTTCACGTCCTGGCGGCGGCCGCCGCGTTCACCCTACTTCCTGTCCGCCCCGCATCCGGGCAGGACCTCGTCGTCGACACGACGGGGGCCGGCGCCCTGATCGACGAGGCGCTCAGCCGTTCTGAGGTGATGCAGAATCTCCAATACTTGAGCGACGTCATCGGCCCGCGGCTCACCGGATCGTCCGCCGCCCGCCGGGCGAACGATTGGACGCTCGAGCGGTTCAAGGGCTACGGCCTGGACGCGCACCTCGAGCCGTGGCAGTTCGGCGGCACCTGGACGCGTGGACCGATGCGGGCGCGCATGACGGAGCCGCGCGCGCACGACGTGATTGCGGCGAGCTGGGCCTGGGCGCCGGGCACGGGCGGCGCCACCCTCGCGGGGCCCGTGGTACGGATCGACGCCACCACGCCCGACAGCTTCGCGGTGTATCGCGGTCGGGTGAAGAAGGCATGGGTGATGACTCGAGTGCCGTCGCTCGTGTGGAACACGGACGGGCCGCCCATGACCGCCGCCGACTCGCAGCGGCAGCGCGACTTCTTCCGCACCGTGTTCACGCCGTTCCGCGACCTCGACTCGACGACGCGAGCGCGCATGCAGCAGTTCGCCAACGATCTGCCCTTTCTGCTGCACCGCGCCGGGGCGTTCGGCATCCTCCTGGACGCGAGCAAGGAGCACGGGCTCCTCAACATGAGCGGCTCGCCCAACCGCATCCTGCCGCTGCCCCAGGTCGCCGTCGCCCACGAGGACTATGCCCTGTTCGGCCGCCTGCTCCAGGCGGGCGCGACGCCGCGGCTCGCCGTGAGCATCTCGAACACGATCACGCGAGATTCCGTGCCCCAGTGGAACACCGTTGGCGAGATCCGCGGCAGCGAGCGCCCGGGTCAGGTGGTCATCGTCGGCGCGCACCTCGATTCCTGGGACTTGGGCACGGGGGCGACAGACAACGGCACGGGCGCGATGTGCACGCTCGAGGCGGCCCGGATCGTCGCCCGGTCGGGGTTGAAACCGAAACGCACCATCCGGTTCGTGCTCTTCACCGGGGAGGAGCAGGGCCTGATCGGGTCTCGCAAGTACGCCGAGGCGCACGCCGCGGAAGCCGACTCGATCCAGGCGGTCATCGTGCTCGACAACGGCACCGGCGCGATCACCGGGCAGGCGCTCCAGGGGCGAACGGACCTGGACGCGCTGTGGCGCGCCGTCCTCGCGCCGGTGGCGCGGCTCGGCGCCGATTCGGTGGTGAACCGGAGCAAGATGGGCACCGACCACCTCTCGTTCCTCCCCTACGGTGTGCCGGGCTTCAACTTCAACCAGCTCGAGCGTGGCTACAGTCACACCCACCACTCCCAGTCCGATACCTACGACATGGCAGTCGCGGCGGACCTGATGCAGGCATCCGCCGTCATGGCCGTGTCGGCCTACGAGCTCGCGAACCTCTCGGGGCTGATTCCGCGTGGCGACCGATCGGTGCCGACTCCGGTGCAGGCGGTGAAAGTCAGCGACAGCTTGATCGTTAAAGGGAGCCCGTAGGCCGGGATGCGAGAAGCGAGATGCGGGATGGGTGGTGACGTCTCGCATCCCGCATCCCGCATCCCCCATCCCGGTTCATTCCGCCTCAGCCAGCAGGTTTTCGAGGTCCAGCGCCCGCGTATGCATCGCGACGCTCCCGTCGGGCGCCCGCGGCCATTCGCGCTCCGGCCGGTCACGGTACAACTCGACGCCGTTACCGTCGGGGTCCCGTAGGTAGATCGCCTCGCTGACGCCGTGGTCGGCCGCTCCTTCGAGCGGCACGCCGGCATCGAGCACGCGACGCACGGCCCCGGCGAGCGTCTTGCGGTCCGGGTAGAGGATCGCGAAGTGATACAAGCCCGTGGTCCCCGAGGCCGGCGCCGGCGCCCCCCGGCCCGCCCACGTGTTGAGCCCGATGTGGTGATGGTAGCCGCCCGCCGAGAGGAACACGGCGTCACGACCGTAGCGACTCGTCACCTCGAAGCCGAGCACGTCACCGTAGAAGGCGAGCGCGCGGTCCAAGTCCGACACCGTGAGGTGCACGTGACCGATTCGGGTTTGCGGATGAATGCTCATGTCCATGAAAACGTTGCAGGGTTCCGGCGATTAGATTTCCCCTCATGAACGGCATCCCCAAGATCCCCCCGCCCGTCAACGAGCCCGTCCTGAGCTACGCCCCGGGGGCACCGGAGCGGGTGGAGCTCAAGCGGACCCTGAAGGAGCTCTCCGGCCGCCAGCTCGAGATTCCCCTCGTCATCGGGGGCCAGGACGTCCACACCGGCAGGACGGTCGACGTCGTCATGCCCCATTGCCATCGCCACGTGCTCGCCAGGACACATCAAGCCGGGGCCGCAGAAGTACCGGCGGCGATCGCGGCGGCGCGGGAAGCGTGGCGCGACTGGTCGGCGTGGGGGTTCGAGCGGCGGGCCGCCGTGTTTCTCAAGGCCGCGGATCTGCTGGCCACGCGCTACCGGCCGATCGTCAACGGCGCCACGATGCTCGGCCAGTCGAAGACCGCGCATCAAGCGGAGATCGACGCCGCGTGCGAGCTCATCGATTTCTTCCGCTTCAACGTGCACTTTGCGGAGCGCATCTACGCTGAGCAGCCCGTGTCTGCCTCCGGTGTGTGGAACTCCCTCGACTATCGTCCGCTGGAGGGCTTCGTCTACGCCATCACGCCCTTCAACTTCACGTCGATCGGGGGCAACCTGCCCACCGCCCCGGCCATCATGGGCAACACCGTAGTGTGGAAGCCCGCGGCGACGGCGGTGTTGTCGAACTACTTCATCATGCGCCTGCTCGCAGAGGCCGGTTTGCCGCCGGGGGTCATCAACTTCATCCCCGGCCCGTCGGTCCAGGTGTCGGAGCGCCTGCTCGCCGATCGCGCCTTCGCGGGGATTCATTTCACCGGCTCGACGGAGGTATTCCAGGCACTGTGGAAGCAGTCGGCGGCGAACCTCACGTCGTACGCCGCCTACCCGCGGCTGGTCGGCGAGACGGGCGGCAAGGACTTCATCCTCGCGCACCCGAGCGCGGACCCGGACGTGCTCGCGACCGGCATGGTGCGCGGCGCCTTCGAGTATCAGGGGCAGAAGTGCAGCGCCGCGTCGCGCGCCTACGTCCCCGACGCTCTCTGGCCCGCGGTCCGGGATCGCATGCTCGCGATGCTCGCCGAGGTGAAGGTGGGAGACCCTGCCGACTTTCGGAACTTCATGGGGGCGGTGATCGACCGGAAGGCGTTCGACAAGATCAAGGGCTATATCGACGCGGCGAAGCAGACCCCGGGCGTGAAGGTCCTGTTCGGCGGCGGCGCCGACGACACGGACGGCTACTTCATCGAGCCCACGGTCCTCGAAGCCCAGGATCCCGCGTACCGTACGATGTGCGAGGAGATCTTCGGGCCGGTCCTGTCGGTCCACGTCTACCCGGCGGCCCGCTGGAGTGAGACGCTGCGCCTCGTGGATGAAACGTCGCCCTATGCCCTCACCGGTGCGATTTTCGCACAGGACCGCCGCGCGGTCGAGGAGGCGAAGAACGCTCTCCGCTATGCCGCCGGGAACTTCTACGTCAATGACAAGCCCACCGGCGCGGTGGTGGGACAGCAGCCGTTCGGCGGGGCGCGCGCGAGCGGCACCAACGACAAGGCGGGGAGCCTGCTCAACCTGATCCGCTGGGTGAGCCCGCGCGCCGTGAAGGAGAACTTCGTCCCACCGCGGGGCTTCAGCTACCCCTTCATGGCCGAGGCGTGAGCGCCGGGGGCGCCCGGCCGCCCATCCTGGTGCTCGTGATGGGCGGCGCGTTCGCACTGCTCATCGCTTCCCTGGTGATCGGGTCGCTCACCACACCGGAGTTCCCCGCCTACACGCCCACCGTGCCGCCCCCCCACCCGGCGGTCGTGGGCGACTCCCTCGTCGGGCCGGCGACCTATACCCTGGACGCCTCGAGCACCGACCGCTGGCGCCGCTTCGACTTCCGGCGCACCGCCGCGGTGGATTCGGGGGGATGGGACATTGCCTTTCGGCGCTTCCACCTGATCACGGCCCCCGGCGGGGGCATCGTCGATCTCGGCGCCCTACCGTTCGACTCGGTGCGGCAGCTGCCAGCCGGCGGTTACCGCGCGAACACGGATGCGTCGGACACGACCAACCCCGGCGTGGGGAAATGGTACGCCTACAGCATGCTGAGCCACCTGCTCACGTCGAAGCGTCACGTCTACGGGGTGCGCACGGCGGGGGGCAGGTTTGCGAAGCTCGAGCTACTCGCCTACTACTGCAAGGACGTGGGTACGGCGTGCGTCACCTTCCGCTACGCCTACCAGGGGGATGGCACGCGCCGCGTCGCCCCTGCCGCCCGGTAGCGAAAAGCCCCCGGCCTGGCACGACCGGGGGCTCGTGTTGTCGGTTTGGTCGGCGGCTTACTTCGGCGGCAGAATCTTGAACATCCCCGTGCCGCACACCGGGCACACGCCTTTCAGCGCGGGCCGGCCGTTCGCCATTTTCACCTGCTGCGGGTTCGAAATCTTGCGCTTGGCCTTGCACTTCACGCAGTAGCCCTCATCCGCGGCCATCGGGGCCTTTCCAGCCTTCGCCATTGCGTTCCTCCTTCGGGGGCACGGCAGGGGGGCGGGGTGCAGCGGGTGCGGTCAGGGGCGGCTCCCCCGGTACACCCCCTCCCGGGACGGAGACAACATAATACCCCGTGCTCAAATCGTGGGGGCGAGGCCTGCAGGCGGGGCGTCTGAGAAGCCGTTCCGTTTGTGACTTCCGTCACAAAACGGTTTGGTGGCAGACCCTCCACAACGGCACAGGACAACGACTTCCGCCCGTCGGCCGTCTTTCCGGGGGGGTATCGCCAGCTCGCGGCCGTCAGGGGTCACGATCTTGACCGGGCCCTCGACGATCAGGGGGCCGTTGGGCTTGGGGGTGATCCGGGTGGCGTCCATGGCCCAACAATAACCGCGGCGTCTTCTTGACGTCCAGCGCGACACTGCGCGGTTTCCCCACCACAGCGCGGCCCCCCGTGGGAACGGCGCCGCGAGGGACAGGGTATCTTCCACCCGCGCCTATGAGAGCTTCGGCGTCTTTCCCCTACCCGTTGTCGCTGCTCGCGCTGGTTGGCTGCGTTTCCGAGCACGGGCCGCTCACGAACCGGATGGCGCAGTCGACGACGCCGTATCTGGCCCGGGCCGCCCGCGAGCCGGTGAGCTGGCAGCCGTGGGGGCGCGATGCGTTCGCCCTCGCGGCGCGTCTCGACCGGCCCATCCTTCTTTATGTGGGAGCGGACGACTGTCGCTGGTGTGGGGTGATGGACCGCGAGGTGTACGGCGATGCGGGCCTCGGCGCCATGATCGACTCGCTCTTCGTGCCCGTCCGCGTCGACCGCGACGAGCGTCCCGACATCGCGCAACGCTATGCGACCGCGGTGCAGCTCCTCGCCGGCCTGCGTGGCTACCCGATCACGGTATTCCTCACGCCGGACGGGTCGGCGTTCTTCGGTGGGACCTACTTTCCGCTCGACGATCCCATCACGGGACGCGGGCTCAAGCAGCTGCTTCCCGACGTGGCCAGGAGCTACCGAGAACAGCGCGGCTCCATCCTGCGGCGTGCCGCGCTGGTGCGGGAGCGCTCCCTCGGGCGTCGCGGGGGCGCGCGCGGCGCGCGCAAGCCCTCCGTAGTACTACGCGAGACCGACGCGGTGCGCGGTCTGACGGCCGCGGCGGCCCGGACCCGCGCGGACGTTGCAAGCTTCCGGTTCACGCAGGCCGTCGACGTGCTCCTGGCCGCCTATGTGCGCACCCGTGACTCCACGTACCTCGTGCCCGCGCGCGCCGTGCTCGACTACCTTGCCGATTCCGGCGACGTTGGCGTGGCGGCCAGTGCGCGGGACGATCCACCGGAGCTGGTACGCGCTGGGCTGCTGCGCGATCTCGTGACGGCCTGGTCGGTCACGGGCGAGTCGCGCTATCGTGACCAGGCGCGGGACGTCGCCCGACGGCTCGCCGGGGACGTGGGCCGCACGGCGGACCGGACCGTGTTCGCCGATCGCGACGCGTACGTGATCGGTTCGATCCTGGATGCCGCGGTGGCGGTGGGCGACGCGGGAGCCGTCGTGCGTGCGCGCGCGGCGCTCGACACGCTGCTGCGACGCGTGTACGCCCGGGGGCGCGCCGTGCGCCACGTGGCCGGGTCGGGCTCGCCGGTGCGCGCGCTGCTCGAGGATCAGGTACAGGTCGCCTGGGCCTGTCTCGCGGCCCGCGAGGCCACGGGTGAGGCACGCTACCTGGAGATCACGGAGGATCTGGTGCGCCTCTTGGAGCGCGATTTCGCCGACTCAGGATCGGCTGGATATTTCGATGCCGCGGCCACGGACCCCACGGCGCCGGCGCTCGCCGAGCGAACGAAACCGGTGCTGGACGACCTGCTCCCCGGCGGCAATGGCTGGGCGGGGCGGGTGCTGCTGCGGCTCGCCCGCGCCACGGGTGATACACGCTATCGGCGGCGTGCCGAGGCCACGCTCGAGGCCTTCGCGGGCGCCGTCGGGGGTGAGGGCTTGAGAGCCGCGAGCTACCTGGCCGCCGTGCAAGAGCTCTGGCGGGACCGCTAACCCGGTTCCCGTCCGCAACATCCAGCCCCTTCGACCAGCCCGTAGCGTGACGCCCTAATCTCCATGCAGGTCTCATGGATGTGAGGGGGACGCCCCCCGACGCGGAGGTGGTGGCCCTCGTGCTCGCCGGCGACACTGAAGCGTTCGGCTTCGTGATTCGTCGCTACGAGGCGGGCTTGCTGCGGTTCGCGACCCGGATGCTCGGAAGCCGGGACGCCGCCGCGGACGCGGTGGCCGAGAGCTTCGTCCGCGCCTACCGTCACCTCGCGAGCTGCCGGGAGCCGGCGCGGCTCCGCACTTGGCTGTATCGCATCGTGACGAACCGGTGCAAGAGTCATCTGGTGCGCCGGTCCGTCGCGGACGTACCACTCGACGACGCGCCGCCGGTGGCGGACCCAGCGGACACCGAGGCGGCTCTGGAGCGGGCGGACCAGCTCCTCCTGGTCGAACGGGCGCTCGCGGACCTCTCGCCCGACAAGCGCGAGGCGTTCGTGCTGAAGCACGTGGAAGGGTTGAGCTACGAGGAGATGGCGGCAGTCACCGGCGAGCGCATTCCGACGCTCAAGATGCGAGTGCATCGCGCCCGGGAAGCGTTGCTGAAGGTGCTGGAGGACCACGCATGAGTGTGATCGACCCGAGGATTCATCAGGTGCTCGACGGCGAGCTCGCCCCGGAGGCCGTGCCGGCCGAGCTGCGCCGCGCCGTAGCGCAGCTCGTGGCTGCCGCGGATCTCGTGGCGGCGCCTCCCTCCGGGCCGGCGGCAAGCCTCGAGTCGCGTGTGATGGCGGAGATCCGCCGCCCGACGCCGACCCGCGCGCGGCGCGTGTTACGCTGGCTCGTGACCCCGCACGCGATCATCCTCCGCGTCCGCCCGGCCTGGAGCGTGGCATTTGCCGCGGTGGTCGCCGCGCTCACGTTGTTCACGACGGGGCAGGAGGGCCCGGAGCTCGCGGAACACGAGGGGATCGCCCAGTTCGTGGGCCGGTTCCCCGAGGCGCAATCGGTACACGCGGTCGGCACGTTCAACGACTGGCGTCCCGGCTCCATCGCGTTGGAAGACCAGGACCACGACGGCGTCTGGCGTGCCACCGTGGTCCTGCCCGCCGGCACCTACGAGTACATGTTCGTGGTGGACGGGGAGCGGTGGGTCCCCGACCACCTCGCGGAGCGCCTCGTGGCCGACAACTTCGGCCGAGAGAACTCAATTGTCATTGTCCGGGCGGCCCGTCGATGAGGCCCTGGGTGTCCGTCGCCCTCACGGGCCTGTTGGCCATCCCGCTCGCCGCCCAATCGGTGCGTGGCCGGCTGGAAGGCCGCATTCCAAGCGCGGCGATTCCGGCGGTCGACTCGCTCATCCAGTTCGCGTCGCAGGAGGGGCTCCCTACCGAGCCGCTGGTCCAGAAGGCGCTGGAAGGGGGAGCGAAGCACGTGGCCGGGCCGCGCATCGTCGCCGCCGTGCAGTTGAGCTTGGGGCAGCTGCGCGGTGCGCGCGACCTGCTCGTTCGCGCGGGCGATCAGCCGCCGGTGCTCCCCGCCGAGCTGACCACGGTGGCGTGGGCGCTGCGCCGGGGGCTGCCCGAACCGTTGGTCGAGCGGGTCGCGGCCGCCTTGGGGCGACCACCGCGGGCGGCGGCGATGCATGCCGTTGCCGATCTCGTGGCCCATCGGTTCGATCCCGATTCTGCAGCGGGCCTGATCATCGAGGCCGTCCAAGCCGGTGTGCCCAGGGAGCGCTTGTTAGATGTGTCCACGGCCGCGCTGCAGCAGGTGCAGCGGGGGCACACGCACGCCGAGGCGCTGGCCACGGTGCGGCGGCAGCTGCCCAATCTGCCGGCGCCCTCGAAGCCGACGCGCGGCACCGTCGCCGGCGCGCGGCGGCCAGCGCCCCCGGCGCCGCCGTAGGGCGGTGCGTTGCAGGATGCAACCGCAGCGCCGTGACGCCGCCGGGACGTCGCGGGTCTCAACGGTGAAGCGGGCCAGGGTGGCCCGCGTTATCCCTCCCGGAGGTATCGAGACATGATCCGTCGCACGCTCCTCGCGCTGGCCCTCCTCGCCGCTCCCGCGGTTGTGATGGCGCAGCAGCCGTCACCGATGCAGGGTCAGGCGCCGACGGCCGACACGTCGAAGGCGCAGGCCGGCAAGAAGGCCACGAAGAGGCACGCCAAGAAGCACGCCGCGAAGCCTGGGGCGAAGCCGGAAGCCAAGGACACGGCGAAGAGCAAGCCGTAAGCCGCCGGCCGCAAGTCTTACGGCTTGCGGCTTATGACGTGTAATCGGCGTTGATCCGGACGTAGTCCGGCGTCAGATCGCAGGTCCACACCACCGCCTCCGCGCGGCCGAGCCCCAGGTCGACGCGGAGGCGGATCGTTTTCTGCTGGAAGATGGCGTGCGCGGCGCCTGAATCCGCGTGGGCGGTGGCGCCACCGGTCGCGAGGGTCAGCCACTCGCCGTTGGCGGCGGCCTGGAGCGACAGGCGGTCTACGGCGAGCGGGACGCCGGCCGCGCCGGCGGCGGCGAGGATGCGCCCCCAGTTCGGGTCGGCGCCGTAGATGGCGGTCTTCACCAGCGCCGAGCGGGCGATTGCGCGGCCCACTTCCCGTGCGGCGGCTTCGCTCGCTCCCCCCACGACCTGGATCTCGACGAGCTTGGAGGCGCCCTCGCCGTCCGAGACGATGGCGAGCGCGAGGGTGCGCGCCACGTGCAGCAGGGCGTCCTCGAACGTCTTCCACAGCGCGCCGTCGCGCGACGGATCGATCCCGGACGCGCCCCCAGCGAGGAAAAGGACGGTGTCGTTCGTGCTCGTATCGCCGTCCACCGAGATGGCGTTGAAGCTTCGGTCGGCCACTCGGCGCAGCAGCGGCTGCAGCCCGGCCGGCTCGCCGACGGCATCGGTGCTGAGCACCGCGAGCAGCGTTGCCATGTCCGGGTGGATCATCCCCGCCCCCTTTGCGATGCCGCCGACCGTGACGATCCCGGCGGGGGTCTCGAAGCGGACGGCGCAGTGCTTGGGTCGGGTGTCGGTGGTCATGATGGCGCGGGCGGCCTCCGGCCCGCCCTCCGGGGTGAGGCGCCCCGCCGCCGCGCGCAGGCCGTCGGCGACCTGCTCGAGGGGGAGCGGTACGCCGATCACACCGGTCGACAGCACGAGCGCGGTGCGCGGCGGGAGCCCGGCCGCCTGCTCGGCGGCCTGCGCCATCGCCTGGGCTGCGGCGAGCCCCGGCGCGCCGGTGCACGCGTTGGCGACCCGCGCGTTCATCGCCACGGCGCGCATCCGCCCCGGCCGCTCGGCCAGGAGGTCGGCGTCGTAGACCACGGGCGCGGCGCGGAACGCATTCTTCGTGAACACGCCCGCCGTGGCGCAACTCGTCGCGCTGACGAGCAGCGCGACGTCCGGGGCGCCGTCGGCCTTGAGGCCGGCGTGCGCGGCCGCGGCCGTGAAGCCGCGCGGCGAGGTGACGGAGCCGTTCGGGATATCCGCGAGAGCGGATGGCAGGGGGGGCATCGGCGGGGAAGATAGTCGGCGGCCGTCGCTTGTGTAACCGCCCGGGGCGTCGTATCATAGCACAACCTTCCCGGGAGGCCCGTTCGATGTCGGAACCGTTCTTGAGCTCCGACGACTACGACGAACGCGCGCATCAGCTCTACAACGAAGCCCAATACGACGAAGCGATCGAGACCCTGCGAGAAGGCCTGGGGCTCTACCCCCACGCCGTCGAGCTGCATGTGGGCATGGGGTACGCCCGGCTCGCGCGGGAGGAGTATCTGTGGGCGCGCCGCGCGTTCGAGGAAGCCGTGGGCCTCGACCCCGAGCACGAAGACGCGCTCGCGGGGCTCGGCGAAGTGCTGCTCAAGTTCGGCGATCGCGCGGGCGCCGTCGCGTGCTTCGACCGTATTCTGCTGCTCGGATTTCGCGACGACCACGACCTCATGCTCCAGGTCGGCCGCGCCCTGTTCCGCGAGGGCGTACTCGACCAGGCCCGGCGCTTCTTCGAAGTAGCGATCACCGGGCATCCGGAGTCGGCGGAGGCGGCCGCGTGCGTGGGCTACGCGTCCCATCGCCTCGCCGACGAGGGCGGCGCGCTGTACTGGCTGCGCCGGGCGCTCGAGCTCGACCTCGAGCACGGCGAGGCGCGCGTCTACCTCGCGAACCTGCTGTACGACCGCGGCGAGTACGAGGCGGCCCTGTTCCACCTCGAGCGCACCGCGCCGGCCGACCACTTCGACGGCCTCGCGATCTGGCGCCTCATCGAGCTCAAGAAGAGCGTCTACCGCCTACCGGACGACGACCCTGAGCTCGTGCCGTGGCATCACCGCCTCGACGAGCTGGCCGCGGACGCGGGCCCGGAGGACCTGCTGCTCGCGGAGATCGAGGCCATGGGGCCGGACGGCCAGTTGCGGGATCCTCGGCAGCTCGAGCTGTTCGGCACGCTGCTCACGGAGCTGCAGGGGATGAAAGCGCGATCGGGACCGGGCGACGTCCACCGCGTCAGCATGCTCAATGGTGCGACCTACGTGGGTACTTGGGAGGAGATCGTGCGGCAGATGAAGAACGATGCGGCGGAGTGGGCCCGCGGGTCGCTCGAGCAATACATGGCGGCGGTGGCGCACCGGGGGCGCAAGGAGACGGGCGTCGCTATTCCCGCCACGGATCCGGAGAGCTTCATCCGCGGCAGCGCGGACGCGGGGCTGCTCCGGATACTGCACTAGCGGGAGGTTGGTGGAGGTTGGTGGAGGACGGTGGAGGTTGGGGGAGGCTGCTCCGCTGACGTGACAACCTCCCCTAACCTCCACCAACCTCCCGAACCTCCACCGACCTCCAGCGTCAGCTGCTGTGCTTCAGTTTCACCGCGATCGAGAGTGGCCCGTCGCCCAGCGCGACGAGCGTGATGGCCCCGGCGAAGAGCAGGCCCTCGAGCTCGATGTTGCCGCCATGCGGGAGCTTCACGGCAAGAATCGCGACGACCATCTCCACCGCCATGCACATGGACCAGAAGCGGGTGAAGATGCCCAGCACGACGCACGCCGCGCCGATGGTCTCCACGGCGATCAGGATGACCGCGAAGACGACGGCGAACGGGAAGCCGATGTCGTGAAGGAACGCCGTCGTCGCGGGGATGCCGCGATGAAACTTGCTCACACCGTGCAGTAGGAACACGCCGCCCACCGCGAGGCGCATGAAGAAGGCCGCGTAGGGGGTGAGTGCGTTCATGGACCCTCCGGGTGGATGGCATGCGTCACGGGACCGCGCCGGCGCGCGTCCGTCCGCACTTCGCGCGCGCCGAGGCGTTTGATGATCACGTCGAGCCCACGCTGCGGCAACGCTCCGCTCACGCCGCCCAGGTCCGCGAAGCAGAGCCCTGCCTCCGGCACGCCGTGCATGG
>WNFU01011105.1_pt1 | contig 17209 bp, 14 predicted proteins | sample 5400121 | NCBI WGS metagenome assembly WNFU01 (sample SAMN13153360, study PRJNA577476) | soil metagenome | isolation source: 100 cm soil or saprolite under grassland replicate 1 | place: USA:California | collected 2016-06-15
CCCGACTATGTCGCGCGTCACGTCCTGAAACTAATCACAAGCCCGTCAACAACTTCCCCACACGGATTCCCACCTCTCCACACCGGGCGGAGGCGCGCGGCACTAGCTATCCACGCGCGATCAACATCAAATTCTCCACAGGTCATGTGGATAGTGGACAAACCGCGCACCCATGAAGCGATCTAACAATTTGTGATGTGGAAAAGCGCGGAGATTTGCACCATTCGCATGTGATTCCTATATTGGGCGCCGATCATCGACGTTCCAAGCCCAGACTCACTCGTCCACCGTCGGAGCCCTAGCTATGGCGAGGTCGAACGGAGGCAAGGCGAAGGCATTCTTTCGTGCCAATCCTTCCGGAGCCTTCGACCAGTACCTGCAGGACATCCAGAAGCTCCCCCTGATCAAAGACCCCGCCGAAGAGCGCCGCCTGGCACGCCGCGTCCAGCGGGGCGATGAAAAAGCCGCCGAGCGGCTCGTCACCGCCAACCTCCGATTCGTCATCTCCTACGTCAAGAAATACCAAGGGCACGGCCTCGACCTCTCCGAGCTGGTCGCCATCGGCAACGAAGGCCTGCTCAAGGCGGTGAAAAAGTTCGATCCCGACCAGGGCGTGAAGTTCATCTCGTACGCCGTCTGGTGGGTGCGGCAGGCAGTCCTGAAGGCCCTCGCCGAGCAGACTCGCAGCGTCCGGATCCCGCTGAACCAGAACTCGCAGCTGATCCGCATGAGCCGGACCGAGACCTACCTCTCGCAGGAGCTCGGCCGCGAGCCCACCGACGACGAGATCGCCCTCGCCCTCGAAGACACCGTCGAAAACGTCCGCACCGCCCGCCGCATGACCGCCGCCGAGCTGTCGCTCGACGCGCCGGTGGACCGCACCGACAAGGACGCGGCCACCCTGGGCGAGCGGTTCGCCGGCCAGGAAGGAGGCGAGATCGAGGAGAAGACCGACGGCAAGCTGATGCGCGAGTTCATCGAACGGCAAGGCGCTGAAGGGGTTCTGGAGAGCGGCCTGAAAAGCTAGACGCACAGACGCGATAGACGCACAGAGGTGAACAGGTTGAGGGGTCAGGGGAAGCATTTTCTGACCCCTCTTGCTGTTCTCCCCTGTGCGTCTGCGCGTCTGCGCGTCTAGTATATAGGCATGTCCCGGGAGCTTCCCATCTTCCCCCTACCGATCGTGCTCTTCCCAGGAGCGCCACAGCCGCTTCACATCTTCGAGCCCCGCTATCGCCAGCTCCTCGCCGACTGCCAGGACGGCGACCGGCGCTTCGGGGTGACCTACGTGGCGCCCGACCGCACGCCGGGAGCCGACCCGGTGCCGAGCACCGGCGACGTGGGCTGCGTGGCGCTGATCCGCTCGGTCCAGCCGCTCCCGGACGGGCGAGCGAACATCATGACCGTGGGGGAGCGGCGATTCGTGCTGAGCAGCTGGATCACGAGCGACCGCCCCTACCGCGTCGCCCAAGCGATCGAGCTGGCGCAGGATCCCCAGCTACTGTCCTTCCAAGTGGCGGCCTCGCTCGAGCTGGACGCCGACGCCAAGGGCGCGCTCCAGACGATCCGCAGCACCACGCTGCGGCTGCGCCAGCTCGCCGCGGTGCTCGGACCGCTCGCGGCCGACGCGGAGCGGCGTGCGGTGGTGCGGCAGCGCGCCAAGAGCAACGGCCGCGGCGGGCGCCACCCCGAAATCGAGCCCGCGACGTGACGGAATCCCTGGTCGAGGCGCTCGGCGACATCGTCGGCCCGCGGCACGTGCGCTCCGCGCTCCCCGAGCGTGTGACGTACGCCAGCGACGGCCTGCCCACCCACCGGCGCGTGCCCGGGGTCGTGGTGCTCCCCGGGCAGCGCGACGAGGTGGTCGCCGTGGTGCGCCTGCTCGCCGCCCTGCGCGTGCCGTTCGTACCGCGCGGAGCGGGCACGGGGCTCTCGGGCGGCGCCCTCGCCGACGGCGACGCGGTGCTGATCGTCCTCACCCGGCTCAACCGCATCCTGAAGATCGACCCGCGCAACCGCCTCGCGATCGTCGAGCCCGGCGTCGTGAACGTGCGGCTCTCCGCCGCCACGGCGCCGCACGGGCTCCACTACACGCCGGACCCGTCGAGCCAGACGGCCTGCACCATCGGCGGCAACGTCGCCGAGAACTCCGGCGGGCCGCACTGCCTCAAGTACGGCGTCACCGCGAACCACGTGCTCGCGCTCGAAGTCGTGCTCGCGGACGGCAGGGTCGTCGCGCTCGGCAGCCCCGGCGGGGAGCCGTGGGGGCCGGATCTGGTCGGGTTGTTCGTCGGCTCGGAGGGAAACTTCGGGATCGCGACCCGCATCGCCGTGCGGCTGCTGCCGCTGCCGCGCGCGATCCGCACCCAGCTCGCCGACTTCGGTTCGCTCCGCACCGCCGGCGAGGCCGTGTCTGCCGTCATCGCGAGCGGCATCGTCCCAGCCGCGCTCGAGATGATGGATCAGTCGTGCATCCGGGCCGTCGAGGACTCGGTGTACGCAGCGGGCTACCCGCGCGACGCGGCCGCCGTGCTGCTCGTGGAGCTCGACGGCGGCTCGGACCCCGCGGTCCAGGCGGACGCGGAAACCGTCGAAGAGATCCTGCGCGCGCACGGGGCGCGAGGCGTGCGCACGGCGGCGGACGCGCGCGAGCGCGAGCGGCTGTGGCTCGGCCGCAAGAAGGCGTTCGGCGCGATGGGCCGCCTGTCGCGCGACCTGGTGGTCCAGGACGCCGTCGTCCCCCGCTCCGCGCTCCCCGACGTGCTCGAGACGATCGGGGAGATCGCCCGGCGCTACGACCTCACCCTGAGCAACGTGTTCCACGCGGGGGACGGCAACCTGCACCCCAACATCTCGTTCGACGGCCGGGTCCCGGGCCTCAAGGCCCGCGTGGACGCCGCGAGCGGCGAGATCATGGCCGCCTGCATCGCCGCGGGCGGCACGATCACCGGCGAGCACGGCGTGGGCCTCGACAAGCTGCGCTACATGCCGGCCATCTTCGACGCCGACTCGCTCACCGCCATGCGCGCCGTGCGCCTCGTCTGGGACCCCGAGGAGCGCGTGAACCCGGGGAAGGTGGTCCCGATCCACGCATGTCGCGAATGGGCAGGAGTGCGGAATGCGGAATTCGGAATGCGGAATGGAAGGTCGCGCGTCGATTCCGCATTCCACATTCCGCATTCCGCATTGGGATCATGAGCCTCCTCGACCGCGTCCGCGCCCTGCTCGGCAGCGACGCCGTGGACCTCACGGCCACCGCGGACGGCGTGCCGCGCGTCGCCCCCGCCTCGCCCGACGCCGTGGCGCTGCTGCTCGGCACCGCGCGCGAAGAGGGCTGGCGCGTGCGCATCGAGGGAGCGGGCACGTGGATGCCCGCCGACGCGCCGGCCGACCTTGCCCTGACGACGCGGCGGCTCGACAAGATCCCGGCGATCGAGCCGCAGGACCTCTCCGCCACGGCCGAGGCGGGGATCGGGTGCGACATCCTGCGCCAGCAGCTCGCGGACCGCGGCACCTGGCTCGCGCTCGACGCGCCCGGGCTGGCCGGCCGGACGCTCGGCTCCGTGGTCGCGACGGCCACCGGCGGGCCGCTGCGCCAGGGCTTCGGCCCGGTGCGGGATCATCTCCTCGGGGTCACGTTCGTGACCGGCGACGGCCGCCTGGTGCAGAGCGGCGGCAAGGTGATGAAGAACGTCGCCGGCTACGATCTCACGAAGCTCGAGGCCGGCGGCTTCGGGGCGTTCGGCGTGATCGTGCTGGTGCACCTGCGGCTGCGCGCGCTGCCCCGGGCCGACCAGACGCTGGTGCTCGAAGGGACGCGCGAGGACCTGACGCAGGTCGTCGAGGACATCGCCGCGGCGGGGATCCAGCCGGCCGCGCTCGAGCTCGTGTCGCCGGCGCTCGCGCGCCGGGAGCGCTGGGCGCTCGCGCTGCGGTTCGCGGGATCGGCGGCCCTCGTCGCCGCCGACGAGGCGGGACTGCGCGCCGCCAGCGGGGGACGCTTCACCGCGTTGCGCGCCGACGAGGCCCACGGCTTCTGGATGCGCGCCGCGGAGAGCTTCGCCACCCGGCCCGTGACGTTCCGCATCGGCGGCCTGCCCGACTCGAGCGACGAGCTGCTCGACCTGCTCCAGCACCAGGTGGGGGACGAGTGGGTGTCGGCGAGCCCCGGCGTCGGCGCGATCCGCTGGGGCGGCGAGACGACCGTCGACCGCCTGCGCCGCCTGCGCCGCACGCTCGCCGGGCTCGAGGTGCCGCTCACGCTCGAGCGCGCCCCCTGGCCCGTGCGGGCGGCCGTGGGGCACTTCGGCGCCTACCGCGAGGGCGTCGGGCCGCTCGTCACCGGGCTGCGCCGCACGTTCGACCCCGGCGAAGCGTTCGTCGTGGCGGTCGAAGGCACGGAATGACCGTTCAGGAGGCCCAGCAGAGGGGTGGCTTCGCGGCGCTCGACCCGTGCGTCCACTGCGGCTTCTGCCTCCAGGCCTGTCCCACCTTCCTCGCCACCGGAGACGAAGCCGACAGTCCGCGCGGCCGCATCGAGCTGATGCGCGGGCTCGAAGCGGGCGAGCTCGCGCCCGATGACCCGTTCGTCGCGCTGCACCTCGACCGCTGCCTCGGCTGCCGGGGTTGCGAGCCGGTCTGCCCCTCGGGCGTGGGCTACGGCCACGGGCTCGAGGCCGCCCGCGCGCTCCTCGCCGAGCGGCGGCGCCTGTCGCCGGTCGCCCGCGCGGCGCTGTCGGCGCTCACCGCGCCCGGGATCTCGCGGGTCGTCTACCGGTTCGCACGGTTGCTGCGGGCGACTGGGATCCCGCGCCGGCTGGCGGGATGGGGTAGGCTGCGGTTCGCGATGGGGATGCTGGCGGCGACGAAGCCGGCGGGCGGTAACAGGCGGTCGTGGGCGGTAACAGGCGGTAAGAGCGCCCGACCCAATACCGCCCCCGACTGCCCTCTACCGCCTTCGACCGCCCTTCTTTTTCGCGGCTGCATCATGGACGGCCTGTTCTCCCACGTGCACGACGCCACGATCCGCACCCTCGAAGTGAACGGCTACGCGGTGCGGGAAGCACCGGCTCAGGTGTGTTGCGGCGCGCTGCACGCGCACGCGGGGCTGCGCGGCGAAGCGCAGGCGCTCGCGCGGAAGAACCTCGCGGCGTTCGGGGAGGGGGATGAGCCGATAGTCGTCAACAGCGCGGGGTGCGGGGCGATCCTGAAGGACTACGGCCACCTGCTGGGGGACGAGGGGGTGCGGTTCGCGGCGCGGGTGCGGGACGTGACCGAGCTGCTCGCCGACCGGGGGCCCCGCCCCGGTGCGCCGCTCGACGCGACGGTCGCGTACGATCCCCCCTGTCATCTGCTGCACGCGCAGCGCGTCGCGGAGCCGCCGCAGGCGGTGCTGCGCGCCATCCCCGTGTTGCGCGTGACCGCCACTCCCGACGCCGCGCAGTGCTGCGGCAGCGCCGGGCTGTTCACCCTGCTCGAGCCCGCGATGTCGCGCGCGGTGCTCGCACCGAAGCTCGCGTCCCTCAAGGAAGCCCGCCCGCAGGTCGTGGCGACCGGGAACCCCGGCTGCCTGATGCAGCTCGGCGCCGGCCTCGCCGCCGCGCGGATCCCCGCGGCCGTGCGCCACCCCGTCGAGCTGCTCGACGAATCGTACCGCGCGGCGGGCTATTATGCTTGAAGGCGGCATGACGGAGACTGGTGAGTATCAGGTCGCGCGGCTCGAACCGGGCCGGATCGCGCCGTCGCTCGTGACGGCGCTGCGGACCGGTGCGGTGCTGGCGCGGGCGGACGCGGCGGTGGTCGCGCTCACCGGACCGGGCGCCGTCACCTGCTTCCAGGGCCTGCTCACGAACGACCTCGAGCAGCCCGGCGATGGAGCGTTCGTCTACGGCGCGCTGCTCACTCCCAAGGGCATGATCGTCGTGGACGGCTGGGCGGCGCGGCTCGGCGCGACGGTGAGCTACACCGTCCCCGCGGCTGGGCGCGAGGCCGCCCTGGGGACCTTCACCCGCTCGGTTCCGCCCCGCCTCGCCCGCGTGAACGATCGCACGGCGGACGTCCACGTCTACCGGCTCACAGGCCCGCGCGCGCTCGGCGTCGCCGCGGCGGCGGGCGTGCCCCTGCCCTCCGCTCCAGGCCGCGTCCTGGCGGGGGGGGCGCCTGACGGCGTGGAGACCGCCCTTGCGACCGAAGGCGCGCCGTTCGTCCTCCAGCTCGTGGCGCCCGCCGGGGAGGCCGCCGCGCTCGCCGCCCGGCTCGTGGCGGCCGGGGCGGTCGAGGCGGAGCCCGCCGTGCTCGAGCTGGCGCGCATCCTCGCGGGGTGGCCCCGGCTCGGCGCCGAAGTGGACCAGAAGACGATCCCCCAGGAAGTGCGCTTCGACGAGATCGGCGGGGTGTCGTATACGAAGGGGTGCTACACCGGCCAGGAGACCGTGGCGCGGCTCCACTTCCGCGGCCACACGAACCGCCAGCTGCGCGGGCTGCTGTTCGACACCGAGCCGCCCGCCGCGCCGGCGGATGGCTGGAGCGCCGTCACGCACCTGGATCGCGACGTGGGCCGCGTGACGAGCCTCGCCTGGGTGCCGGAAGCCGGCGTGCCCCCCTCCGGTGCAGGGGGCGGACGCTGGGTCGGCCTCGCGGTCATCCGCGCCGAGGTGACACCCGGGGCGATGGTGCGCGCGGCCGGCCGCGACGCCCGGGTGGTCGACCTCCCCTTCGTTCTGCCCGCCGTCGGCCCGGCATGACGGGAGGGGGGCCGGGGGTGCTCGTCACGGGCGCGAGCGGCCTCGTCGGCAGTCACGTCGTCGCGGCGCTCGGTGTCCGGGGAGAGCACGTGCGCGCGCTGGTCCGGCCCGCGAGCCGCGCCGCCGTGGAGCGGCTCGACGCCGAGGCAATCCCCGGCGACGTGACGGACCCCGCGGCCTGGCGCGCCGCCTCAGGGGGGAGGGGGATCCGCGGGATCGTGCACGCCGCCGCCGTGGTGCAGCGGCGCGCGACGTGGGAGCACTATGTGGCCGTCAACGTGGACGCGACCCGGCTCGCCGTCGAGACCGCGCGCGCGACGGGGGCACGACTGGTGCACATCTCCTCCGTCGCGGTATACGGCGGCTCGGCCGCGTACCCCACGGAGGCCGAGTGCCGCGCGGAGGACTTCCCCTTCCAACCGATCGCGGCGCACGACTTCTACGCCCGCACCAAGCGGCTGGCCGAAGAGGTCGTGCGGGACGCGGGCCTCGCCGCGGCGGCGATCCGCCCCACCGTGATCTACGGCGAGCGGGACCGTCTGTTCACGCCGCGGGTGATCCGCGCGCTGCGGCTCCCGCTCCAGCTGCAGATCGGTCCCGGGAGCAACCGGCTGTCGTGCGTGTACGCGGGGAATGTGGCGGCGGCGGCCCTCGCCGCGCTCGACCGGCCGCTCGCGGGATTCCGCGCCTACAACGTGACGGGCGACGCGCCGCCGGCGTTGTCGCAGCGCGAGTTCTTCGCGGCGTTCGCCGCCGCGCTTGGCCGGCCGTTCCGCCCCGTCCGCATCCCGCCGCCCCTCGCCCACGTCCTGCTGGGACTCTTCACGGCGCGGCGGCTGGCGCGCGCGGCCGCGCGGTTTCTCACCGGCGACAACCCGTACGTCGACGACCGCGCGCGCACTGAGCTGGACTGGCGGCCGGCGATCGCGGCGCGCGACGCGATCGGGCGCACGGTGCGCTGGTTTCTGGAAAACGAAAAGCCCGGGCGCGAGTCCCGGGCATCGTCACTGCGGCGCGGCTGAACGCTTACGGCTTCTTCGGCGCGGGCTTCGCGGCGGGGGCGGCAGGGGCCATCTGCTTCGACGTGTCCGCCATCATCATGTGCGACGTGTCGCTCATCATCATGTGCGACGTGTCCGCCGACATCTCCGCCGGCTTCTGCTCGGTCTTCTGACACGCGCCCATCGCCACGAGGGCGAGGACCATTGCGAGACGCTTCATGCGAGCTCCTGATAGAAGTAGCGGTTGCGGGGGTGTTCGGCGCGGAAACGTAGCGCCGGGCTCCGGGGAGTCAAGGGCGCCGGGATCCGCGCCGGAACTGGGGCGTACCACGGGAGCATGACGGACCGGCGCGGCTTCCTCGAGTGGGTCGGCGCCTGCGCCGCGGCGGTCGGGTGGCCACGCAGCCGGGCGGCCGGAGGGCCTCCGGTCATCGCCGCGACCCCCACCGCCCTCTACCAGCAGCCCGACGGCCGCAACAACCTGGTGCGCGTCGCCGTCACCGGGCTCGACGCCCCCGCGGCGCGGGCCCGCGTGACCGACCGCCGCGGCACGCTGGTCGGCAGCGCCGGCCTGCTGCCCTCGAGCGGCCCGGCCGAGCTCGCGGGCGAGGTATGGGTCCCGCTCGCGGGGCCGTCCGACTTCCAGATCGAGCTCGAAGTCGGGAAGCAGCGCATCGCCCGCCGGCTCGTGCGGCTGGTGCCGCCGCGCCGCTGGACCCTGTACTGGCTCTCCTCGAGCCACACCGACGTCGGCTACACCGACCTGCAGGAGCGCTGCCTCGAAGTCCATCGCCAGAACCTGGATGCCGCGCTGGCGCGCCTCGCCGCGCACCCCGACTACCGCTGGACGGCCGAGTGCGCGCTCCAGGTGCTGGAGTACGTCGAGGACCGCCCGCCGGCGGCCGGCGAGGCGCTCGCGCAGGCGATCCGCGACGGCAAGATCGGCTTTTCCGCGCTGTTCGCGAATCTGCTCACGGGCCTGCTCGACCACGAGACGCTGGCGCGCGCGGTCTGGCCTGCCGGGTTGTTCGCCCGCCAGCAGGGGTTGGGCTATCTCGCCGCGCAGATCGTGGACGTCCCGGGCCAGGTCCTCACCCTCCCGACCCTGCTCGCGGCGAGCGGCGTGCGCTACCTGGTGAGCGGCGTCGATCCCGAGCGCGCCGTGCCGCTCCTCTCCCCCGGCGACGGCGCGCGCGCCCAGCTCGCGGGCGACTGGACCACCTATCCTCAGCTTTACTGGTGGGCGGGGCCGGACGGCAGCCGCGTGCTCCACTGGCGCGGCTACGGGTACGGCGACGCGCTGCGCTTCGGGTTCGACCTCGGCGCGGAGGAGATGGCGCGCCGGCTCTCCGACTGGCTGCTCACGCACCCGGTGCTCCTGTCGCCCGGCTACCCGTACGACGTCGCCCTGCTCCACGGCGCCGCCGGGAACAACGGGCCGATGGACGAGGGCCTGGTGGCCAACCTCGAGGAGTTCAACCGGCGCTACGCCTTCCCGCGGCTCGTGCCCGGACGGGCCGAGGACTTCTTCCACGAGGTGGAGCGGCGCTGGGGAACGAAGCTGCCGGTACGGCGTGGTGATACGGGGCTGTACCGCGAGGATGGCGCCGCTTCGACCGCCGCCGATCTGGCCCGGTACCGCGCGGCCCAGCTCGCCGCGCGCGCCGCCGACCTGCTCGCGCTCTGGGACCAGAAGACGGAGCCCCAGAATGGCGCGGCCGAGCGCATCGAACGACGGGCGGCGGAGCGCCGGCGGATGTGGCGCGACTTGCTCCTGTTCGGCGAGCACACCTGGGGGTCGTCGGCCAGCGTCTCGGAGCCCGACGGGGCGCAGACGGCGGCGCAGTGGCACCGCAAGCTCCTCTTTCTGGACCGCGCCGCCGCGGCGGCGGGCACCCAGATCGCGAGCGCGCTGCTCCGCATCGGCCTCAGCACGGGCAGGGGGGGCGCCGGTCGCATCGTGTTCAACGCCTCGAGCTGGGCGCGGACCGACGTGGTGCGAGTGCCCGATGCCGCCGGCCGGCGGTTCAGCGCCGACGGCCGCGACTGGCCCGCCGTGGATCTGCCCGACGGCTCGGCACTGGTGGTTGCGCGGGACGTCCCGGCGCTCGGCTACGTGGCGCTCGCGGAAAGCGACCGGGCGGCGAACCCTCCTCGGGACGACGGCGCGGCGCTCGAGGCGCAGGCCGGGAAGTTCCATGTAGTGCTCGATCCGGCCAGCGGCGCCATCCGCTCGCTCACAGCCGGGGACGGCAAGGAGCGCGTCCGGCCCACCGGCTGGTCGGGGCTGAATCAGCTGGTCTACGTGCGGGGCGGGTCGCACAGCGCCCTGTGGACCGACCGATCGCGCGACTACCTCCGTACGGCGCCCGACCTCGCGGTGAGCCAGGCCGAGCTCGTGGCGGCGCGGCGCGAGCGGCTGCCCGGGATCGGCGTCCGGCTCGTGGTCGGGCGGAGGCTGCAGGGTTGCACCGGCGTCACGACCGTTGTGACGCTGTACGACGAGCTGCCGTGGGTGGACATCGAGAACCGGATCACCAAACCGGCGACGCTCGAGAAGGAAGCCCTGTACGTCGCGTTCCCCTTCGCGCTCGCGCGGCCCAGCGTGGAGGTCGAGGTGCCGCTCGGCCGCATGACCGTCGAGCGCGACCAGCAGCCCGGGAGCTGCCGTGACTGGTACTGCCACGCGCACTGGGTGTGGCTGCACGACCGGACGGACGGGATGCTGTGGAGCGGCCCGGATACGCCCCTTTTCACGCTCGACGACCTGTTCCGGGGCCAGTGGCGCCGCCGGCTCGAGCCCGACGGGACGCTGTTCGCCTACGCGCTGCACAACTACTGGCACACGAACTTCGCGGCGCGGCAGGGTGGCGACTTCACGTGCCGGTTCCGGCTCTCGGCGCTCGCGCCGGGCGGCGATCCGGCGGAGCCGGTGCGGCGCGGTTGGGGCGCGTGTGACCCGCTGTACGTGAGCGCCCCGTACGCGAGCGCCGGCTCGGGCCCGCTCCCCCGCAAGGACTCGGGCGTCTTCGTCGCCGATCCGGGCGTCGTTGTCGTCGGCGCGAAGCCCGCCGACGACGGCGCGGGCGCGATCGTGAAGCTGCTCGACGTGAGCGGCGCCGGCCGCCGCGTCGCCGTGTGGCCCGCCGCGTACGGCTACCGCGCGGCGCGCCGCGCGAACCTCGTGGAGATGAACGGCGACCCGGTGCCGGTGACCAAGGACGGCCGGGCGACGCTCGAGCTCTCCGCGTGGGGCGTCGGGGCGCTGCGACTCTTTACGCGGGAGCGGGTCGGTTAACTATGGAGGCATGACGAAGCCGACCACGCTGGGCGAACTGAAACAGACCGAATGGGGGAGTCCCCCCCGCATCCGCCGGACCGTCAAGGATGAGCTGCGGGAGAATCTGATCTGCATGCTCGAGAACGGCTCGGCGCTGTTCCCGGGGATCGTGGGCTACGAGGACAGCGTGATCCCGCAGCTCGTCAACGCGGTCCTCTCCCGCCACAACTTCATTTTGCTGGGCCTGCGCGGGCAGGCGAAGAGCCGCATCCTGCGCCAGCTCGTCACCCTGCTCGACGAGGAGATCCCGATTCTCGCGGGCAGCGAGGTGAACGACAACCCGTTCGCGCCGATCTCGAAGTTCGGCCGCGAGCTCGTGGCCGAGCAGGGGGACCGCGCGCCCGTGGCCTGGCTGCCGCGTGAGTCACGCTACGTCGAGAAGCTCGCCACGCCGGACGTGACGATCGCCGACATCATCGGCGACGTGGACCCGATCAAGGCCGCGCGCGGCGGGCACCTCCTGTCGGACGAGCTGACGATGCACTTCGGCCTGCTGCCGCGCGCCAACCGCGGCGTGTTCGCCATCAACGAGCTGCCCGACCTCGCCGGCAAAATCCAGGTGGGGCTCTTCAACATCATGCAGGAAGGCGACGTCCAGATCAAAGGCTACCCGGTCCGCCTGAACCTCGACGTCGCCCTCGTGTTCACGGCGAACCCCGAGGATTACACGGCGCGCGGCAAGATCATCACGCCACTCAAGGACCGGGTCGGCTCGGAGATCGTCACCCACTACCCGCAGACGGTCGAGCTCGGCGCGGCGATCACCCGGCAGGAGGCGTGGCTCGAGCGGAACGGCCGGCCCCTCAAGCTGCCGGACTTCATCCTGGAGCTGATCGAGCGCGTCGCGTTCGAAGCGCGGGAGGACAAGCGGGTGGACCGCCGCAGCGGGGTGTCGCAGCGGCTGCCGATCAGCGTGCTCGAGAACGTGCTGTCGAACGCCGAGCGCCGCTCGGTGGTCACCAAGGAGAAGACGGCCGTCCCCCGGGTCTCGGACATCTACACCGCGCTCCCGGCCATCACCGGCAAGCTGGAGCTCGAGTACGAGGGGGAGCTGCAGGGACCCGAGATCATCGCGAAGGACCTGATCCGGCGCGCCGCCGGCAAGACCTTCGAGGCGCGGGTCGGCGGCGCCAACGTCGACGACATCGTCCACTGGTTCGACGAGGGCGGCGCCCTCAAGATCTCCATGGACGAGCGCTCGGAGACCTGCCTCAAGGGGTTCAGCGTGGTGCCGGGGCTGCTCGACCTCATCGACCAGGTCGGCCTCGCGACCAAGAAGGACCCCGGCACGATGGTGGCCGCCTGCGAGCTCGTGCTCGAAGGGCTCGTCGCCGAGAAGCGGATCTCGCGCAGCGAAGAGCTGGGCTACACGCGAGCGCGGGGGGAGCCGAAGGGGCCCGGCTACGGAAAGGCGGGAGGAGGAGGAGGGGGAGGGCCGAATCTCTTTCAGTAATCCGTCATCCGTTGTCCGTTCGATGCGGTGACGTACGGATGACGGATAACGGATAACAGACGACCCCCTCCGGAGCCTTCATGGCCAAGCCCGTCTACCTGAAGCCCTGAGATGCCGTCGCCCGTCATCACGTTCACGCGGCAGTACGCCTCGGGCGGCTCCGACATCGCGCGCCTAGTGGCGGCCGCGCTGGATTGGACGGTGATCGACAACGAGTTCGTGGACGAGGTCGCGCGGCGCGCGGGGGTGCCGGCGGCGGAAGTCGCGCTGCACGATGAGCGCGCGCCCGGCCTGCTCGAGCGGCTGGCCCGCACGCTCGCGGTCGCGTCGCCCGAGATGTTCATGACGGCCGCCGCGGCGCCGCGCGTCGAGCGGGACGAGGGGACCATCGTCAAGGTCACCGAGCGCGTGATCGCCGAGGCGGCGGCGCACGGGCGGGTGGTGCTCGTGGGCCGGGGGGCGCAGGCGCTGCTGGCCCAGCGCCCAGACGCGCTGCACGTGTACGTCGTCGCCTCGAAGCCCTGGCGCATGAAGCTCGCCGTCGAGCGGCTCGGGGTGGACCCCGCCGCCGCCGAGCGCGTCGTGGACGACACCGACCGCCGCCGCGACCAATACGTGAAGACGTATTACGGACGCCACCGCCACGAGGTGGTGAACTACGACCTGGTCGTAAACGCCGAGCGGCTGGGGATCGAGGGCGCGGCGCAGCTGATCGTGGCGGAGGCGCGCCGGAGGAACTGGCGCTGAGCGCCGCGGCCCGGTCCGTCGTGCTGACGGCCTGGCTCGTGTCGGGATGCTGGCGCGGCCCGGCACTCACGCCCCAGGGGCCCGTCGCGGTGATCCCATTCGATCCGTACGGGGGCGCGATCTACGTGCCCGGCGTGATCAACGGCGACTCCGCCTGGTTGATGTTCGACACCGGCCTCTCCCGCACCGGGGTCGACCGCGAGTGGGCCCGGAGTATCGGCACCGGCGCGGCGGCCGCCCAGGTCGCGGACACAGCTTCGAGCACCGTGGTGGACACCCTGCGGTTGGGCGATCTCGCGCTGCGCCGCTATCGGGTGGCGCTGTACTCCTTACGCGGCCTGAGTGAAGCGAGCGGGCGGCTCGAGCGGGGCCTCGTGGGCCACGACGTGCTGCGGCGCTTCACCGTGGAGATCGATTACCGGGAACGGCGCGTGCGGTTGTTCGACCCGGCGCAGTACCGCTACGCGGGCCCGGGCAGCATCGTGCCGTTCACGCCGGACGCGGACCTGCCCCTCCTCCGCGCTCACGTCAAGGTCCGGGGCCGACGCGCCATACCGGCCCGGTTGCTGCTCGACACCGGTGCCTCCGGTCTCTGCTTGATTCTCACGGTCCCGTTCGTGGAACAGCATGATCTGGCCCGGGTGTCGCCGGCCATCGAGGCACCCATCGGCACGGGACTCTTCGGCGAGCTCCATGGGACGATCGTGCGCCTGGAAGCGCTGCGGCTCGCTGGCGTGACGCTTCGCTCGCCCACCGCCGGATTGGGCGGCGAGAAGCAGGGCTTCCTGGGGCGAACCGACATTGACGGCGTGATCGGCAACGCCGTGTTCGAGGGATCGCGTCTCATCGTCGATTACGCCCGCCGCCGCGCCATCGTCGAGCCACGGGGCACCGCAGGCTCGGCGTGCGATTTCGACATGAGCGGGCTGCGGCTCGCCGCCCGCGGACCGGGGCTGAACCGCATCGTCGTCGACTACATCGTCCCGCGGAGCCCGAGCGCGGACGCCCGAATCCAGGTCGGCGACGAGCTGCTGCTCATCGACGGACGCGCGGTCGCCGCGGGGGCGCTGAGCGATGCGCGGAAGGCCCTCCGCGTCGACGGCGCGGTACGCCAGCTCGTCTTGCGACGCGGGGCGGATACGATACGGGTGGCGCTCAAGCTGCGGCGGCTGCTGTGACGGCACCCACCTAGGCCGTGCGCCGCAGCTCCGGCACCCGCCACGCCGCGAGCGTCGCCGCGACGAGGCAGCCCGCGCCGCCCAACGCGATCGCGATCGGCGCCCCGGTGTGCTCGGCGAGGAGGCCCGCCTGGAAGGCGCCGAGCGGCGCCATGCCGACGAACACGAAGGCGTAGAACGCCATCACCCGGCCGCGCAGCTCGTCGGGCACGAGGGTCTGCAGCATGGTGTTGGCGAGCGCCGTGGTCACGATCATGGCGCACCCCGCGAGCGCCAGGAGCACGAGCGCCAGGCCGAACGAGCGCGCGGCGGCGAAGACCGCGAGCAGCGCGCCGAACGCCCCGCCCCCCTCCAGCAGCGCCGCCCCCTTCCTGACCCGGCCGGCCGCGAGCGCGAGACCGAAGGCCCCCAGCATCGCTCCGATCCCCACCGCCGCCATGAGCAGGCCGTAGCCGCGCGCGCCGGTGTGCAGCACGTCCCGGGCGACCACCGGCATCAACACGAGAAACGGGAAGCCGAGCACGCTGAACGCGGCGACCAGGATCACGAGCGCCAGCACGCGGCGGTCGCTCCGGATGAACGCGACCGCCTCACGCAACCCCTCCCGGGCGGACGGCCGGACGACGTCCGCGACGAAGGGAGGAAGCCGGATCGCCTGGAGCCCCGCGATCACCGCGATGTAGCTCACGCCGTTCAGGAAGAAGCACATCCCCACCCCGGCGGCCCCGATCAGCACGCCCGCCACCGCCGGGCCGACGATGCGCGCCGCGTTGAACATCGAGGAGTTCAACGCGATCGCGTTCATCAGGTCGCCCTTGCCGACGAGCTCCACGAGGAACGCCTGCCGGCCCGGGATGTCGAACGCGTTCACCACGCCGAAGAGCGCGGCGAGTGCCATGACGGGCCAGACGGTGATGAGGTGGGTCCACACCAGCACCGCCAGCACGAGCGCCTCGCCCATCTGGAGCAGCTGCGTGAGCACGATGAGGCGGCGCTTGTCCACGCGATCGACGACGACGCCCGCGTACAACGTGAACAGCAACACGCCGAGGGAGCGCAGCGCCTGGTTCAGGCCGACGGCGAACGCGGAGTCGGTGAGCTCCAGCACCAGCCACCCCAGCGCCACCGACTGCATCCAGGTGCCGATGAGGGAAACGCCCTGACCGAAGAAGAAGAGACGGAAGTTGCGGTGGGCGAGCGCCCCCCCTCCCAACCGCCACCCGCGCGCGGCTTCGTCCATTGCGGGAAAGCTCGCCGCCGCCCGATATTTCGGGTAGGGAGCCGATGAAATACACGACGTACAGCCGCTACCTCCCCGAGCTGGCCGACACGGTCAACCTCCAGGCCCTGCTCGACGAGCTCGCCGATTTCCTCCTGCAGTCGGGCTTCGCCGGAGGCGCGTACTCGCACCCCTTCTGGGGCGAGTTCGGCGAGGACGAAGCCGACCGCTCGCTCGACGCGCTGCGCCAGGCGATCCTGCAGGCGCTGATGGAGTCGGGGCAGCTCACCCCCGAGATGCTCAAGGTGCTGCGCGGGGAATCGACCGGCGACGCCGCACGCGACGCCGACCTGCAGCGCCAGCTCTCCGAGCTGCTCGACAAGATCGTCCAGAAGCTGATCGAAGAGGGCTACCTCAACGTCACCGAAGCGCCCAAGATGCCCGGCGGGCAGCAGCCGCTGTTCGGTCCCGGCGGAATGGCCAAGGAAGCGGCGCAGCAGGTGCAGTTCAACCTCACCGAGAAGGGCATCGACTTTCTCGGCTACCGCACGCTGAAACACCTGCTCGGCTCGATCGGCAAGTCGAGCTTCGGCGCGCACGACACCGAGCACCTCGCCACCGGGATCGAAGCCGAGGCGGTGAGCAAGCCTTACGAATACGGCGACACGCTCAATCTCGACGTCAACGCCACGCTCACGAACGCGCTGCAGCGCGAGGGGCTGGGCGTCCCGATCAACCTCGAGTACGGCGACCTCATGGTGCACCAGGCCGAGTACCGGTCCTCCTCGGCCACGGTGCTGATGCTCGACTGCTCCCACTCGATGATCCTGTACGGTGAGGACCGCTTCACGCCGGCGAAAAAGGTGGCGCTCGCCCTCACGCACCTGATCCGCACGCAGTTCCCGGGCGACACGCTGCGCGTCGTGCTGTTCCACGACACGGCCGAGGAGATCCCCCTCGCCCAGCTGGCGCGCGCCCAGGTGGGGCCGTACCACACCAACACCGCCGAGGGACTGAAGCTGTCGCGCCGCATGCTCTTGTCGCAGCGCAAGGACATGCGCCAGATCATCATGATCACCGACGGCAAGCCGTCGGCCCTCACCCTCCCCGACGGCCGGATCTACGTCAACTCGAGGGGGCTCGACCCGCAGATCGTCCAGGCCACCTACCGCGAGGTGGCGCTGTGCCGCCGCAACGGGATCCTGATCAACACCTTCATGCTGGCGCGCGACCGCAGTCTCGTGGAGTTCGTGAAGAAGGTGTCGGCGATCTGCCGCGTGAATGCCTATTTCACAAACACGATGACGCTGGGGCAGTTCATCCTGATGGACTTCATGCGGCGCAAGACGCGCCGGGTCAGCTAGCGAGCGACGCCCCCGCCCCCCGCCTCGTACACCATCCGCGACACGTCCGCCACCAGGTTGTGCGCGACGCTGTCCTCCTTGATCCCGCCCGTCAACACGACGAGCACGTAGCTCCCGCCGCCCAGTGGGTACACGACCGCCGCGTCGTGATAGACCACCTCCCC